>ERZ1292623.600-Hain-H51-01um-R1-600-length-38099-cov-28_pt1 | contig 38099 bp, 42 predicted proteins | sample MGYA00564398_ERZ1292623 | MGnify/ENA primary metagenome ERZ1292623 (study PRJEB36523, sample SAMEA6512633) | groundwater metagenome | collected 2019-01-07 | study: AquaDiva: Metagenomics assemblies of 32 groundwater samples
AAAGCGCGACGAATACCATTACTGACTCCACTTCTCTACCACAGGCCGAGCTTCCTGCCCTGGATGATCCCGTCGATATCGCCGAGAGCCGCCAGCATCTTGATCGCCGCGCTTCCCCGGAGCGCCTTGATGATCTCTTTCGCGCGCTTCGTGATCGCGGACTTCTTCTCAGCCTGGCCGAGCTTGTGGGCCCGGCGCGCCCAGATATAGGCCATATTCGCATTCCCGGCGATCATGAGCCGTTCTGCGACTTCGAGCGCCTTGGCGGCAGAGATCTTGGGGCCGGCACGCTTCTTGCCGTCTTGAGGGGCAAGCATCGGAATCGGCGGCGGGATGGGCAACTGGTTATCAGCGCCGAATCCAGCCAGTTCAAGTAATGACGGCATTGATTCCTCCTACGGATTCGCGCGCCGAAGCTTCGACATCGCCTTCTGCACGGCATCGGCGTCCTGACGCGCCTTAGCTCGGTCCAGCTCTTCCTGGGCCTTCTCGCGATTGGGGGGCCGGCCGGGGCCATGATGGGCCGCTTTAGGCGCTCCAGGACGTCCCGGACCGCGCTTCGTGCCAGCAGCAGAGAAGATGCTCTTGATGAAGCTGAACGTGTCACCAATGACGCCCGTGATGGCCGGGATGACCGTCTTGGGTGCGAGCACCGTGCCCACTGCGAGACCGATCGCCGCGATCTTCCAGACATTGAAGCCGTCGAGCCACCCCGGCTCGTCGCCAGGCTTCGGCTGGTTCGCAACCGGATCGACCGAGACACCGAGCGAGCCCAAGCCCTTCTGGAAGGGTGCAATGGCCGTCTTGATGATCGCACCAATGAACGGCACGTACGACAGCACGCTGAGCCACACGAGCTGCAGGAACACACCCAGGATCGACGCAGCGGTCATGTAGATCTTGTTGCCTTCGTCGATCGAGCGAACGAGCTTGCGAGGCGCATAGAAGCCCAAGCCGAAGAACCACTTCGCGCCTTCCGCGATATACCACTTGAGCTTCGAGCTCTGGAAGATCTGCTCCTGACGCCCGATGAGCGTGTTCTCGGTCCGGGGAAGCTTCTCGAGCAGTTCGCCCGCTTTCAGGAACGTCTTCAAATGAATCCCGTCTTCGCCTTCGCGGGACTTGATGCCTTCCTTGAGTGCAAGGTCGCTTGTGAGCTGCGTGTCGCCAACGCGCTCGAGTTCACGCAGCATGGGCTCGACCTGAACGAGCAAATCCTCGAACTGCTTGATCAGCGACTTGCCGGTATCGTCGCGCAGCCACTTGCTCTCGCGAGTGACCTTGTTGAAGTTGTCGAGCTTGATCGACCCCGGACCGTAAGCGAACTTCAACTGATCTCGCAGCTGACGAGCCAGCGTACGGGCGACCGGCACCTGCATATCCGTCGCGACGCCGCGGTTAGCCTGGACGGCCGCCTTCAACGTGAGGGCGTCAGCAATGAGCGCCTGGGCGCTCTCCCAGATCGCGTACGGTCCCAGGCCCTTGCGCGAAGCCTCGATGCCCGACAGAAGCATTTTCTTGGCATTGATGTCCTTCTGGAGCCGTTCCAGGCGGCGCGGCGCCTCTGGATCGGTCGAGGTCTGAAGCTTCGCCACCTCGTTCGAGAGCTCAGCGATATGCGCCGCCCACTTCGACATGACGTTATCGAGCACGCCCATTGCGCCCTGCGCGCTCTCGGCACTGCCCTGGTACTTGTCGACGATGATAATACGGATCAGATCGCCGATCGCCGCCGGATCGATCTGGGTCGCGATCTGGAACTTCGAGAGCGTATTAAAGAGCGTTTCGATGTTCATCTCGCCCATGGAGCGAATGGCCGGGAAGGGCTTCACGCCCTGGGAGGTCCACGGGTGCTCAGCGTCGCCCTTCGAGAGGCGCGCACTGAACCAGATGGTCTGGGCCAGCGCATCCACGAGATCGCGCGGTGAGACAGATTCGGCCGGCGTGCCGAGCGTGCGCTCGATCTGGATCAGGATCTCCTCAGCCGCCCGGAAGTCGCCGACCGTCGAGATGCTGGCGAGTTTCGCTTCGAGCGATTTGGCGGCATCTGAATCCGTACCACTCGACTTACGGATCGCTTCGAGATCAAGCTCAAGCTTCGCCCGCTCCACGTAGGGCGTGCTGTTCTGGGCGGAAGCGATGTAGCCCTTCAAGACCTCATACAGGTCCTTGCCGATCTTGCGCACTTCTTCCAGCTGCTTGAAACGGTTATCCCGCTCAGCGACTGTCCTGGGCGCCGGTGCGGACACGCCGAGAATGAGTTCGAGTTCCTTGGTGACGCGCGTGAGAAACCCGCGGGCTTCCGGCGGCGGCGTCATGCTCTTGGGCACGATATCCGTCTTCACGGACGCGGCCTCAAGCGGCTTCGGCGACTCGGCCCGGAGCGGCGCCTTATAGCCTTCTCCAGGCCCAGGGATCGGACTGGGGAGTGAGCCCTTTAAGAGCGCATCCGGAATATGGATCGGATCGGGATGCGGCACTTCGCCAGGCTTGCCGCCGGTTCCGCCGCCCGCTGCAAGCATTCCGAGCTGGACGGACTTGCTCGGGAGGTAGCTCTCGAGGAGCTCGATTATCTTGGCGTTCTCGCGCAGATACGCCTCGAAGTCGCCGGCCATGAACGGAACCGCATCGGGATCGATCTTGGCGAACTGTTCGAAACCGCCCATCCACTGGTCGATACCGGGCTTGCTCGCAGTGTTCTGAGCGACCATGAGCTGGACGGAGTCGCGTACGAGCTGGAGCGCGTCCGCATTATCGCCCGCTGCGAGCGCCGCAGCCTTATTCGCGTCAATGAGCGCGAGCAGCCCCGGGGCGGTCGATTCCGCGATCGTGCGCTGTCCGGGATACGTGTTGTACAGCCGGAACATCGTGCTATACCGCTCCCAGAGTTCGGCACGGTAGAGGTTGGTCAGCCAGTACCCGGTGTAGAGCAGGAAGTTCGACCACACCTTCGTGGGAAGCGCGCCGCCCGTAGCCCCGAGCGCCTCTGCGACATTTCCGAGCTGTTCAAGTCCAGTAACGATCTGCTCGGCGGTATTCGCAAGTGTGACGTACGCATTACGGCCAACCACGAACGTGTCGTAGCCCATCGAGACCCAGTCGAGCGCGTCCATGACGAGTCCAGTCGCCGTCGCCAAAACCGCCCGAGCTTTCTTAAGCTCAGCGGTAGTCATCGGCACGCGGGGGAAGTCGGTGATGACCGCCTCGAGCGCGAGCTTCATTTCCTGGGCATTGAGCTGCGCGCTCATCCGGTCGTCCGGGATCTCCTGGCCGAGATTCGGAAACAGCGTCGGCGTGCGCGAGAACACGAGTGCCGTCGAGCGCGCTCCAGACACCATGTACTGCTGGAGATCCGTGATGGCGATATGCTTCCACGTGCCCGTGCCATCCGGGTGGATCTGCATGAGCCAGAGCGTGTTGGCGGGAGCGGGCCTGGCGGACACCATGTACACCGTATCCTGCTCGGCCACCGGGAAGACAATACTCGTGATACCGATCTCGCGATCGTAGTTAGGGCTGATGTTACGTAGTGCGAGCGAGAGGCCAGCAGCCGGACGGTATTCCGCGGCAGCCAAGGAGCGCAAGTTCGACCGCTCGAGGGCTTGAGAGAGGCCCGAAAGGCCACGCCGTGAAAGGATTTTACCAGAGACATTTCCGATGGATCCGAAGTTGCCGAGCATGGAGGACGTGCGGCGACGGCCGGGACGATTGCCCTCGGCGTCTCTCAGGGTTCCGTCTTTGTACTCTCGAGCAGTGCGCATTTAAGCCCCTTTGTTACCGCTTGATTTTACACAGAAAAGGCACCGGGCAAACAGCTGAAAATGCTTTCAACTGCGTTACCGTACCTAGGGGGCAACGGTGACCTAAACGGCCAGCCCGGTGCCCATTATTTCTTGTACTTGTAATAGACTAAACCAGCAATCACACCCGCGAGTCCCAGTCCGATCAGGAAGTGCGCGCCGCGGTTATTCGTTACCGGCACGAACACGGGCGGGGGCGTCGAGCTGGCGGCAGACCCAGCCGGCGTGTCGGTCGTGAATTGATTAACCACGCCAGGCAGCGCGGGCGCCACGACGTCCGGCGACGGTACCTGACCAGCAGGAGGCGTAGGTGCTACTCCAGGAGTACCAGGTAGCTTGCGAACAAGCACGACTTTCACTTCGGACTGGTAGCTCGTGCCCGGGTTCGCAATCTGGCCGGTCGGGATACTCACCGCGTCGTAACCTTGGCTCTTGGCATACGCTTCGACTTCGTTGGTGGGCGACACATCAGTTCCGAAGCGGGTAAAGCCCTGCCTCTCGTAGTTGGAAATGAGTAGCGCCGACTGGGCGGGTGTGACACTCGCTCCAGCGGCAGGGACGATCGGGACAGGGGCGGGTCCGTTATACGGCTGAATTACCGGCTGCTGGACCGGTTCCTGAACAGGCGCAGGAATCGGAAGTACCGGTGCTGGCGCGCCCGGGAGAGGCACAACGTCCGGCACCGGAGGGAGCACCGCTCCGGGAGACGTGTAAGGCAACACCGTGGTCCTGGGATCAGGACGTTCCGGATGAACGTTCCCTGGCCGTACCGGCTGGATCCGCGGCGGCTCGACTTCGGTGATGATCTGGCCCGGCTGGAGTTTGATCCGCTCGAGATCTCGCTGGGGATTCCTAGGATCGATATGGATGCGTCGGATGACGCGGCCGGTCTTGACGTCCACCAGGTAAAGAAACCTGGGCTGGACAGCCTGCCCCAGACCGCTCAGGCGCGAAGGAATAACAAGCATCGACTCTCTCCGGAGCTTACTTGAGGAGCGGCACGAGTTTAATGAGCGTTCCGAACGCTACTTCCACGATCTGTACAAATGAAACGCGAGCCTCGACACTGGCGTCGAGCGCGCTTGAAGCGATCAGGTTCGCGATGCCCTGCTTCACGAAGTCCATGCTCGTCTTGATCGTCTGGCGATCGGCTTCGGAAGCGCTGACATACTTCACTGCCAATTCAGCCAGACGACTTGCGCGCTCTTTGATCGTGGCCCGGACCGGCTCGTTCTTGTCCAGGAACGCCTTGGCGCGCTCTTCGATCGCGGCGATGGCAGCGTCGCGGATATCTTCAAATTGACTCATGGTTCACCTACTTCAGTGCCTTTTTCAGGCTCTCGAGAAGCGTATGCGTGTCCAGCCACAAGTTAGTCTTGTCAGCCTTGTCCTTAGGATCGGGAAGCTTCGTGTCGGCTTCCACGTACGCCCGGTGATCCTTCTCGATCAGGATGAGCGACTTCTCAAGCTCCTCGACCGCCTTCTTCTCGACCGTGCACGTACAACCGACGTTCGAGAGCAGCGCGGCCGTGACGAGGACCAGTGAAAGTAATTTCTTCATATTTACACCTTGGGCTCCGAAGGAGGAGCGGGCGGCACCGGGGGCACAACTTCCCCCTCGATGACCTTCTTCTTGCCAAAGATCCACTGGAAGAACGGCTTACCGGCATAATCGTGCGAGACGCCGGCTGTAACGGCCGCGCCGATCGCCCACATGAGAGCGTCCACCCAACTCGTCACCTTGAACGCACCAGCGAACTTCGCGATCACGACGAAGAGCACGGGCAGGATGGCCGCCCAGACCTCTTCCTTGTTGTCGACGATCTTCGGGATGGCCCGCTTCAAGATCGCAACCACGAATGCGGTGCCGGCCACGATCAACGCAAATACCTTGGCGTCAAGTTCCATGATGCTTTACCCCCACTTAGAGAGAAACTGAAGTTACACTTGCGCTGCCGTGGGTTGCAGCTAGAGGGCCCTGTGCCAGGCCCCTGACAACTAGAGAAATGTACCTTATTTGCGCGGCTTCTTCAACATTAGAGCAGCGGCAGTGGCGCCAGCAACCAGCACCACGCCACCGACCGCCACCCAGGGCCAGATCCCGCGCGAGCCCGGGGTAAAGACCGTGATGGCGGGGGTCGTTCCGGGCTGTGCCTGGGTGCCCGGAATGGGCGTCGGGGCAGGTGCGGCCCCAGCCGCCTGCGCCGCAATATATCCCTCTGGATCCAGTCGATAAGCGGTCTCGTGCAACTGCTGCGAGAAGCGAGGATTGTCCGCTGCCATCGCTGCCGACAGCTTCTCCATACCCTCGGAAGCCCTGGCACGGACATCCTTGGTGGCAAGGCCGCCAACGAACTTCGCAGCAGTACCGATCTTCGAGATCGTGCCGGCCGTCGCCGCTGCAGTCGTCGCCTCTACCGAGCCCTTGGCCGCCCCAGCCGCCGTCGTACTGGCCGCAGACGACGCCGCGAGTGTAACGGCCGTGACTGCGACCGTAAACGCAGCGATAAAGATCGATCCAGTCAACGCCCGGCGTTTAGCGCGCTTCTCGGCGTCTTTGAGGTTATCCTCGACCTTGGACATGATCACATCCCAGCTGTTCATGAACTCGATCGTGATCCAGTCAAGAATGTCCGTCTGGGTCAGTTGGGGTATCAGCAAGATCTTCTCACGAATGGCGTTGGCCGTGATCGTGTCACCCCATGCCCAGAGCACGATGTTGCGCGGCTCTGGCCATGGGTAGTTCGACAGGATCTCAGCCAGCGCAAGTGACGACCAGTAGAACTGACGGGAAGTGCCATCTGTGCCGAGGTAATTAGCCACGCTCGAATTGACAAAGAACTGCGACATATCCAGATCCCACGCTGCGGCGGGGTAGAGCGTGGCGGTGGTATTGCGCTGGAAGAGCCGGGACAGCCAGAAGAACTTCTCTGCGATCGGATCGCCCTTAGTCGCCAGAGTATTCAGAAGCGTTAAGTCTTTGCCTTCTTCGACGCTGAGTGAATTAATGATGTTCTTGAGATAAGCCTGCGTCTCGGGACCGATCTTAGTTTTCGAGATAGCGAGCTTATTCGTGAGCTGGCCGGCTGCGACGAGCGCCCAGGACGGCCCCATCGAAGCGAAGGCGACACGGTTTGCGGGCGTGACGATCCCCGTATTGGGTTCGACTCCGTAGATGCTCGTACGGGAGAGGATCATATCCGCGTAGTCCTGGATCGAGATGGTGCCCGTGGCCTGTGTCGTGTACGGTGTGACCGGACCGCTCACGATCGTGGGAGTGACCGTGCCGCCTTTGGTGGCGACCAGGACATCAACCGGGAGCGGCGCCAGACGGTTCATGACAGCCTATTTTAACTAACACAAGTCAACGACGGTATAACTTTCCCCAGCCCGGGTTGTGCCGTCGGCCTCGAGTGCAATACCGATCGTCTGGCCGACTACGGAAGCCCCGGGAATCATGCGTGTCGGTGTACCACCCGCATCCACCACGCAGGAACTGCCGGCAACTGTTGCCGCTTCAGCATCAACAAAGACGCGTCCCCGACGAACCATTACAACGGGCTCGGCAGCGCCAGCGGTCGCAGCGAGCGCGACACCCTGATTACGTCCACCCGCAGTCTGCGCAGCTGCGGCGCCGGCCGCGTCAACCGTCAAGAGGTTACCGGCCGCGATGGCCGCGGCTGCAGGCAGCACGGTGTATTCGTCAATGATCTCAGGCAGAAGAAGCCCGATATTCGCCACGTACGTGCACTTCCAGAGACGGTAGGTAGTGGGTCTTGTGCCGGTGATTGTGATGCTGTTATTGGCGGAGTTGCCTTGGAAGGTTGTTTCGAAGAACTCGAGAGTGGTAAAGGATGTGCCGAGCAGAGTGATAAGATTTACAATTACGCAGTCGTAAAAGCGCCAAGTGGCCGCAGCCAGCGTCAGAGTGCCCAACCCGTTCCTGTCCGTAAACGTGGACTCGAAAGTGCAATTATAAAATAACAACGAGGCTGGCGCTTGGGCTACGCCTCCAACCGCGGTAGCGTCCATAACCTGGACGCTACCGACGAACTGACATTCCATGAAAGTCGTAGCGCCGGTCCATGTGGCGGTGGATGTGGCGGTGGTTGCCTGAATCATTACAGTAGCGCCAAGAAATACGAACCCTCTGAGATTTGTAATGCTGGAGACGTTAACTGTAGCCCCTGCTCCCGTCACCTGAACGAGGGTGCATGTACTAACGCCAAGACCCCTCAAGTTAATATTACCTGAAACGGTCAATGTCCCTCCGGACCCAGCATGCCTGACTAGGGCAAATGTGTTACCGGTGGCCTGAATATCACCCTCAATTCCTCCGCTATATGCCCATGTCCCGCCCGAAACAACCGATGTCAGATTAACCAGTGGGTTCGGAGGAACACCAATCAACCGTCCATTATTAGCCCCGGAGTGGGTCCATGTCCCAACACTGATTGAAATGCCAGCGGAAAACGCCCAAGGACTCGAAGTTCCACCAGCCATTCCAGTCATGGACCCGGACACGGTGCAGACTGGTGCTCCTGCAGTTTGTGACGCTTGAAATAAAATCCCAATGACGGCATTCGTGAAACTTACTGACGTAGAAAGGCCATGCGCAATAGTCCCCGTTATTCCAATATTAAGCAGCAGCTTGATAGTCGTTCCTTGGCCGCCCATAGTATTCAACGTTCCGCCGACTGTTGTTATAGAACCAGACATTGCCACTGCTCCATCAACCACTACTTCATGCAGCCTGGTTACTGGAGAGTCGACCGCCATGACGAGATTAGTCAGGGTTAAGTTCAAAGTTCCGGTAAAACTCGTGCACCGAATCATAGTGAACTGCGGCGGCGTTATGGGAGCCACCGTCAAAGCCGTGTCTCCGTAAATAAAACACCTAAATCGTGAAAAGTTAGCAGCAATACTCATCGTGAGTGTTGCCCCGCCAATGGCATGGTAAATACTTATGCACGTCGGCACTATCAGCGGTACATACTCTGGAGTTACGGATATATCGGCATGAATATTTACATACGCGGTCGCGCCCGTGATTGAATTCTCGCTGTAGAAAATAACACCAGCAAAGACGGACGACACTATCAAAACATCTGCGGAGCTGACAACGACAGCCACTCCGGCGACGCTCTCAAATAACCTGTATGGAATAATTAAACTGTTCGCGTCGATAACGCCGCTATTCCTACAATTATCAATCTCCCAACCAGCAAAGCCTCGCCTTCCAGACACCGCACCGTCGAACTGACAGTTGTAAAGCACCGTCCGACCCAAATCCGATCCATTCGTCATCAAGAGCGCATAGATCGTGGCGCCGCGGCGGGACACGGCCAAGTCGTCGCAGCGCAGCATCCCGATGTCTGTCTTCTGAATGCCGTCTGTAATCCAGCCCGTGCCGCGAATCCAGCAGAAGGGCGCGGCCGTGATGTCCACGGTGCCGACAATACGATGGCCGTCCAGGTTCAGCTCAACACTCTTATTGATCGTGACATTCTCGGTCAAGTCGGCCGAGACCCACAACCGCACCGGATTGATGATCGAGTAAGTCTCACCGACCCCGAAGTTCCACGGCTGATCGAGCGTCAGTACTTTAGTCGCGCCGACATAAGCGCTCACCCGGGCGTACCTGCAAACGAGTCCATTACCCGGGGTGGCGTCCGTCAGCACCACCCAGAAATCTTTATAGAAATTGTCGATAGCCGATAAGCCACCCGACCCGGTAATAGACCCGGCGGCGGTCCCGGCCTGAGTCGTATCGGCGACTACGGTCTGCGTCTCACCGAGCAGTCCGGCCGTGATCGACGGATAAGTTGCACCCGAGCCGCCGGTTACAACGGCCGTCCCGCCTCCTCCACCGCCCCCACCAGCAACACCAGGAGGAAATCCAAATCCAGGCATAAGTTACCTCAAATCCAAAAGTGTATAGCACAGTCCGGGCGTCGTAGCCCCGACGTTCTCAAGGGCCCGGCCCGTACGACGACCCACAACGGGTGCGCCCGCGATCTGGGACGTGGGGACGCCCGCCGCATCGTTAATCAGTTGATCGCCAAGCACGACACCAGCGACAGTGGCTACGAACATCTGGCCGCGCCGGACAAGCACCGCGGGCTCGCCGATACCGCCCGTCGTGATCAACAGCACACCCTCGACGACGGTCGTGCCGGCAGCGGCGTTAATAACGTTGCCCGTCGCATCGATGGTGACGATGTTCCCGGCCGTGAGTGCCGCGTTCGCGACCCAGACCGAGTAATCGTCGATCACGTCCGGCTGGTTGCTGATGAGCGACCGGAACTGGCACTTCCAGAACCGGAAGGTCGTGGGCCGCGTGCCGCCGCACGTGATACTCCGGTTGCCCGAGTTGCCGTTGAAGCTCGTCTCGAAGGCTTCGAAGGCCGTAAAGGACGTACCGGTGATGGTGACGAGACCGTCGAAGACGCAGTTGCGGAAGCGCCAGGATGCGGCTGCGAGGGTGAGCGTGCCGGCGCCTGATCTGTCAGTGAAGGTAGACGTCCAGGCGCAGTTGTAGAAGGTCATAGTAGCGGGCGCCTGAGCCACTCCACCGCCAGCTGTGGCATTGAAAACGGTAACTGCAGCATCCCACTTAAAATCTTCAAATTGCACAGATCCAGTGACCGTTACTGTAGACGTGGCTGTTGTTGCAGTGATAAACGTACTTGCGGCGCTGGCCCTAAATCCACGCAGTGCGATAGTCGCGGAGGTGACGTTCAGTGTGGCCCCGGCGCCCGTGCACGATGCCAAAGTCATGGCCGCCATTGCAAAACCAGTGACGATCACCGCGCCGGAGACCGTATATGTTCCACCAGTCCCCAGATGGGCCGCTAAGGTCAGTCCAGATGTAGCGGCGCCCGCCAGGAAGCTAAGGGTGATGGCGCCAGACGCGACAAACGTTCCCCCGGCAACCGCGGCGGGCAGAGAGTTTGACCAAGACCCGACAGACTGCATCGATCCATTCAGCGTGGCTGAGACAGTCCAAGTTCCAACAGTTACCGCCGCACCAAATGTCCATACACTGTAATTACCAACGGTCGTACCAGAAACCGTACCGGATACGGTCACGCTGGGCGCACCGGAATTCTGAGCCACCCTGCTAGTAACTGTGTTTACGTTAACGGCCCACAGGTTTCTAATAGTCGATCCAGCCACTACAGTTCCCGTGAGAAGTGAACAGAGATAAACCGCAATGTAGTTGGCATTAGATTCTGAGTTGCACCTGAATACCCCGCCCGTAATCGTCATGGACCCCGAGCACGTTGCGGTGCCGAGCACGGCGATCTCGCAGATTTGTGCCTGAGAGCCGGGGATCTGATACTGAACAATCAGGTTCGTAAGCGTAAGAACGGAAGTGCCCGTACAGTTCGTGAAAACGGACAATCCGCACGGACTGTCATTCACGGTCGTCTGTCTGAAGACGTTGTTTAACTGGGTAACCAATACGGTGCTGTTGGCAGCTGGAGTCATGGTGGTTACGCCCGCATCAACCGTCCAGAACACAAAGAAGCTGACCGGCTGCTGAAGTAAGGAAATGTTATTAGCCGTGCCGTTCGGAACTGTAATCGTCGCCTCGACATTGACGTAAGGCGTCCCGGTGATCGAGTCTTCACTGTAGAAAATGGCACCCGCGAACTCCGAGTTAATAAACACGTCCGCATTGAACACGTCAACCGTAACGCCTGGTACAGACTCAAACAACCGATACGGCACGTTCCGATCCGTCTCCGCGAATCCAACACACCGGCAATTCACAATCTCCCACCCGAACCACCCACGCCGGTTGGACACGCAGCCCCAGAAGACGCTATTACGCACCACGCACCGCCCGACGTCATTGGAGAAGTTCGTGACTACCAGCGCATAGATGTCGGTATTACGCCGGGACACCGTCAGATCATCAATGATCAGAACGCCATCACTCTGCCACGTAATGCCGTTCGAGATATATCCACCGCTCCCGCGCAGCCAGATGAACGACTGGAAGTCGACGTCAATGCCGCCGGTGACCCGGTGGCCGCCGAAGTCGATCTCGACGTTCCGCGTAATAGCAAAGCTCTCCACGATATCGCCCAGGAGCCACATACGGACCGGCCGGATGATCGCGACGCTTGCTTCGTTCACGAAGTTCCACGGCTGATCGAGTGTGCAGGTCAGGGTTGCGCCATCGTAGTTCGTCACGCGCGCATACCGGCCGGCCATGCCGTTGGAGGGGCTGGGGTCAGTATTCACGACCCAGAAGTTGTCATAGAACTCGTCGACAGTGCTGGTCGGGGCTACGGGCCCGGGCGGGATGCTACTCGCCGACAGCACGAGCACTCCGGCGGACGTCCCGGGCTGTGGCGTGAAGTCACTACGGCCTTCTGACGTTTCGCCTACGAACGCGGCCGTGAAGTTCGGGTAGCTCGCGCCGGAACCGCCCATGACCAGTGCGGTACCGCCGGGGCCTGCTCCACCCGCCACGTTCGCAGGAAATCCAAATCCAGGCATAGCTTCGCCCTCTAGCAGAGATCGACAACCGTGTAAGACTCACCGGCGCGCGTCGTGCCATCAGGCTCCAAGGCCGTGCCGATGGTCTGGCCGACTACCGAAGCCCCGGGAATCATGCGCGTCGGAGTGCCTCCAGCATCCACCACGCAGGAGCTGCCCGCAACTGTTGCCGCTTCAGCATCCACGAATACGACCCCGCGCCTGACCATTACAACGGCTTCGGCCGCACCGCCTGCCGCGGCCAGGGCCACTCCATGGTTGCGCCCTCCGGCCGTCTGGGCCGCTGCGGCTCCAGCAGCATCGATAATGAGCAAGTTACCAGCACCGAGCGCGGCAGCCGCTGGACGCACTTCGTACTCATGAATGATCTCGGACAGCAGCAAGCCTACGTTCGCCACATAGGTGCACTTCCACAGGCGGTACGTTGTGGGACGCGTACCCGTGATCGTGATGCTGTTGTTGGCCGAGTTGCCCATGAACGCCGTCTCGGTGAATTCGAGTTCGGTGAACGGGGTCCCGAGGAGTGTCACGAGACCTTGGAACGTGCAATCAAAGAACTTCCACGTCGCGGCAGCGAGGGTCAACGTGCCGCCGCCTGTGCGATCTGTGAAAGTGGACGAAAAGTGGCAGGCAGAGAACGTGACGGTGGCTGGCGCTTGAGCAACACCACCGGCGGCGGTTGCGTTGAACATGGTGAAAGCTGCGGCCATAAAGAAGCAGTCAACCATGGTGAGAGTACCGGAGAACGTGGCGGTTGACGTGGCCGTCGTCGCTGTTACCAAGACCGTCGGACCTGTGATGACATGGAATCCAGCAATTCGAACAGCGCCACTCACGATGACGGTCCCACCGGCACCAGTGCAGGTAATGACTGTAATGTTTCCGCACATCGTTCCAGAAACGTCGACGGTGTTTGAGATTGTGAGTGTGCCGCCCGTCGCGGAAGACGATGCGATGGTCATAGAGCCGTTTGAAGCTTGCGGAGATGAGCATCGTATTGTGCCAGAGACGAGCCAAGTCCCACCGGAGACTCCCGAAGAGAGAAGCGCAATTGTTGAAGAGGCACCGGATACAAAATCAAGTGAACCAGAGATCGTGTACGTACCAAGGCTGACAGTAACGCCAGAGAGTGAAATAGTAAACAGCCCCGGGGCGCTGCTCGGCCACTGACATGACATGGAGCCAGAAGTTGTCACAACTGGAGCGCCAGCCGTTTGCGATGCCCCAAAACTAATTCCAGCGACGGCTGTGCAGTATTGCGCTATGACCGTACCGCTATGGGTAATTGTCGCGTTCAGCGGGGCGTTGACGCCGACGTTTGAGAAAGTCGCAGAACCAGAGATTGCTAAAGCGCCTCCCGTTCTGGTTATTGCTCCTGTGCACGTAGCGGTCCCGTTAACATAGATATTTCCAACCCTCAGACTGCTGACAGCGCCGGTAACTGTCATCCTAATTGTGAAGGTGGTGAAGGTTAACGTTGATGTGCCCGTAAAGTCAGTAAAAACCGCCACTCCAGCAAGCGCCTCCGCACTAATTAGCGTCGATGTGGCCGGAACCGATCCTCCAACAAGGACGATATTTGCGTTTGAGTTTGCCGCAGTAGTCATCGTCATCACGCCAGCGCCAACAGCCCAAGTGATGAAGAAGTTGCATGGCTGCTGAGTGACGTCAGCCTGAGGCGTAGTTTCTTTCGAAATGACGATGTTCGCGTCGATCCAAATAACGGGAGTCCCGGTAATGGTGTTCTCGCTATAGAAAATCGCCCCTGCGAACTCGGAATTAATAAAGACATCTGTATTGACCGCCACAATCGCAACGCCAGTGATCGATTCGCAGAGTCGGTACGGGACGTTGCGATTCGTCTCTGCAACCCCGTTGTTCCTGCAGTTCGTGATCTCCCACCCGGCGAATCCGCGACGCCCTGCGACGACGCCGGAGAACTGGCAATTGTAAAGCACCGTACGACCAAGATCGGATCCATTGGTCATCAACAATGCGTAAATCGTTCCATCACGACGCGACACGGTCAGATCGTCAAGTCTAAGCGCGCCGATATCGGTCTTCTGGATACCGTTCGTCACATAGCCATCAGCGCCCCTGATCCAGGTAAACATTGACGCAGTGATATCAACCGTTCCAACCAGCCGATGCCCGCCAAGATCAAGCTCAACCGACTTATTGATCGTCACGTTCTCGGTCAGGTCCGCCGACACCCACAACCGTACAGGCGAGATGATCTGGTAGGTCTCTCCAACACCAAAATTCCAGGGCTGATCAATCGTCAGCACTTTAGTCGCACCAACATACGCACTCACCCGAGCATACCTGCAAACAAGTCCATTACCGGGTGTAGCGTCCGTGAGAACGATCCAGAAGTCCTTATAGAAATTGTCAGTCGCAGACAACCCGGCCGAACCCGTGATCGACCCGGCGACAGTCCCGGCCTGGGTGGTGTCCGTGACTACCGTCTGGGTCTCACCCAGAAGGGCGGCGGTCAGTGTGGGGTAGGTAGCACCAGACCCACCAGTGACATTGGAAGTTCCGCCTCCACCCCCTCCGCCACCGCCTGCAACTCCGGGAGGAAATCCGAAGCCGGGCATTTAGGCTCCTTCGGGCGGAACATACCCATCAGCGTAAGAGGGCTTCGAGGGCTGCGCAACGCGGTCTACGGTGGCGGGCGCGTCGGCGACTGCACGAGGCGTCGCAATGGTCTCCACGGCCATATCGGGGGCACAGACCTTGGCAGCCTGGGCGATACTCTCGCCCGTCAGATCCGGGATGGACCCGGTCCCGCCGCAGGCCGGGCAGACCATCTTGGCCGTGATACCCCGCGAATCCGAGTGCTCGAGCCGACGGGATCCACCGCACTGCTTGCAGCTATTCGTGTTCATCTGAATCTCCTAGTTAGTCTTCGATGTCAACCGTGAGCGTATCGCCGCCGATCGTCGCGCTCACAGTGGCCGCCACACCCTGCGAGTACACCACCCGGAACCACTCGCCGTTACGGATCAGCACGGGCTTGAAAAGGCTTTTGATGAACGTGCCGCCAATGGGCAGTTCAATCCGGTCGAGCTCCTCCGTATTCAGCACGAAGTTATCGTTAGACTTCTGCAGCTGATAGATGGAGTTCGATCCAGTCGCCGAGCACGTGGCGCTGAAGTCCGTAATCGACGCGCTGTTGCCGTTCGCGACTGCAGTGGATGCAATCACGACGGTGGAGACGAGCGCGCCGGGACTTGATCCGAACTTGTGAAGAATCCCCGACATGTTAACCCCCACAATTTGTGATAAATGTGAGGGCCAATCTTGCCCCGCGGAATCAGGGTCCTGTGCGACCCCAACTATCAAATCTTACTTAATAGTTGCTCTGGACTCAAGACTCAATCGTGCGGTGGAGCGCCCGGAACGAGATGATCGAGCTCGTGGGCTGTCGCCGGCAGCGTAGGCGCGTCCGCAACGTAGTACATTCCGTCGTGCTGTATCACCGTCCAACTGAGCAATGTGGCCGGCTTATTGACCGACTTCACGTACGTATAGATGCAGAGGTCAATACGCGCATTACGAGCATCGGTCGCGCCGGCAGCGCCCTCACCGCTACCGACCTCAAAGCGCCAGTGATCCCAAAACCGATACTTCACGCGACCGGGGAGCGCCGCGTGCTCGGGATGGAGAGCGATCCATTCAGCGATACGCTTATCCAATGTTTCCAACACCTGTGAATACGTAAGTAAGTGTCCAGAGAAGGAGCCCTGGTCCTGGATGCCAACCACTTCATAGCCAGCAGGAGTGATATGAGAATCCGAGCGCTTATGCTTCCTTGCTGAAGCGCAGCTTGCGGTCATGCAAAAGAGAAGTACGATTACGAGCTTCACGAGACGCTGGGGAGTTCCTGGCTCTCGGATGGCTTACCTTCGATTCGCGACTTCATCTTCTTGACGAGCTTCTCAAGATCTGCGAGATCTGCGGTCGAGAGGTCGCAAGTACGGATCTCGTGCAGGAGCTCCGAGAACTTGTCCATGTAGATGACCTTCGTGTCGTCGTCCTTGTCGCACGGATGCTTGCCAGTGGGCATATCAGGCTCCTTTCTTTCTCTTCAGCTCAGATATGATGGTTTCCATGTCCTTCGCGTGACGATCGGATTGCGAAATTCGCGCTTCCTGGCTTGTATGAAGCGCACGCCAGAGAACGATAATCGCGGTGGTCTCGGCAGCTACAATGCCACCAGCGATCGTGATGACCTGGCCGATCGATACCGCGTCTGTCATAGTTTCACGTATATTACGCCGAGTACCTGAAATAGCAGAAAGGGATATGCTTATTCGTACTAAGTGTCGCCACGGGCGCCGCGGTCGGAAAGGGATTCGTGGCATGGTAAGCCAGTCCCTGCTCATAATAGTTCGAGGTGGCAACTCCACCGGTGAGGTCTGCACCGGCGATAAGCTTAAGAAGCGCCCTGGATCCGGTCTGAATGGCAGCGCCCTGAAGTTCACCCGTTCCCGATGACCATAAACCGACCCAGTAGATTCCAACCGTCGGAAGCGCGACGGACATCCCGGTATATCCATGAGTCGCGGCATTCGTCAGCGTGATTTCAGCTCCGCTGTAAAGGGGAGCTCCACCCGGAAGAAAGGCCACGGACGCATAAAGGCCCATCCGTAACTTCGTAGTTGCGGTACCCGTGATGATCTTCAGCTCGCTCATGGTCCTGGTCGTTCCGGCTCTGAATGGAACAAAAAGGATCTTGTCTGCGACGGAGGCCCCAGAGAGCGCATCTGCCGGATAGTTAAAATAGTCGTCCGGCATGAGCTGCAGAGCCGGCGTCGGAATCACTTGATAGGCCGAGTCTCCATTTACGGCCGCTGTCCATGAGGGAGCCTGAGACGCGTTGCCCTGACTAAGTACATTAGCCATTACTTCACGCTCACGAGGGTATATGCCTTATTCGCGATGGTCGTGCTGGCGGGCTCAAGACTGAACCCACCGTTTTGACCTGGCGTAAAGGCATTCACGGTCATCTGCGTGGGTGTGACGACATCGAGCGAGAGATTCATGCCCGCCGCCAGTACGACCGCAGCGTCGACTGAGACAAAGACCTCTCCATCCGTAACAACGATCGCATCTCCATCGTTGACCGTCACGTCCAGGAGAATTCCAACTACGATGCTCACGTTGATGCAGACGGTCGCTTCTGGAGTTGCGTCTATCGTCACGGGCTGACCCTTCGCGAGCGCGCCGTTCGACTGTTTCACGAACCACTCGCGGACGACCTCGGGCTTGAGATCGTCGTACTTGGAGGCATAAGAGCAGCGCCAGTGCCGGTACGTCGTCGGGCGCGTCCCGGTCAGCGTGATCGTCTTATTGCCGGTATCGGCCATGAACGCTGTCTCGGTGAATTCGAGGAGCGTGAAGGGCGTGCCGAGCGCGGTGAAGAGATCGCGGAACGTGCAGTTATAGAAGCGCCAAGTGGCCGCAGCGAGGGTGAGTGTGCCGCCGCCTGTGCGGTCGGTGAACGTGGACTCGAAGACGCAGTTGTAGAACGTGAGGGTGGCGGGAGCTTGGGCTACGCCGCCAGCGGCTGTGGCGTTGAAGACGACCACGGCCAGAGCGAACTGACAGTCTTCGAACTGAACAGTGCCCGTACACGTGGCCGTCGACGTTGCCGTTGTTGCATTGACGGGGGTCACCGCTGCCGTGCACCGGAGGCCGCGCAACTTCACACTTGCCGCTGTCACGTTGACAGTACCGCCGGCTCCAGTCGACTGAGCTAAAACAATAGCCGCAGCGTGAAGTCCACTAACGATGATCGTTGCGCTAGAAACCGTTAACGTTCCACCCGTAGCTGCCGCCGTAGCAAGAGTGAACGCGGTATTTCCGATAGAATATAAGCCAATCTGAATTGCTCCACTAACAGCCCAAGTTCCCCCAGAGACAGCAGCCGGAATAGAAATAAAGCTGCCGGGATCCATTCCGGAGATCGTAATCGCACCTGAAACCGTCCATGTTCCAACGCTAACCGTTCCGCCCTGTACAGACACAACTCCAACGCTGGCCCTGAATGTGTGCACGGTTGTCGAGCCGGAGACCGTCACAGCTGGCGCTCCAGCATCCTGAGTGGCAGCGAATCTTAAGATGCTGTGCGATCCGCCTCCAGAACAGAAGAATGTGGTGGCGTCCGTGACCGTTCCCGTCGTGATCCTTGCCATCATACAGACACGGCCAAATGTACTGACAGGTCCAAGATTTAAGAATGGCGCACCTGTAGCCGTGACAGTTCCTGTCATGTCGGCTGTTCCATCAATCATGAAATTTGAGAATTGAGATCCGTTTGGCATAGCCAAAAGAGGAACAAGCCCCAAAGATCCGAGATTTACGTTGTATGTGCCTGTAAAGTCGGAGCAGCGGTGGAACATGAATGTGTGCGTGGTGGTTCCGCTGACAAGCGCGTTAACGCCACCTATGAACGTTACACATATTCTGCTTGCAGCAACCGCCGTCAACGTGAGCGTGGCCCCACCAACACCGTGAAACAGACTAAGAGCTTTAATATTTGGCTCAAGCGTGGTGACGTTAAGGTCTGCAACGGAAGTAACGTCCATATGGATGTTCAGATACGCCGCTGCGCCGGTAATAGAGTTCTCACTGTAGATAACTGAGCCCGTGAGATACCCAATGGCGTCGACGTCCAATGCCGTAACAACAACAGCGACGGCCGCAATGCTCTCAATCAATCTGAATGGAATAAAACGACCGTTCGCATCGCCGACGCCAAGGTTCTTGCAGTTTTTAATCTCCCATCCAGTAAATCCACGTCTTCCAGCAACAACTCCGTTGGACTGGCAGTCATTCAGAACGCATCTACCGAGATCCGATCCATTCGTCATCAAGATGGCATAGATCGTCGCATTGCGCCGCGAGATCGTCGTATCGTCAATCCTCAGATAACCGATATTCGTCTTCTGAACGCCGTTGGTGATCTCCCCGGATCCACCGGCAATCCAGGTGAAAACGCCCCCGGTGACGTCCATGGACCCGGTCAGGACATTCCCGGCGAGCGAGAAGATCACGTTCTTCGTCCAGGTCACGTTCTCGGCAACGGGGCGCAGAAGTGTTCCGACGATCGGCCGCACGTAGGTGACGCCCTCGCCGACACCGAAGTTCCAGGGCTGATCGATCGTGAGTGTCGCGCCCGCCACGAGCACGATACGCGCTGCGCGGCAGACCAGGCCGTTACCCGGGGTGGCGTCCGTGAGCACCACATAGTCACCGATGGCCACCCACGCCGGCACCACCGTGCCGACCACCACACCAGCCGCAGTGCCGCCGGCGGTCGTATCCCCAGCGGACTGCTCCGTCTCGCCTGCCTGGAAGGAAGCGATCGAATTGTAGTTATTACCGCTCGCACCCGAGACTACAGGCGAAACGGCAACACCGTTGATGTATAAGCAGCAATCGCAAGGCATAATTACGATCCAATCGTCTCGACAACGTTTGCAGTGCCTGCACCAACACTCGTGGTGGTGATGTCAATCGTGATTCCATCGCCGCCATTACGGCCGAGGCTCTCAAAGCACTTCGCGAAGTCACCGCGGCCAGCGCCATCGGCAGCAAAGGTAGCTGCCGTAAAGATCGTGGTGAATCCAGCACCCGCCGCAAAGATGAAAGAAATCGTCACGGTTATAGATGAGCCAGCATCCAGGCCGCTCATCCGCGCCGTGATGTACTGAAGCGTGTGGTCGGCTGCAGGCGTGAACGTGACCGTGTACGGCACGCCCGCAGACAGCGCGGCGCTATTGGTGTTGTTGCTGAAAGCACTGGGAGAGAGAACGCCCGTGACCGGCAGTGGATTCAGCGCAGAGACGATCAAATGCCCGGCAGGGCCAGCGAAGTACAGACCGATCGCCTGGTGGAGATCAACACCACCGCCGGTGTTGAAGTTATCCGTCAGAAGATTAGTCGCCGAACCCATTCCGCAGGGCATCGTTAGCTCCTATTCGAGACCACCGCGGAAGTTACTTCTTACGGAAGAAGAAAAAGACCGCAGCTCCAAGGGCTGCCACGCCGCCGATCACGAGCGGGATCGTGTACTTCCCGGGCGGAATCAAAGCAGCGCCCCTCGTTCCAGGAGGTACTCCGGTCGGAACGTCCTTCTTGTCCTGGGGCCCGGTCGAGCTCGGCACCGGCGGCACCGGAGGAAGCGGCACGGGAATATTCTGGGGCGGCTTCTCGATGATCACGGTGCGCACGACTTCCCGGATCGTGGGCTCCTGGCTCTCGGGGGGCAGGATGCCAACCCGATTCTCAGCCTCAACAACGGCCGTCTCGAGCGACTTCACGCCTTCCTTGAGCTCGTCAACCCGGCCGCGCCGGCGCGATTCGGCCCAGACGAGCGTGTTCGGCGGCGTCCACTGATCGGCCATCCGAATATCGTCATCTACCGACGATGCACGATAGGCGAGCGTACCCGAAGCCTTGGGATCGCCCACGAGCGCCATCAAGCGCGTACGCTCTTCCTTGGACGCGATCCGCCCGATGCGCGTCACGAGGTTCAAGTACGTGTTGTAGTACCGGCGGGCGCGTTCGTTGTACTCCTCGGCTTCACTCGCACCGAGACCGAACATGCCATCGCCACCAGAAGCATTCCGACTACGAAGCTGCATGCGTGCCATTTCTACCTCCGCGCCAGAAGAAAGAGACCACCAAGAACAAGTACGCCACCGCCGATCATCGCCGGAATCGCCCATCCCGGAAGCCCAGTCGCCGGGGGCGGATAGTAACCCGCCGGAACTCCACCCGCAGGCGGCGACGATGCGGGAGCGGTCACGGTCGTGCCATCCGGCTTCTTGAAGAGCAGCAGGATGTCTTTGTTATCCTTGACCGCCTGGGTAATCGGCTTGAGCGATTCGCCAAAACTCTTGATCGTGTCGATGATACTGCCCATGCCACGACCGCGGTTCCTCAGCTGTCCGAGTCCGCCCATCGTGCCGCTGTGACTTACGTCATACATCTTGTCGAGCTGGCGCTCCATCTGGTCGAAGGTCATGTCAGCCGGGACCGTCACGAAGCCCGTTCCCAGTCCGGCCATGAGCTCGTAGCTCGGCATCATGTATTCACCCTCCGGGCGCAGATCCGGCAATACCGAGAACTCACGATCGATCAGCTCCGTGTTGGCCGTGAAGTCAGAGTCTTCGCGGGGGTTGTAAGCCTCGTTCGTCACCTTACGGAAGTTGATGTCCGCCTCAGTGATCTTCCTGCCATTCACGGGCTTGGGCTTGATGCCGTAATAAGCATCGCCTGCATCGGACGCGACGTCCTCGCCGCCCTCAGGAATCGCATTCGTCCGCTCGTAGTCAACCTTGGGACGACCCTGGTAAGCGTACTTGAAGGTCGCATCCCAGCCCGGAAGCTGATCCTGCGGAAGCGTAACGCGCTGGGGAGATCCCGGTTGCGGCTGTACGGAGATCAGGTTCTGAGCCGGCTCGAAGTTCTCCTCCGGGAGCTGGTTCAGATGGATGTTTTCCTTGATGATCATTTCGCGTCTCCCTCGAAGAGCCTCGTCCAAAAAATTAAGAGCAGCGCCGTCACGAGGCTGGTGAACATAAATTGACCAATCCGGCCCATCGGGGTCGTGGCCACCATGTGCGGCGCGATGAAGGGATGATGGGACTGCTCGTTAGGAACCTGGCCCAGTTCATCCTTCACGTCGCGCAGGATCTTATTGATGTCAACCTTGCGGCGACGACTCAATGACCCTGAACGGCACTCGCGCAGCATTCGTTTCAACTCGCTTCTCGGGTGAGTCACCCTCAAGACTACCTGGCCACTCGTACACTTGCCCTTGCGGGTACGGCCCCGACGGCAAGCCAGAAGAACTTTCTTCTCGCCAGACCCAGCCCACCGGAAGTTCTCATAAACATCCGGCTCCCGCATCGTCCCCGGCGACAACCGCTCACGGATCCGGCCGCGTACAGGAACTTCAATCAGCGGCAACTGATCCGGTCCCTTGCACCGGTAAAGTTTCATCTAGCCCTGCCGCAGGATTCCCTGAAGCCGGATGGTCTGATCCGAAGCGCCCGTCGGCGTATAAACAAGCCGCGCATACGCAGCGCGTACCGTTTCATCGAAAGCGCCGGTCGACGTACTCGCCGGCAGGATCACGCACGAACTCTCAACCCAGTTCGCGCCATTGGTCGAAAACTGGATCGAGAGCGTGCCGCCTGCAGCAGGCACCGCCGTCACGATCGCGATCGTCCCAGAGATGTGGTTATAGCCGTCCGCTACGCGCAACGACACCACGGTGCCGACGGCCTGCGGGCAGACAATAGGCGCGGCTGCGGCGTTCTGCACGAGCGGCAGAACCATCATCTGACCAAAGCAGCAACCCATAGCTATCTCCCGAAGCCCACAAAGGGCGTCAGCCAGCCCCAGAGCGACACGCACACACGGCGCGGCGCGATCGGATCCAGATTCGAGACCTGGACGACGATGCGCTTACGATCGGGAATGACGAGAAGGATATTGCCGTTGCCGATCACGGGCAGTCCGCCCGCGAACGGGAACTGCGGCGTCGCCGGCTGCACGCCATAAGTCGGCGGATTCGTCGCCGCTGCCGGCTGGGCAATGTACTTCACCGGGTTTCCATCCACTTGGACCGAGACGCCCATGTTGTTCGGAACCAGGCCATCAAAGATCTGTACTTCGCAGTTGCGCAAGTAAGTAATCACGCCCGGGATCGTATCGAACTGAAGAACGTTCGTTGCGGCGCCGCCAGCGGGCGCTTCCACGAGCCCTTCTGCGTAAACGGTCTCGGAGTCGAACCGCGGATAGATGTGCTGGAGCTTCTCCAGCACGGGCTCCATGAGACGGTACGGACTGGGGAAGACCGTCTCGCTCTGGGGATAAGACGTGGTCTCTACGCGAGGCTGCTGGAGGACCGTAGGCCCCGGAGGCCCCTTCTCGATCGAGTGCTCGCGCCCGCCGAGGATCTTGTCAGGCCTGTAAAGATTCTCCTGGGGCGTGATGTTGATGTCACGCCGGGGGAACCCATGACCCTGGTACGGCAAATCCCACTGGGTGGTGCGCCATGCCTGGGCATTGGGATTCTGGACGGGGATGCACATGTCGTGCTTGATCTTCTTGGCACACGACTCGCAGAAGTACCCGCCGCTGCCGTTGTTCTGGAGCGGAAAGGGCTGACGACCGTTGGGGTCGCCGGGTTCTTCACCAAGTCCACTTCCGCGCCACTCAGGCATCCAAGGCTCCAGTCACTATAACGGTCGTAAGTACTTGAACCAGAATTGATTACCTCGTGAAGCATTTTATTCCGTGCAACAAAATTTCCAAAGTTGCCGTCTGAACGCTCGTGTTGGTGACTTCCACGATGATGGCGATGTTGCCGCGGTAGCGCCGCCGGCCCTTGATGATGTAAGGCCGCTGCGCCGTGCCGCTGGTGTTATCAGCATCAGCGAACTCGTTGTTAATCGTGAGCGAACGACCAACGGACTCGCCTTCGCGGATGCGCATGCGGAAAGACGCGGCGTTTGCGGCAATGGGGTTGGCGACGATGAACGTGTGGGTCACTTCAACCAGATCGAAAGGACCATCGCCTGCGATCGTCTGGGTCACCTGGGCAGTCGCGCCGGCGAGAAGGCCAACGAAGCGAAACGGGATCTGCAGCCAGTCTTCGGTAACTTCCTGCTGTACCGACAACTGGCCCATGCCCTGAACGATTGCGTTGTTCTGGCGGGCGAGCTCTTCTACCTGTTTCTTGAGTTCAGCGATTTCGCTCATTTGCATTCTCCCGTTAGTGACCATAAATATTTCTTTGGTCGAGTCGAGCACGTTAGGGAGGCCAAGAGGCGAAGAACCTATAAGCCGAGCTTGTACTGCAGATCCGCGATTACGTACGACTTAACCCGCTGACGAATCTTGTCGAATTGCTTCTCACCAATGTAGAGCACGTATGAGTCGTACGTCGCGAGCCTCACGCCTTTCTTGGCGCAGCAATTCAGAGAGCTGCGCACTCCGTATCGGGCCTCCAACCACGCTCGAATCATCTCATGCTCGTCTACGGTATAAGCCTGCGTGCTCATCCTGAAGAATCCGGATCCGCTGATGCTGTAACAACCGTCATCCATGATCCACCAGGCCAAGCCCCGGTCATCCAGCTTGTCCAGGATCTCGGGCGTCAGTCGCTTGAATCTCTGTACGTGTCCAGTCTTCCCGACAACTTCACGTGAATCGGAGTAGAGCTCTTTGTAGACTTCTAACCACTCCAGCGAGTTCTTCGTGTAGAACCCATGAGAGTCCTGCCACTTCAGATTAGCTGGCCTCTGGATCCAGATGTCGCCAGCCACGTCCTTCAGGACGGAATGTTTGTGCTCGACCAGAGACTTCTGGTCGGCCGCGTGCTTGATTCGAACATAGCAGGTACCGTCCTTGCCGGACTTCGATGCGCGATAAGAATCAGCTCCGCCATACTTTCCAGGCGGTATGTAGGTCAGGGTAGCGTCCCCAAGAAGTGTTCCGTAGATCACGGAGCGCTTTTCGGGATCGCTCAAGAACTTCGTCACATCGGCGTCGTGAAGTTTCATTTGTAAGAGCAGTGGTGGGGACCTTTCGATCCCCACCACTGATTAGAATCTACATCCAGCTCTGTTACAACCTGATTTTCATCAGGCGGGGAAACCGCTTCGGATTTCCCTCTTGCAGTTCTTTTTCCTGCAAGTTCAGACTATCGCATCACCCCGAAGGGTGCTCTCTCACTTAGTCGTTCAGGCTGCAAGTCTTTCGACCCGCTTGCCCCTTGTTGGCATCGCAGCTTCCAAGTCAATCAGAGAGAGTTTTATCACCAGGAATTTCGTCCTGGGCCCGCAATGTAAGTTTACGGGCTTCGCGCGACGGCCGAACATCATCCAACGCAGACGGACGGCTTCCGTCGGCGAGATGCCGCCGGGGAAGGCCACCGTAACGTTGAACGTGTCGCCCGGGTCAACGGTGACCAGGAACGGCCTCGTGAACGAGAGCACGTTCGTGATGTTGCCCGTGCCGCCGATCGACCGGAATTCCGGGGCCGCCGCAGCGCCGCGGACGCTCTCGAGGAGCGACGCACCGCCGAGGATGAACTCCACCGGGATCGGGTCGGGAATCGGCGTGCTGTTGATGATCAGCGTGCTGTTACCACCCTGGATGAGGATGGCGTTGGCCGTGAGCGTCAGGTCGCGCATCTTGATGACCCAAGAGCGGATCTGGAACGCGTTCACGCCGGTCAGCTGACCACCGACATCGAGGTTCGTGTCAGACGCGGTCTTACCGCCCTGACCCTTCGGAACCACGAAGTACAACAGCTCAGTCGTCACCGTGGGCGCAGCTGCGACAGTGTTCGTGTCGTAGATCCCATTGCTGTTACTTTTATAACCAGCACTAGAGCTGGCGGGGAAACCTCTTCGGATCTCCCTCTCGTGATTTTTTTCTCACGAGTTCAGACTGTCGCATCACCCTTTCGGGGCCCTCTCGCTCAGTCGTTCACGGTGAACCTTTCGGCTCTTCCGCCTTGTTAGCGTTTCAGCTTCCAAGTCAATCAGAGAAGGTTTTGACATCAGATATCTCTATCTGAGGGGCCAGATCTGTTTAGCCCTGGTAAACGTTCTTCATTTGTTACTACCAGCTCATTAGCTGGCGGGGAAACCTCTTCGGATCTCCCTCTTGCAATTCTATTTCCTGCAAGTTCAGACTGTCGCATCACCCCGAAGGGTGCTCTCTCGCTCAGTCGTTCAGGCTGCTTGTCTTTCGACTCGCTTGCCCCTTGTTAGCATCACAGCTTCCAAGTCAATCAGAGAGAGTTTTTTATCTCAGATATTTCTACCTGAGGGGGCCAAGGTTAACGTTTAGCCCCTTTGACTCGGGACATAAGAACCTCCTTCAAAAACTTTTAGACGCTTTGATCGGGTGCATCTCTCCCGTCGCAGGCACTTATTATTGCGGGTGTGCCTGGCTATCGACCCGCGTTTTCAACTCTCACCAGTGCGCACTAATGAGAGCCAATTTCTCTTGTACTTCCGCTCACATCAAACGTATAAACGTTCAATTACATCTGAGGTGAACGGAACATGTTCAAAGGCTCAAAGATCGCTATCGATCGGTATCTCGCGAATCCGAACATCTGCAAAGAGTGCAACCAGCAGATCCCGATTCATCCCAAGTACGGCCCCGCATGGACCAGGAGCCGCGAGTTCTGCAACTACACCTGCTCAGCTACCTTCAACGCTAAACACCGCCTCAAGCTTCATGGTGTCAAACCTCTCGCTGACAGAACCATGGGAGAGGTCATCGGCGAGGCGAAGACCGATTCGAAGATCTGGTGGAGAGCTCGCATCCACATTGGAAACCACGCTCGCCGTGCCTTCGGGAAAAGCGGGTTACCAAAAGCCTGCCGGGTATGCGGATACGATAAGCATGTCGAGATTGCCCATAAGAAGGCGGTAATGGAGTTCCCCGATACCGCCTTGATTTCGGAAATCAACGCGATCACGAACCTTGGACCACTCTGCCGCAATCACCACTGGGAGCAAGAACATAATGTCCTTACTCCCGAGGATCTTGCGAAGTTCCTCAGTTCCTAACGTGCCCGATTGTCAATCCAACCCGCCGCTTTCCGTCAGGTCCGCGGCGCTAATACTCAAGTCCCGGCTCCACGCAGGAGCCGGGGGGTTGAGCACTAGAAGAGATCTAGAAGATCTCGCTGCCCTCTTCGCCGACGCCGTCCATGACTTCGGACTCCTGATCGTCCTCAGCCGTCGCGACGGAAGCGCTGTCCGGAACGCGGACGGTGCCGATGCCCTGGCTGTCCGGCACCCGGACGGTGCCCAGGCCGACCAGGTCCTGGTTCTCGAACAGGCGGACCTGACCGAGGCTCTGGGTGTCAGGCACGCGGACCGTGCCCAGGCCGGAGAGCGGGTTCACCGCGTAGTCCGACCGACGGATGTTCGGGAAGAGAACGCCATCGCTCATGTAGCCCAGGCCGATGTTCTTCCAGACCAGGGGCTTCACGATCAAGCGATCGATCAGGCCCGACAGGATAGAGAAGGCACCGAACTTGGCGATGTTGCCGGAACCAACGACCTTGCCCAGTTCCCACGTCACAACGGCCGACGTGAGCGAGCTGACAACGTCACCCATCGGGGTGGCGGTGTTGACGATCTTGATGAGCTTGCCGAACAGGCCACGCTCAACCAGGCCACTGACGACGGGAGCGAGAGCCGCGCCACCGAGTGCCTCGAGCCCACCGCGCGTGGCGGCGTACTGGAAGAGACCCACGACGGGCAGGCTGCGCGAGACTTCGACGTCGGCGAGCGAAGCGCTGGCGTTGGCCAGGCCTTCGATGCCACGAACGCCGCTACGGCTCCGACGGCTCCGACGGCTGCGCCGACGACCCTTGCGGGAAGCCTTCGCGCGATGAGCCTTCCGACGCTTGCCGCGCCGGCCCAGACCGGTCTCGCCGTCATAGTCCTTCTCGTCGTTCTCGAGCAGGACGACATCAGCCAGATCCGACAGGCCGTGCAGGCCACCGCGCCGACGGGACTTGCGGGACAGCTTGATGAAGCGACCCTTCTTGTTGCGCGGCATCGTCTTGGCGTGCCGACGGGCGCGCCGCTTCAGCGACGACTTCGACATCTTGCGGCCATGCCGACGACCGCGACGGGCGGCCTTGGCGGAACGACGGCGCCGACGCCGACGGGTACCGACGGCACCAAGGCCTTCGGAATCGTCTTCATCGGAGTAATCTACACCGAAGAGGTCTTCCCCGTTGAGAAGCGCGAGATCGATGTCTTCGACCTCGCCGACGGCCGGGACCGTCGAGGAGCTGTTCTTGAGCATTTCTATGCCCTCGCGTGAGAATAAAAAATCTGAGTCAGTTGGACCTAAATCTGTCCCAATGACTTTGGGCTTTGCGCCCCTATGATGTGAGCTACGCCAGCTCCTGGAAGGCGAACACGTTCTCAGTCTTACAACGATGGCACAGGAGCAACGCTTCGAACTCGTTGGCCTTCACTTCCCCCAAGAAGTGCTGACACCGCTTGCAGACGAGTCGCTTCGACCCCTCGATACCCGTGCGACGGGTCTTGGCGCGAGGTCCCGCTTCGGAGGAGCTTGATTCGGTTCCGGAGCTCTTGGTCGCCTCGGGAGGCGTAAGTTTCGGCTCCGGATCAGGATTCTCCGATTTCCCCGCGATCGACGTCTTCTGTACGTCCATGTTGGCTCCAAAGAAAAAGGGCCCGAACGGTTTTCCCATCCGGGCCCTTTTATAGCCCCTCTCAATTTTCTTGCGGAGCCTTCTGCTCCCCCTCTTACTTCTGCGAAAGATTATGCCTTTATTGTTGATGCATTGTCAAGAGAGTGACGCTGTCGTAACACTTAATTCTTTCTCGGGTGCAGCCGAGACCGGGTTGTGATTCACGATGAGCTGGCACCAGTGTTTGAAATCTTCGACTGACATGTTAAGTTTCATTCGATTAACAATATTGCAGCAGAGCACGACATTGTCTTTCGTATAGCCACGGGAAGAGTCAATACGATCAATAGAAACTGTTGACCCGATGATAGACCGACTACCCCTGAGAAGAGACATCTCTGCGCCAGAGTACGCGCATTTTCCGTCTTGAGACTTCCACAGATTAATAACACACTCGACCGTGATGTCAAAATCAAGGCCACTACCTTTAGCCCGCTTACGCGCTGCACTTACGCACACGTTCATGCGCCCGACAATGGATTCAATACGGCGTGTAAATCTCTTAGCCTCGCACAAGACGCACTTTCTAGATGCAGACTTGCGCTTCGTTTTTTCATCTAAAGGCCGAATTCGATCGCATCCCGTACATCTGTACAGGCCCCTGAATGACAAAATACGTCCACCGTTTAAGCTACGAGCTTTCGGGAAGTGAATACCATGACGCTTCGAGAGCTTATAAAAGCTTGCGAGAGGTATTTTATATACGGCCGCGCACTCACTGACAACGCAGCCACGATCGATCATCTTCAGGATCGTCTCTCTGGGAAAGTTCTCGAACGTGATCCCATGAGAAGTCTTTTTATTCATCAGTCCCTATACCTCTACGTCCAAATCCATCGTGACGTAACGGACGGGACTTTCCCAAGATAGTGGAGCTGTACTGACAGTTGGGTCCGCTGCAAGCCACGTGCGACCATCACCGTTCGGATTCAACATCACGTATACGTGCGTGAAAGTTTTCTTGCGGTCCGGGTCAGCACCAATAGCACGATAGCGCGCGGGCATGCCGGCCATGATCGCGAGCGTTGCAAGCAAAATGGACTTATCGTCGCAATCGCCCGCGCCAAATTCCAAAGTCCTCCATGGAAATTGCAGCGTCTCCATTCCGCGCACGTCGCGGGTCCATCGAATTTTATCTCTTACCCATTCATGCAAAACTTTGGCTTCACACTTGTAGTCCTTGGGCTTGCATCCGGCATCAACAATAATTTTCATTGCGAGACCGCGAAGAAAGGCCCCACGCTTCGGATCTCTCACGGACTTGCGGACAATGTCTACCATCCTCTTCAGCGTCTCTTCCGTCCCACGCGCGCCGCCCGGGATCTCATAGACCGCCAGCTGCATTGCCGGCGGCACTTCATCTCCGTTCAAAGCCGCGTAGTCCGCCATCGTCCTGAGAATCTTATAGATGCGCGCCATCACTTCCTCCCGTTAGTGAATAAGAGTCTACCCGGGATTCAAGTGAAAGAAAAGCCCCCGGACCTTTTGTTGATCCGGGGGCTTTATATTTAGAGCGCTAAAGACTTACTTCCTGGCCTTGGGAACGACGGCCTTGGGCGCGGGTTCCTCGATAACGGGCTCCTCTGCGGGTTCCTGCTGAGCGGGCTCAGCTTCTTCTTCAGTCTGTGACTTGACGAGCTCGATCATCTCGGCACGCAGCTGCTTGAACCACTCCGTATTGGCATCGACAAGCTTCTTCTCGTTGTCGTCCATGGCTTCCTTCACGTACTGCATCGTACGCTCCGGCCTCAGAGAAGCGAGCAAGCCCTCGAGCGTGGGCTGATTAAGCCCCTCCACGATGGAGACGAACGCCTCGGGCCCAATTCCATCTTTCAAATTGTCAACCATCGCTTCCCGAACGATGGGATAAGCCTGCAGATACCTAGCAACGATCCCGCCCATCTCATCCTCCTTGGTGTTTACAATTTCTCCGTTCCCATTAGAATTCACGGCGCCCTGCGGAACCTGCTGCTGAATCGGACGCTGTGAAGTTCCAGACATGCCGCTATTCTGACTGGGCTGAGCTTCAGTCCGTACCTGCGGGGCGGGGGCCCGGGGGGCCTGAACTTCACGCTGGGGGCGCCGCTCGAACTGACGCTGCGCGGCGGCCTCCTGCATCATCTTCATCTTGGCGTCGGCGTCAGCATAGGGCTGCAGGAGCGGCGCCGCGGCGCTCACGGCGTCCTTGATGACCTGTCCGAACCCGCCACCGTCTTCTTTGACAGCGGAACTACGCTTCGCAACCGACATGATCGCCTCGGCAGCCTCCTGGGCCGTCTTCATGGAGGTCATTCCGGCGCTCGTCATGCTATCCACGACCTTGGCCGTCAACTCCAGGCCACTGTTCTTGTTATCCCTGATCAACTCGAACATCTGGAGCTGCTGCTTCTGCTGATCCGTGGCGCTGGAACGATAACGCTCCTGATCCTGCTTGGCCTCCTCGCGGCGCAACTTCAGCTCTTCGTCATACCGACGACGCTGCTCGCCAACGTCAATGGCCGCGCGCTCGCGTTCGCCACGAACCTGATCCTCATAGCGCTTGCGCTCTTCCTTACGCTCTTCTTCCCTGCGGCGCTCTTCGGCTTTGCGATCCTCCTCGCGACGGCGCTCTTCAGCCTTGTGCTCCTCGGCACGACGATCCTCTTGAGCCTTGCGCTCGAGATCATAGCGCTTGCGCTCTTCTTCCATCTTGCGCTCTTCGGCGCGGCGCTCATCCTCGTAGCGCTTGCGCTCTTCTTCCCGCCGACGCTCTTCGGCCTGGCGCTGCTCTTCCCGCCGACGATCCTCGACTTCCCGCTGTTTATCCCGCTCCTCGGCCTGCTGACGCATCATCATGATCATCTGGTCCGTGCCAGACTTGCCCTGACTGGCCTGATTCGTAGCCACGAGGGTTTCGAGGAGCTTCTCGAACTTGGTGTCATCCTTGGGCTGACTCTGAATCTGAACCTGGAGCCCCTGGACCATGGACTTCATTTCGGCCATGGTGGCCTGGAGCTTCGCATCCAGGATCTGCTGGATACCGTGATCGGTAGAAGGAGCCTTGGCGTCCTTGGGATTCATCAGCTGCATCATCATGAGCATGTCCGACATGTTGCTAGGCGTTTCTTTCACCTCAGATTCCTCCTCTTTTTTCTTGTCGTCGACCCCAAGGTATTTATCCATCAGCCTCTTCTGCAGCTCAATCTGCTGAAGCTGCGCAGAGTCGTTCGCCATTTTTTTAACCATCTTCATCGTATCGCCAACGGGATCCATCTGAGGCACGTTCGTGGGCTCGGGCAAGGGAACCTCCGCTTCTTTGAATTCAAATTTCACCTGATCGAGATTCTTGAGTTCCTTCCTGTTGGAGTCGCACGGGATTGCGTAGAAGGGCCCGGGACCCTTGAACACGGCGATCTCCCTTTTGACCCGGTCACGCAGCTCGTCGTAACTCTCCTGATCCTTAACCTCCAGGAAGCCAGCATACACGCACATGGTCCCATGGCCGTTGGCGGGCTGAGTATCCCGCTTGATACGCCAATAGCCCTGACCCCGGCCCTCTTCCGGAATCGATTGAATGAACTCGTCGAATTTCGTCGCATCAACATGCGCTCGACGGCCAGCCATTTTATTCTCCTTACTCATGATACTTTTTCAAAGAGGCTCAAAAAGCCTCACACTTGACCCCACCTTTTTTGTCTCAGGGAGCGAGCCCTGTACGGGATATGCCTTAGGATCGGTAGGATTGATTTCGCCCGGCTTCAATTTAGCCCCCCTCTGGTCCATTAAACTTGACCCAATAAACGAAAGACTACCTTCATAGTCTGGACCTGGTCAAGCCAAAATTGATATCCTCTCCCACGTGAGAGAGAAATGGATCGTCACAAGCATCAATCCCCTGTATCCGAATAAACTGTGCTTCCTGAAGAAAGGCTTCACAGGCAGCCCGTGGACCACCTCGTTCATGGAGGCAGGTATGTGGCCATCCCAGTCCAGAGCCAAACAAGCCCTTCGTAGAGAGATTAAGTGGTCCAGAGCCCTAGCCAAGAGACTTGACGCCTATGGCCATACCGGCCCCGTCCAAGAGGCCAAGGTGCTAGTGGTCAAGCTAGTAGCCCCTATACCTCATAAATAACCCCTATTTAAATAATCACCTCAATTGTTTGAATTAGGCCCCCGCCCCCACCCCCGGGGGGCCTTAAAGCGGGTTTAACGGGCTATTAGAGGTGGAATTGAGAGTTCCGAGTTTCGAGGTAATTCTCGAAATTCGGTTTTCAATTTCGCGGTGGGATTAATTTCCCACTAGTACCGGGGCTATAGGCCCCGGGCATGCCTGTCCAACAGGACAGGGTCCTTAGGGTCGTTGGTCTGACGCAGGTCCGCCGCTTCATGCGGGGCAAGGACCTCCGGATCGATACGCAGGAGCTATCGACGAGAGTACCTCGAAGGGCTTCTCGACAGTAGTACAACCCAACGGCCTAGAGCGTATAGGCACCAGCCTATATGCGACTGACAGCAACTAGCCTATAGGGCTAGGACGCAGAGGACTCTGGTCTAGCGGACAGTAATAAATGGCCCTGACGAGCGAATGGTAGCTGCGGACCCCGCCGGTCACCCGCACCTATCCGCCAACCGTCTAGAAGCACCTTGAAGGATCTCCCCCGGACTCCCATGTCCGGAAGATCCGACACCAGAGGAATGCGACCTCTGGGAACGACAGGGGCGACAACAAACAGGACCAACAAGGACGAGCCGTGAATGTCCGACCTAGCGGTGGGTGATCCCTGCGAAGCCAGTCTGCTTGGCATAGACTGGTCGAGGACACCTCACACTACCTGCGCCTGCCTACCCGGTGGCGCGGGAGCCGCGATAGCAATCACATCCCATTAGCATGGTGGGGCGTGTGAGTGCATCAGGGCCCCCAGCCTGGGGCGCCATACCCAAGGTCAAATCACGGAAGGGTAGTGCGGTCGCATTGATTCGCTCTGCGGCTGATGGGGTCCGGCGTCTTCGGATGCCTTGGCCCCGGATTGTGAGAGGCTGCGGGTATATCCCGCGGCCTCTTGCTCCTAAGCTTCTTCTGCGTGAAGAAGCCCAGGAGCATGTCGCTCAACCGTGCCAGACGGGTTCTGGCTTGGAGGATTTATGAAAGAGTTTCTGATAAAGCTCGGCAAGCTGTTCGACCTGGAGTTCACGTCTTGCGAGAACGGGGCACTTCAGCTCGATGGCGGACTGGACGGACTGGTTGTTTTTGTGTCGTTCTACCGGTCGTCGATCGGAAAGGACTCCTTCCGGTTCGAGGTCAGCCTGCCCGGAGGTCGGATGTACGACCTGGCCTCCATGCCCGTGGCCGATGTCGATGACTCCTGGAGGGAAGAAGTTATCAAGTTCCTCCGGAACGCCAAGCAAAACCCGGAATTGGCGGAAGCTCAATTCTGGGGCCTCGACTGGAGCCGGAAGTAAATCCCATCGACACTGGCATCCCCGCACTGGGGATGCCCATCCGCTTCTCGTGCGTCGAGAGGCGAATGGGCAATTTCGCCCGTCTGGAATTTTGGAGGAAGCTATGGCGTACTCACACATGCAGGGGCTGGCTCACGCGCTGAACGCGCTTTGGCGCGACCTCGCCAGGAATTCATTCCCGTACCAGGAGATCTCCATCCTGATACACATGAATCGTCAGCAGCTGTTGTCCTCGGCGCTGGAAACCTACGACTTCCAGCGGACAGCGCGGCAGGCGATGGACCTGTACGACAAGGCGACCGTGAAGGGCGGGTTCAGTCTGCCCAAGCCCGACCAGAAAATGCTCGACGAGGCGATCAGGATCGCGGGCTACATCCCCTCGCAACTCGCGCACTATATCGAGAGTGTCTGGCATGACGCCAGCCCCGACAAGCCCGCCTACGTCGAAGTCGATACGCGAGGGACCTAGAGCTATTGGGATGGCCCTACGGGGCAACAAGCGCATTCAGAGACACCGCGCTCAAGTGTGTCTCTCGCATCCAAGGAGATTTCCATGTCCAGCCCCATGGTTTTCGACATCCAGGGTTTCACGTATCTCGGTGACGATGTTGGCTTCGACGAGCGTGAATATTCCAGAAACCGCTACGAGCAGAACTGCCCGATCTGCAGGAAAGCTCGCAAGGAGAGCATCATATCGTACGAAGATCCGTACGGCTCTCTCTACTCGTGTTTCGGATGCAAGGTCCTCTGGGGACACGAGGATCTCATCTGGGACTTCCAGGTCCCCACGCCGGAGGAGATCGAGAGGCGCAAGCTCTCCGATCCGTGGAAGACGCGAGCTTGATCCAGCATGGTCACGGCTTCCCACTTGGAAGCCTGCCCATCCACTCCACCTGCGTGGTGGGGCGAATGGGCATTTTACCCAACTCCCCAAGCCTAGCGCCATGTTTGGGGAGATATTTAGGCGCATTTTTAGGAACGTCTCCATGTTCGAGCTCATCGTCCTGAAGTCTTCGGTCGGAGAATTCACATCCGTCTTGTGCGACGACCTGTTCGAGGGAGCTCGCCAATACGCGACGTTTGGCGAGGAGTACGAATTCGTCACCATCCAGCAGAAATCCGAGTGCCGTTCCTGCGAGGCGATCACCGACGGGAAAGCCCAGTGGTGCAACTCTTGTGTCCAGAAGCTGCATGACTCACTCGCTATCCAGGAGGTCAAGTGATCAAATCGATCAGGCGCCTGAGGCACTACACCTGGTACGGCCTTCTGATGTTGATCTGGCATCCGGTGTCGTGCATCCGCGTCGGACTGGTCCGCAGCGGCAGTTCAATCAAAGAGGCGATCACCGGTCTTACGCTTCTGTGAGACCACCCAACCGATCCAGGGCGACCACCCTAACCACAAACTTCTTTTTCAAGGAGAAACTATGATCCCGCCGTGACAGCATTATCCAGTCGCCTGTAAGGCGATACGATCGGTGTCGATCGCAATTCACGTCCAGTATCCGCGGGCACCTTACCCGCAACAATCAACCAGAGAGAGAAAACCATGTTACACGCTTTGGGCCTGATCATCCGTGAAGTCCTGCCGATCGCTTTCCTGTCCGCCGGCAACAAGACGGAAGCCGTCACCCTCCAGCGCCTGTCCAAGGAAGTCAAGATCCAGGAGATCCGCGACATCCTGGACGTCATGGGTAACGTGTTCCCGAAGTTCGTTCCGCTCCGGGAGACGCGAAACATGATCGCGCATCTCGAGGCGGAGAATCCGAAGGAGTTCTACCAGGCCGCGTGGAAGATGATCGAGTGCGTGCCGGCCCGGAAGCCGGATACCGAGTCGCGCCTCTACATGCTCCAGCATTCGAAGGTCTCGTAGTCTTCCCCCACTTCCAGGGTAGCCCCGAAAGGGGCTGCCCGTAGAGTCCCTACGCGTTAGAGGCTCTACGGGCAATTCGCCTAACCGTGCCAGCGGATCTGGCTAATAACCATGTGGAGAGTTTTATGCGTATCGGAATCAGTTTCACGTCCTGCCTGAGAGGCGTTCATGAAAAGACGCTCGATCCCAAAAAGGTCGATAAGTTCATCTTCGGCTGCAGGGAACAACATGTCCTGTGCGACACGGGTATGGTCCCGCAGGAGGTGTCGTGGCTCGATCCCAAACCTGTCCGTAGCAAGGATACGGAAATCGGAGCCAGTGAAGTCAGCAAGGAAGCCTTTCAGAGCTTCGCAAGGCTGCTCATGGAGATCAAACGGTGCGGTCACGCTGGCAACGTCACCTGGAAGGCGGAGGTGAACTACCATGAGGAGGCCGAAAAGCTACTGCACGAGGGGCATGAGATCTACCTCGGCGGAGAGTGGATGACGCCGGCACATAACCGGTACTTCGGTGCGGATGTGAACGACGATCCCACGTTAAACCATTTGAGGGCCGGGCTCTAAGCCTGGATAACCATGTCCCCCAGTAACAATGCCAAGCAACTCGTCGACGTCGCCGTCAAGTGGCGCCTCGAGAGCATCACGGCGCCTGTGTTTCACAGGGCGCTCCTCATCGATGCGCTCGCCGAGCTGACCAACTTCGCCTGGCGTACCGCGCAGACGATCAGCCATGACAACCCCAGCGAGGATCATGGCGGGAATCTGATGCTCATCCATCACCGCAACTGGTGGGTCCAGGAATTCCTGGAAGAGCAGTGCGAATCGAACTGGCTCCTGCGTGTCCAGATCTCGATGTCGCTCCAGATGCACCGTGTCGCGCTTCAGGCGGTCGACCGCGTCAGCGGCGAGGCCCGTGAGCGACTGGAAGAAGGCGTCGTCCGGAAGGCCGCAGTGCTCATGCAGGGCATCCAGCGTGATCACCGGGCGCACGACAAGTGGTGGCTCGACTGTGTTCGGAATGTGAGCTAGGAGGAACTATGACCCTGAAGCATATCGGCAAATCGGTCCTCAAGGCGCTGCTCATCGTGAGCGTCTTCATCGCGGTCTCGGCTATTTGGGGAGGCCCACTAAGTCGAGGCTTCAAGAACGTGTGGTCTTGGATGACGTCCAGAAATTCGACGGACCGCGACCGTTCGTTATCGACCCTGGAAGGGATCAAGCTCGATAACAAATCCGCAGTTCGAATGGGCATTCCGTTCGCGACCTTCGACTTCTCGTCCCTGGGTCAAAACAAGCTCGAGCATGTCGACTCCGGATGGTCCACGTACGACGCCAAGATCGGACAGGTGGACATCAACCTGCTCACCTACGTCCACCTGAGTCCGAAGGACCACGAGGGGTTCGTGAACTCATTGCCGGATGGCCCGAAGGATGGATGGCCGCCCGGTACATCCGTTCAGATATGCACGTACGGGAAGTACGAGGGGCGGCCCGTAATCGTCATGCTACGCGGCCCGTGGGAAGACGTACTTAATGCGACTCGATTGTTCGAAGTAAAGCATATCGTTCCGAAGAAGTAATCTGGAGGTACCCAATGCCCCACGACCATGATGTCCGACGATGCAAGAAGTGCGCGGCCATCCTCGCGCTGACGCAGGAATGGGAAGGCGACAAGAAGCTCCTACCGGCCGATATCGAACGGCATCGCAATGCCCTGTCCAAGAAGGAAAAAGAAGCGCTCTTCAAGACCCAGGTCCAGGGCGTCATCAACGAGGTGTGGAAGCCGAAGCGTGCCAAGAAACGCTAAAGAAACCTCGTGATGTCGATATGCTCAATATCGCGCTTCCAAGGATGATCCGGCATTTGGATCGTCCGGGGCGTCAGGATGCCATTCGACTCGATCGAGCCCACGATCCTGAATGGGATCGGGACGTTCGTAAAGTTGGCCACGAAGGCCTTGCCTGCATAAGGCAGCATCGACGCCCTACTGACCGCATTAAGCTTGAAGAGCGGACCCACTAAGATCTGATCGGGATCAGCTCCAGGCGCGCTAAATCGCCGTCGATGCTTCTCATCACTTTTGACGTGGGTCAGAAATGTCCTGACTTCGCGTCGGTCCATCTCGCCCAGCAGTCGTCCGAGTAAGTACTCCGTCAGTGTCGGTCGTTTTCTCGCCATCCAGAAAA
>ERZ1292623.100-Hain-H51-01um-R1-100-length-93594-cov-7_pt1 | contig 38074 bp, 50 predicted proteins | sample MGYA00564398_ERZ1292623 | MGnify/ENA primary metagenome ERZ1292623 (study PRJEB36523, sample SAMEA6512633) | groundwater metagenome | collected 2019-01-07 | study: AquaDiva: Metagenomics assemblies of 32 groundwater samples
GGCAGCCAAGGGTGGGGGTGTTCACCCATTAAAATGGTTCGTGAGCTGGGTTAAGGAACGGTTGTAAACAAATACTAAGCAAACTAAAACATCTCTATGTATTTGTTGAAGTGAGGTTCAATGCCTCCCGTTTAATATAACGTTGTGAGACAGTTTGGATTATATCTACTGGAGGTGCATAATATCTGAGGGTAAGGATCATTTAGTACGAGAGGAACGGTGATTCGGAGCCACTGGTCTATCAGTTGTCTGACAAGGCAGGCTGAGCAGCTACGCTCTAATGGATAACTCCTGAAAGCATCTAAGGAGGAAGCCACACTCAAAACGAGATATAGGACTCTCAAAGAACATGAGTTTGATAGGACTGAAGTGTAAGTATGAAGCTTCGGCGACATATTCAGCTTGCAGTTACTAATCGTCCAAAAAACATTAAACTTCAAATAATTGCCTATGTACATTTTTCATTTTTTAGTTCTATTTTGTTACTAAAGATATTTTTATATAGTCAAAATTCTCAAATTTTAATAGTGATTTTAAAATGGCAGTTACTAAAAAAGATATGGTGTTGATGTAGTTTCTATTTATTTTGATGAAGTTCAAAAATTCCCAAAATTGTCAAAAGAACAAGAAGAAGACTTATTAAAAAGATCTAGAATAGACCTATCTGCTCGAGAGGAATTGCTTAAATATAATTTATGGGTTGTAGCAAGTATTGCTAAAACTTTTAGTAAGTTAGGAAATATAACTCTTGAAGACGCAATCAGTGAAGGCCATTTAGGTTTGTTAAGAGCAATTAAAAATCTTGAAAAATTTGAAGGTCGGAGTAGATTTTATAGTTTTGTTGGCGCTAGTGTAAAGCACGACATTTTAACTTTTATTAGAATAAATAAAAAAAGAAGACAGAGCTTAAATTTGGGCGATTTAGAAGAATTATTTGAAGATAAAAAAACAAATGTAAAAAGAGATGCTGAAGAAAAAGAAAAAATAAAAAAACTTGAAGAAGCAATATCAAGATTAGATCAAGAATCACAGATAGTTATACAAAAATACTTTTATGAAGGTTTAACAATGGATGAAATAGCTGAAGGTAAATATTTAACTAGGCAAGCAAAGCACAAAAGAAGCGAAGGAAAAAGATTTGGAAGGCCAAATGTTTATAGACGAATACAAAGGAGTTTAGAAAAGTTAAAGGAAGAATTTATTTATGCTGCATAAATGTTAATTTTTTAGATGAATGTTTTTCGTAAAAAGAACTAATAGTTCCAAGTAACTTCTACATCTTCAGCTCTCTCATAAGGATTTACATCAGTCTTAACTTTTGATCTATTAAATTCTAAAATTCCTTGATAAGCTATCATAGCTCCATGGTCTCCAGAATATTCTAAAGGCACAGAATAAAATCTCCCATTTCTCTCTTTGCACATTATAGTTAGCATCTCTCTTAATCTTTTGTTTGCAGCCACCCCACCAATTAAAACCAATTCTTTTTTTCCGCAATTTGCCATTGCTCTCTCCGAAACTTCAGTTAACATAGAAAAACAAGTCTCCTGCAAACTAAAACATAAATCCTCTTTCTTAATTCCTTTCCTAAATAAATCAGTAGCTTTTGTTATTATTCCAGAAAAACTAAGATCCATGCCTTTTACAATATATGGTAATTCAATATAACTTCCTTTTTTAGCTAATTCCTCAACTTTAGGCCCGCCAGGAAATCCTAATCCAATTTCTCTTGCAAATTTATCTAATGCATTTCCAATAGCTAAATCTAAACTCTCTCCTGTTTGATGAAATCTTTTGTTTTCTAAAATTAAAATTTGTGTATTTGCTCCAGAAACAAATAAATAAACAGGATCCTTGACTTTAGTATGAAAATGAGCAGAACTCAAGTGGCTAATAACATGGTTTACTCCGATTACTGGCAAATTCATTTCTTTTCCCAATTCCAAAGCAATTTTTTTTGTTTCATGCAAACTAGGTGGAAGTCCAGGACTTCTTGAAAAACTAATTAAGTCTATTTTTGGATAATTAGCTTTTAATATTGCCTCTTCAATTATTTTCTTAGCAACTTTCTTGTGATGTTCAGCAGCTTCTGTAGGAATTATTCCTCCTTTCTCTGTTTTTAGCATATCTCTTACATCAGAAAGAATTTTCTTTTTATTTGAAACTATACTTGCTCCAAATGTATGACTAGTTCCTTCAATCCCTAAACAAATCATAAAATATAAAGAAAAAAATATAAGTTATAAACTTTACTTATAGTACAAACTTAGTAGTCTTAATCTCGTCATATAATTTCATGTAGTCAGGAGCTCTTGTCATGCTTCTTATTTTTGAAAACTTAGAACATAATCCCTGGAAAAAATATAATAATTTCTCTTCTACTTCCTCTTCATTTTCTATCCTTGTAATATAAATATTCTGTAGAACATCATCACTATCTTCAACTATCATTCTGTCTTTTTTCTTAATTTCAAGCAAAATGTTGTTTACAATCTCAACTGGATTCTTTAAGTTGAATTCCTTAACTACTTGTTCTACTTGGTCATTTCTTGTAAACGTAATCTTTATATTAGAAATTGCCTCTTTAGGTTTAAAATCCATAACCTCTACCTTCTTGACTTTGTAAATTGTTTTCTGCATTCCCTTTCCCTATACACACAAATTTAAAAACTTTATTACACAGAGTTGATAAGAACCTTTCCGTTAACGCTTTTATAAAGGGTTATTATGATCTCAAAAACCTGTCAACATTAAAGTTTTTCATCAAATCCTCAGCTTTCTTTAACTTATCTTTGTCATTAAAAACTATGCCTTTTAAATTTTCAAAACTCTCCCCCAAACTAGTGGAAGTGCTTACCATATACTTATACAAGCTTAAGTACTTTATCTCCTTTCTTACACTCTCAATTCTTTGCTCAGAATTAACATCCCCTTTTAACCTAATTCTTTGAATTAAAGTTGTAAATTTCGCAGGTGCAATAAAAATAGTCACAACCTCCTTAGTAATGTCATTACGATTCTTTAAGACAAAATCAGCTCCTTGCACATCCAAATTCCAGACTACTTTCTTCCCTTCTTGCTTTAATTTGTTTTTTACTTCATCCAATAAAGTACCATAATAATTTCCATGAACAATCGCTGTCTCAATAAACTTGTTCTTGTCCTTAAAATCTTCTTCTTTTAAAAAGTAAAAATCAACTTTATCTCTTTCTCCTTCTCTCGGCTTCCTTGTTGTGCATGTAATTATTCGTATAACATTTGGGTCTTTTAATAATAAATTAATTAAAGTAGTTTTTCCAGATTGCGTAAACCCAGAAATAATATATAAGACCATAAAAATGGGCAAAATACCAAAATATAAATAGTTTTACATTTCAGAACTTAGTAAAAATGAACCCTATTAAACGTAATAAAACTGTAATTGCTGTTCATAGACTCGCTGCAAAAGGAGAATTATATTATGTTGATTCAGTTCCATATTTTCAAGGCAGACATATAATTCATAAAGATTCTCCAATAGATGGTGGTGTAAGTGTTGGTCAAGTAGAAAGAGAAGCGTTAGTTGTTGATTTTAACAAATCCAAAATAATTCCAGTTCTTTATGAAGAAGCGAAAAAAGCATCCACATTTCGAGGTCAAATTGATAAAGATCTGATTCTAACAGCTGTTTTTGATGTAGTCACTAAAAGAATGAAAACTGATGAATCTAAAGTAGAAAAAATAATCAGAGAAACAGCAACAGCAAAAGATAGAAAAATAAGCATAGATCATTTTATCAGTGCAGGAGCAGCAGTATGCAGACAGCATGCTTTAGTCTGTGGTGTTCTAATAGAGCGCTTTATAAAAGATGGTTATCTTAACGGAAAAGTTAGCATCGACAGAAATTCGGTTTACAATAATGGCCACGTATGGTGCAGATATACAAGTTCTAGTGGAAAAGTCTTAATTTTAGATCCAACTTTAAAATTTAAGGGAAAGTTAGAACAAGGTTTAAAAAAAGGAGCTTGGTGTTATAATAGAGCAGAAGATGGTATCTGAAAAATCAGTTGGAGGATTAATATTTGTTGAAGAAGATAAGAAAAGAAAATACCTACTCCTGGAATATGAAAGAATAAATGATGAAAAAGGGCAGCATAAATACTGGGACTTTCCAAAAGGCCACGTTGAAAAAGATGAAAAAGAAACAGATACCTTATTTAGAGAAATTAAAGAAGAAACTGGCTTGGAAAATATTGATTTAGTTCTTGGTTTTAAGGAAAAATTAAAGTACTTCTTCAAAAAGGATGGAAAATTAATTGCAAAAGAAGTAATTTATTATTTGTTAAAATCAAACTCTAAAGAAGTTAAAATATCATTTGAGCATACTGGGTTTAAATGGATAGAATATGATCAAGCTTTAAAACAGATAGAATTCAAGTCCTCAAAAGACATCCTAAAAAAAGCCGAGAAATTCATAAATAGTTCATTAATGAATTATGAATAAATTTAAATATAAGTTTTTGGTTAAACTTTTAAAATAAAAGGTTACATGGCAGACATTAAAGCACTTTGTTCAATATGTGGAAAAAACTGGGCAGACGTAGTTTGTGATAATTGCCTCTCTTATGTATGTTTGGAGTGTTTTGATAAAGACAAAAAAATGTGCAAGCCCTGTTCAAAAGGCCCTCAGTTCAAATAATTATTTCCTAGTCACAATTTCAATTATATCGCGATTTTTTATCACGTATTCTTTCCCAATTACTCTTCTTGATCTTACATCATAAGCTTTTATAAAATTCTTTCCTAAATCAGTATGTAGTCTAAAAGCAAAATCCAAGGCAGTTGATTTTCCTGGCATTAAATAACAGTCTGGAATAGTTCTTCCTTCTGAATCTTTCAAATTATTCATCCCACCAGGAAATATAGCCAAATATTTTAACAAATTAAAAACAGCAAAATCCAATAATGTCTGAACTCCAGTGCTTCCATAAACATCTAGAACATTTTCTTTAATATATTCTAAAGCCTTTTTCTGCTCATTGCTTAATTTATCAGAAATTACCTTAAAATTATTTTCTCCCGGAACATATTCTATTAACTTATGTTTTGCAGCCTCTCTCAAAGCAAGTTCAGAATCAGCAGAGCAAGGAATTACTATATACTCAGGAAAACTTTCTTTCATTCTGTCTAAATTTAACTTGCTACCATTAATGTCAATCTTGTTGGCAGCAATTATCATTGGCTTTGTTGCTTTTCTTAATTCACTAGATAAACTTTTTAAATCATCAGCACTCCACTCAACTGGATGATGGCTCAATTTTAATTTCTTTATAGCATCTTCAACAATTTCCTCAGTAACTTTCAATCCAGATAATTGTTTAGAAAGTGCTTTCTTTATATTTTGGTTTTCTTGTTGAACAGTCCTGGCAAATTTTTCCCATCCTTTTTTCATTATTCCTAAATACCACATATCTAACTCATGCTCCAAAAATTTGACATCTTTCAAAGGATCATGACTTAAAGGTTTTACATTCACTCCTTTTTCATTTGTGCTTCCAGAAATATCAATAATATGAATTAAAGCATCTGCCTGATTTAAATCTGATAAAAAAGATAATCCCAAACCTTTGCCTTCATGACTCCCCTCAATTAAACCCGCAACATCAATTAAGTCTATAGGTACAAACCTGTTTTCATTTAAACAATATCCAAATCTTGGGGTGCATTTAACATTAAACTCTCCCTCAATACATTTTACTTTTACAAAACCAATAGCGTGATTAGGCTTAATAGTTGTAAAAGGATGCGGGGCTATAGCTACTTCTGCCAAAGTTGCTGCCTTAAAAAAAGTTGATTTTCCAGTCGATGGTTTTCCGACTATTCCTATTAACATAGGTTTTAAGCTTTAAAACTGATTATATAATCTTTTCCTTAAACGCTTTTTCTAAAAGGGTTTATTTCAAAACATCATAAACTTTCTTGAAAACAGCATTAAAAAACTCCTCATTAAAGCTTTTTTTCCTGAAATCCTTGAAATATAATATAATTAATTCATGGCATTTTTTTGAAACAGCAGTTATATTTACTTCATAACACTTTGATATATACCTAATTAACTCCTTGGCTTTTTTAGTCTTGTACAAAGGCAGAATAACAGAAATTAAACTCAACTCAAATTCAAAAATTAATCTTACTAAATCTAAATCATATTTTGCAGCTTCTTTTAAATTTCCAAAAAAATCAGGTCTTGGGCATGTCTTTCTTTCCAATTCAATCTTGTAATAAGCAATTAAATACCTTGTTAACTTGTTCTTAATTAACTCATTGTTAGCATAAATATCCTTCAAAGTTAAAACAGCAATAGTAGAAATATCATTAAACAGCCATTCTAAATCCTTCTTATCATATTTAAGTTTTAAAAATAAATTGTGGTTTTTCTCTCTTACTTTCTCAAAATCTTCAAAAACTCTAGAATAAACTCCCTTATTTATTTGGTTAATGTGGCTTATCTCATGTAGTAATAAACCAATTAAACTTTCTTCATTTTTAGCCAGCACTTTATCCATATAAATAATAATCATTTCTCTCTCCTTATACTTAAAAGAAAAAGAAATCTTGTTTCTGCATACATTCTTAAATCTGTTCAAAATATTTCTTGGCAATTTAAGAGAATAGCACAAATTAACATTTTCAAGAAAATAAATATGTAAATTCCTGGGCGTTTTAATTAATCTAATAGTCTTGCTTACTGTTTTCTCAATATATTTCCTGTCTAAATGTCCTATAACCTTAATAATCATCATCAAAAATAAGAAACTTTAAATATAAATAACTTCGCAACTTCCTTGTCAAAATGCAGAAATTCAACTCAAAAGTCCTTGTTGTATTGGATGAAACTCCTGACACAAGAACAGTAAGGTTCGAAGTAGATCATTCTTTCTCATTTAAGCCCGGCCAGTTCGTGATGGTGAATGCAGAAGTCCTTGTTAATGGAGAGAAAAAATTCATTAAAAGAGCTTATTCAATTTCCTCCTCACCATTAAAAAAAGGTTTCATAGATCTAACAGTAAAAACATATGAAACTGGCTTAGTGTCAAAAAAACTTTTCTTTATGAAAGAAGACGAAGTAATGGAAATGACTGGTCCTTATGGTCATTTTGTCTTTGATGAAACCCTTCATAAACATATTGCTTTGATTGGTGCAGGTTCTGGAATTACTCCCTTGACTTGCATTATGCGTTATATTCAGGATAAAAATCTTGACAATATAGAAGTAGACTTAATTTACTCTTCAAAAACTCCAGCTGATATAATTTTTAGGGAAGAATTTCTAAGAAACAAAAACAGAAACATAAAAATCCACTTGACAATAACAAGGCCAGATGAAAACAATACCTGGAACAAGTTGACAGGAAGAATAGATGAAAAAATGATAAGGCATTGCATAAAAGACATCCACTCTCCTTATTATTATATTGCTGGCCCAACTCCAATGGTGGAAGATACATATAAATTACTAAAATCTTTAAATATTCAGGAAGATAAAATAAAGTTGGAAAGATTTGGAGCAAATGCCTGATGGTCAATTTCAAATTTCCTTTTTATGAATTTTCTAAAGAAGAATTATTAAAATTTAGAAATAGAGCTTTCATGCCAGGATGGAAAGACAACACAGATTATTTTAGATCTTCTGAACCAATTGAAGTTGTTGACCCTAAAGGAAAAAAATGGAATTTAGACAGGTGCCTAGAAATTGCTTCCAGCCAATTAGAATTCGGAAACCAGCCTCAAATAGGGGCACTGAAAGCATTGGAATTTTTTAATTACTTATTCCAAGCCAAAAGAATCCCTTATGATAATAGAAGAGTAATAACAGATTTCGGTGATGAATTATAAACCCAATCCTTTAAATATTAAAAAAGAAAGTTAATTCTATGGATAAAAAAGAGTTCATAGTTACCCCATGGGAAGTTAAAGGTAATATAAATTATGACAAATTAATCAAAGAATTTGGAATTTCTCCAATGCCAGATGACCTCCCAAAAGTTTTTACAAACAACTATTTATTTAGAAGAAAAATAGTCTATGGTCACAGAGATTTTTACAAAATTTTAGAAGCTATAAAAAATAAACAAAAATTTGTTTTGATGACTGGTTTGATGCCGTCTGGTAAATTTCATTTTGGCCATGCTTTGGTTGTCAATCAGTTCTTGTTCTATCAATCATTGGGAGCAAAATTATACATAACTGTAGCAGACATTGAAGCATATAACACAAGAAATCCAGACTTGGAAGAGTTAAAAAAAGTAGCTCTGGAAGAATACTTGATAAATTATATTGCCCTTGGTTTAAAACCAAAAAATTGTGATTTCTATTTCCAAAGTTCTAGATCTCCAAATGGAAAAAAAGCAAATGCATACTATGGTTTGGCAGGAAAAGTTGCTAGACATGTAACATTAAATGAAATCGAAGCAATTTATGGAGAAATTACTCCAGGAAAATTAGCTTCCTCTTTTTTGCAGGTTTCTGACATGCTCCACCCACAATTAAAGGAATTTGAAGGTCAAGTTCCAGTTATAGTTTGTGTTGGATCGGATCAAGATTCACACATAAAGTTAGCACGAGACATTTTACAGAGAATTAAATTCTATAATTTTAAGCAGTTAAGCTCATCTTATCACCTATTTATGCCTGGATTAAAAGGCGGAAAAATGTCTAGTTCAGATCCATTATCTTATATTTCATTGACAGAAACTCCAGAAGAAGCAGCAAATAAAATTAAAAAATACGCTTTCTCGGGTGGCCAGGACACTTTAGAAGAACACAGAAAAAAAGGAGGCAACCCTGAAATAGACATAAGTTACCAATGGTTAAGAATGTTTTTCGAGGAAGATGATAAAAAACTACAAAAAATTCATGACGATTATAAATCAGGTAAATTATTGACATCAGAAATAAAACAAATTTTAATAGAAAAAGTTTCTAAATTTTTAAAACAGCACCAAAAGAAAAGAGAATTGGCAAAAAAACAAGTTAATAAATTCCTATTTTAAAATTTTAATTGATTTAATTTGAATATACTCCGCCTTTCGTAAAATCCCAAAAATACCCCACAAGACTTTTTTCTCTTTCATTTTAAAAAACGTCCAGTCATATCTAAAGTTCAACCAGTAGTCATTTCCAAGATCATACAAAATCTCATTTTTCGAAATATGATCTCCTTCTTTTCGTGTAGTCTTATATCTAATTGTAAATAATTTATCATTAATTTTTAATCTATCTCCTTTTTTAAGACATTTAAATGCTTCAGGTAATTTTTTAGAGTAGTCTTGTGTCATTTTTTCTCCTTCTTCTTAAAATCTAAACTGCATGAATTAATACAAAATCTTTTTCCGCCAGGTTTAGGTCCATCATCAAACACATGTCCTAAATGACCATTGCATTTCTTACAGTAAACTTCTTCTCTTGTCATTCCGTGGCTAGTATCAATTCTTTTTCCAACATTTTCACTAGCTCCACTAAAACTTGGCCATCCAGTACCAGAATCAAATTTAGCATCAGAATTAAATAATTCAGCTCCACATCCAGCACAAACATATTTCCCTTTTTCTTTATTTTCAAGCAGTTTTCCTGTAAAAGCTCTTTCAGTTCCTTTTTCTCTTAAAACTTGATATTGTTCTGGCTTTAATTTTCTCTTCCATTCTTCTTCTGTCTTAGGCATTTCTTTTTTCATTTCTCAAAGAATTTCTTCATTGGCTCCCAATAATGTTCTTCCCACCCTTGAACTAATTCATCATACCATCCATCTGGAATATCCTCATGAGTAAATTCTAATAACGTTCCCTCTTTGTCTTTTTTTAACTCGAAAGTAACTTTAGAAAAATGTCCTTTAGGCCATGAATTTTCTTCATCTGTTCCAGCCCACTCCTGTACAATTTTTTTGTCTTTAACTAATTCTAAATTTTTTCCTTTAATCCATCCATTAAAAGCAGTAAACTCTCCATTAACTTCTCTGCTAATAACTGCTTTGTCTCCAGTAAAGTCAGAATGTTTTTTAGAATCCATTAAAGCTTCATAAACTTCATGTGGGCTTACATTAAACTTAACTTTTTGTTTTATTGCTTTGTCCATTAATACCCCCAATACTTCTTTTTTTAAAGAAAATAACTTTATTAATCTTCTTGCAGAAAAGTTTATATATAACCTAAGTTATATATTATATAATCTAGGTATAACAATGAAAACATATTCTAAAACGAGAACAATAGGGGGGTCTTTAGTAGTTACAATACCATCTAATATAGTAAAAAATGAAAAACTAAAAGAAAATGAAGTAGTAGAAATAGAAGTAAAAAAAGTAAAAAAAGATTATTTTGGTGCGCTGAAAGAAATCGGCCCATTTACAGAAGAAGATGAATTAAAAGAACAAATAGAAGAATGAAATATATTATTGATGCATATGCCTGGGTTGAATACCTAACTGGGGGAAGACTAGGGGAAAAAGTTAGGGAATTAATTCTAAGTGACAATGAAATAATTTCACTCAATATAACTATTGCTGAAGTTATAAGTAAAGTAAAAAGAAAAAAAGGAGATATTAAAATAGCTTATGAGGCAATAAATTCAAATTCAAAAATAATAGATATAACTCCAGAAATAGCTAAAGAAGCGGGAATGCTGCACGCAGAAAAAAGAGAAGAGATAAAAAATTTTGGTTTAGTCGATGCCATTTTGGTAATTACTGCAAGAGAAATAAAAGCAAAAATATTGACAGGGGATCATCATTTAGAAGATTTTAAAGAAGTAATGTTTATCAAATAATCACTTATTCTTCCATTCATTAAAATAATTGTTCTTTAAAAAGTTATCCAGCATCTCCAATTCTTCATAAATTCCCCCAATTAATTCAAATTTTTTAGCTTCTTTTAAATCAACCCACGCATGATCAACTAATTCATTGTTTAAATCTACTTCTCCAGAATCATGATCAGCAAAAAAACTCACAACAATTGTAGGCACATTGTCAGGCCTTATAAAACTTAAACTTGTTAAATATTTTATATTTTTTACATTTAATTTAGTTTCTTCCATCACTTCTCTCTTAATTAAGTTTTCAAAAATATTATACCAACAATCCTCAGTGTCTTTCGGTTTTTTGCTGTAGTCATTTAGCTCTAGTTTTCCACCAGGAACTGTCCATAAACCTGGAAAAGCTTTTTCCTTCTCACTTCTTTTTACAATTAAATACTTACCATCCTTTACAATTATAGCTGTTGCAGCAACATAATGAGCTTTATTTGGATCCATAATCATTAAAAAACAAAAATACATATAAATATTTCCATACTAAAAATAGTACAAGGGGGGGACATTAAATTTGCTAAATTACGATATATTAAAATTCTACAGCAGAAAAGACATTCAAAAAGAAATAATCAAGTTATCAAGAAACAGGGAAGTAGCTGTCAATTTTGGAGAAAAAGGTTACGGTAAACGTCCAGATACATTAGAATATGAAAATGATATCCTGGAATTAGCAAAGCAGGGAGCAACATCTTTTCACGTTTCTTTAGAGCATTTCAAAGATCCTTTAAAACTAAAAACAGGAATGTCACAAAAAGAGCTGGAAGAATTAAGGACAGGTTTTGACATTATAATTGACCTAGACACCAAAATTTTTGAAATATCACAAATATGTGCCTATTTAATTGTAGAAGCTCTAAAATTTCATAATGTGAAAAACATCTCTTTAAAATTCTCAGGAAATCAAGGAATTCATATTGCCATTCCTTTTCAAAGTTTCCCGTCAACAGTAAACAATAAAGAAATAAAAACCTTGTTTCCAGATGGTGTAAAAGTCCTTAATATATACTTGAAAAATTTCATAAAAGAACATTTAAAAGAAAAAATCCTGGACAATTTCTCATTAGAAGATTTGAGCTTGAAACTAAAAAAATCTCCAGATGGATTAAAGGAAAATAATCAGTTTAACCCGTTTAAAGTCATTGACATAGACTCAATTCTGATTTCTCCAAGGCATTTGTTCAGGTCAGTATACAGCATAAATGAAAAAAGTGGTTTAGTCAGCATACCAATACATTTGAACAATATTTTAAAATTTCAGAGAGAAGAAGCAAAAATAGAAAAAGTAAAAGTTGAAGAGCCTTTTCTGGAATTTAAAGGAGATAAACAAGATGCCTCAGACTTAATTATCCAGGCTTTTGATTTTTACTCTAAAATTTCTCGGAAAAAAGACGCAAAATTAAAAACAGAAGAAAAAATATTCCAGCAAAAAAAAGAATACGAAGTTCCAAAAATAGCAATAAAAGAAGATTTATTCCCCCCTTGTGTCAAATTAATTCTGCAGGGAGTCCAGCAAGATGGCAGAAAAAGAGCTGTTTTCATTTTAATTAATTTCCTAAAAAAAATGGGCTGGTCCTTAGACCAAATACAAGCAAGGTTATTGGAATGGAACAAAGTAAATTATGAACCTTTAAGAGAAGGCTATATTATTTCACAAATAAATTGGCACAAAAAACAAAAACAGGAAATTCTCCCCCCAAACTGTGACAATCCAAGTTACTATACTGGGATGTTGGTCTGTAAGCCTGACTTTTACTGTAGAAATATAAAAAATCCTGTTCAGCAAACTATGAAAAAAATAAATAAAGAAACTAAATAAGTTCTCCCTTTTGGTCAGAATTTCCTTCAGCTATCCACTTAGACCATGATCTAACTCTCAAGAGGCTTTCTCCCTCACTATCCTCTCCTTTGCCTTTTCCTAGCGCGTGAGAAACAACTTGAGGTTTAAATCTATCTAATTCAAATTTTTGAAGCAAAGCATCTAATCCTTGTTCCAGTTCTCCAACTGTGTTAGTTCCTCTTGCAACATCTTGTCCTTCAGTTAATAATCCATAACTAAACATGTCCTCAAGATACTGAAACCAAACTTCTAAAGCTCTTGAGGGATTATCATATTCCTTAAACAACCTTCCATATTGCTCTCTAGCATGTGCTAATAATTCTTGTCTTGGTTGTTCTGCCATACAATTTCTGAAAAAAGCATATTTAAAAATCTTTCCTTCTATATATAGTTAAAATGGAATTAGTAGATAAAAAATACAAAAGACATATCTTTGTCTGTATAAATGACAAGGAAAACGAAGAATGTTGTGCCAAAAAGAACTCCGAACAAATCCTAAAAATTTTAAGGCAGCATGTTAATGAAAATGGTTTAATGTCATTATATAATATAACAAAAACAAAATGCCTGGGTCATTGCCTGGAAGGCCCTACAATAGCAGTTTACCCAGAAGGTTTAATATTCAAAAAAGTCTCAATAGAAGACACACAAAAAATAATTAATGAGTTTTTAAAATGACAGTAGACTACATAGAATTAATTGTTGAAAAAACTTTGGAGCACATGACTTCTGAAACTGTTGGTGGTTTGCACTATGAATTAAGAAAAGTTAAACCCAATCTTAATGATGAACTGCCGGCAATAGGGAAAAAAATGAGAAAAATATTTTCTCACTCTGTTGAATTTCTTTTCAGTCCTGAAACAGGCGAAGTTGTTTACTTTGGAAACTATTTAAATGAACCTGATGAAAAAAGAAAAAAAGGTCTTGTACGTTACATAATGGAAGAAGTAGTAAAAAAAGGCACTGTCCAAGTTACAATTGATTTTGGAAGATACAAAAAGCCTTATACAACTTCGACAATAATAGCTGTAAGAAAAAGTAGTTGGGAAATTGAGGGATTCTCAGTAGAAGTAAAAAATGCCAGAGCTAAATTAGCGCTTGATAAAGCAAAAGCAGAATACAATTCACAAGGTCATAGTCCATTTTAATAAAAAATTTTCATTAAATTTCCAAAATCCTTGTCACTATAACTTCTTTTATACTTCTTTAAAAGTTCTATTAATTTGTCCTTGTCAATAAAAATTCCTTTCTCTTTTAAAATACTGTAAACTTTTTTAGAAGTTAAAAAATGAAAAACCCCCGTTACATTTTGCGGCTTTAAACTGTATTTCATTCTCTCAAAATCTATCATAACAGCTTTGTTTTTCTTAACAAGAATGTGTTTGTATGGATTGCTCATTTCTTTCTTGTCCGCTTTCATTTCATCTATAACTCTGCACTGCTTTAAAACATTTAAAATAATTTTTCCAGGATTTCTAGATTCTTTCAAAAAATCTATAATTCTCTTTCCTTTTACAAATTCACAAATAAAATAATTTCTTTCAGAAAAATACAATTTAGGCCCAATTCCACATTCATTCAGTTTTTTCAGCCAAAAAACCTCATTCTGTATTCTGTTTAAAGCACTACTGTCACTTTTCTCAACTTTTTTTACAGCCTTTTTTCCTTTATATTTAACTAAGTAAACAACACCTCTATGTCCTTTAGCTAATATTTCCTCCATAATAAGAACTTAGGAAAGAAAAGTATTTAAAGCTTTTAACCTCTAAATTGTAATAAAAGAGGTTATAGAATGTTTTCAAAAAAAGTAGTTGCACTAGTCTTAGTACTTGTCTTATTTTCATTAAATGTACCCGCAGCTAGTTTAAATGAAGCATATTCATGGTTAAACTCTCAAACACCTTCAGATGTTTACTCAGCGTCATGGGCTCTTTTAGCTTTAGCAGAAGTTAATGGTGGCAATTCATTTATTCAATATCTTGAATCAGAAAAAGACCAGGCAGATTGTTGGCCAAAAAATTCTTGTAAAGCAAGAGAAACAGCAATGGCAGCCCTAGCCTTAAGCAAAGCAGGAAAAAACATAGATAAATCCTTAGACTGGTTAAAGTCTCACCAAGATATTTCTTTGACAGGAGAATGGTTATTGCAAATTAAAACAGAAAGTACTGGAACATGTGACATAACTTACACAACCACTCAACTGGTAACTAAAAAAATTAATGTTGATAAAGGCTTTATTACATCTGATAAATGCACTACTCCAGGTACTTTTTTCAACTTAGGCAATTGCTTGGACCAAAATTTATTATCAACAAAAGCATCATTAAGTTTCGACATAAAATGTGGCTTCTCAGGAGACATTTCATCTGTTTATCGCGATTCAGGAGTTTATTTCCTAAATGATGATGTCAAAACAGGAAACCAGGCAAATATAATTGTAAATAATGGAAACTTTGGCAACTATGAAGACACATTAATAACAAATTGGGCATTAAGTGAACTAAATTTAGACATTAACTCTTTAATATATTTAAGAAAAAATTACAAAGAAAATGATATAAAAAGCAGCGCATTCTTGTACTTGTTGACTCAAAAACAAAGTTACTCAACAGAACTAAGTAATTTGCAGAAAGCAGACAAGAGTTTTGGGAATGTCTTTGATACAGCAGTTTCAATTAAAGCATTGGATGATGGCCAGCATCAGACACAAATAGATCCTTCAAGATTATGGCTAGACCAGCAGCAGGACAAAAAAGATTTTTCCTGGAATAAAAATGTTCTAGATACATCAGTTGTTTTACACTCAGCATACCCAAATGACGGAATTACTTTAGGTGAAGTTTCATCATTACCTTCTGAAACTGAAACCCAAGTATCTCAATGCAATGAAGATGGTATTTGTGATTTTGGTGAAGATGCCTTATCATGTCAATTAGATTGCTCTTGTGGCGACAATGTATGTGATTCTTCAGAATCATCATCCTCTTGTTCAAAGGATTGTGAAGAAGAACAAGAAGAAGATAAAGAAGCTCCAGCAGAAGAACAAGAAGAAGATAAAGAAGAAAAGAGTTTTGGATTTTTATGGTTTATTTTAATAGTAATAATCTTGGGCATTCTAGGCTTCCTTGTATACAAAAAAATGCCTTCCTTGAAAACAAAAACCCAGCCAAGAGAAAGGCCTTCTTTTGTACTTCCAAAAGTAGTTGAAAAACCTTCAGAATTCAAGGGTCCCTTTAATTTGTTAAAGCCAATAGCAAAAGTAAAAGCAGTTGCAAAGTCAAAAGTTGAAGAAGACCTTGAAAAATCTTTAAAAGAAGCAAGAAAATTGCTTGAAAAGTAAGATGAAATTTTTTTACATTTTCTTGATATTAGTTTTAAATATTTCCTTAGTTAATGCAGAAATCTCAATTTTCAAGGAAGTTTACTCGCCAAAAGAAGTATTTCAGGCAGAATTCAATTTCCAAAATCTGGCAGAAGAAATTACTCCCAGTAATGTAAAAATATTAAATTCAGAACTTCAGCCTTCTAACATCGGTTTTCTTTTGACAAAGATTACAGATGAAAAATATTTTATTCATTTTGACATTCCAGATATAGAAGGGGAATATTTTCTAGCAATAAACATAAAATACTTGGACAAAGATATTTTAAGGCAGGACACTTTAGACAAGAAATTCACAATAAGAAAAGATGAAAACGACATTATTTCAATATCTCCCTCATTTCTCACATTTAAAACAAATGACAAAAACTTTTTCAAAGTAGATATAAAAAACAAAGGCCTAAATATTGTTAATGTAAAAGTCTCAGAAGATTTAAACTTAACAAGCATCTTTAACAATAATCTAACAATAGCAAAAAACTCAGAAGATTCTTTTTTCTTTAATATAATTGAATCTCAAGTAAAAGACCGGGATAAATTAAACATAAACTTGAATTATGGCAGCAAGCAGTTTATTCTCCCAGTTTACCTTCTGACAAACAAGGAAAAAGGAAAATTATCTTTCTATAAAGGAGAAAAAGAATACATCAATGAACATTCTTTGGAAATCCCTTTTGGAAATTATGCTGAATCAAGCATATTTATAGAAAATAACCTTGATAAAAACTTGTCAGGCTTGTCCTTGTCACTCTCCCAAGAATTAGCACAAGTAGTAAAAATAGGTTTTGATAGCATAGAAAGTTTAGAGCAAAAAGACAAAATCCAGTTGACTTTATTCATAAACTTAAACAGAAACATAAAAATTGGTCAATACAAAGGCATATTAAAAGTAAGTAATAAAGAAACAGAATCTTCCCTCCTTATAACAATAAACATAGTAGAAAACCAATTGTACAATGAAACCAAAGATGAACAAGAAATTATAACTGCAGAAGAAACTGTAAATATAGAAAAAGAAACAGCAAAATCAATAGAGCAAAAAAAGAAATTAGATAAAAAGAAAATAGTCTACACTTCTATATTCTTGGTAATTCTCTTTTTCATATTCCTTTTCATAATAATATACATAAAAACAGGCAAAAAGAAAAAAAGATATTAATTTTTAGCTTTGTCCTTGTCAACTTCTTTTCTCAACAAAGCATATTCAGCATCCAAATTTCTTATAAGCATAGTATATCTATGCAGCTTAGTGATAAAATCATTCAGCATAGAATTCAAAAATTTTGCATCAAAAATAAAGTTTAAAGGCTCCAGAATCTCAATTGAGCTTGGTGTAAAGTCAAAGCAGAATCCAACTAATTTGTCTATCCCTGTAAACTTGATGTCAGCCTCCACAAAACTGCTAAACAAGTTTACCTCTTTTAAATATTCAGGATCAAAAATTTCTTGCTTTTCCAAAACTAATTCACTGTCCTTTCTTATCTTCTCAATTAACTTGTTTAAAGTCTCAGAAACATGTTCTTTTGGCATTCCAACTACCTCAATAATTACTCTTGCCCTAATCTCTTTTCCTTCCATATTCCATGAAAATTACAACTAATAAAAAAACAAGAGCTAATATAAGAATATAGCCCCCTAGTTTTTTCTGCTTTAAATTCTTTATATAAATAACCTTGTTCTGCCTCTTGCTGCTCGTGTTTAATAAGGTTTCGGATTTAATAATGCTTTGGTTCAAGCACTCAATTTTATGCTCTATTAAAGTAAAATTGCCAAAGTTTCTTTTTCCTTCAGAGCTCTTTCCTATGTACCATTCATTGTTAATTTTCACCCATGACATTCCCTCAACACTTGCCTTATACTCAAGCTCATCAATAATATCATACCCAAATAAAAGTTTCACATTTCCATTTTCATTTTTTAAATTAAACTCAGGATAAAAAACCAAATATTCATAACTCTTGATTTCTTCATAAAAATCATATAATTCAAAAGTTCTATTATTGTAATTTTTAAAAAAAACCCCTTTTAAACCAACACTCAAATTTCCATAATTATGTATTTCTATAAACTCCTTGTCATTGTCTTTTCCTTCTGGATTTGAAAAGACTTCACTAATTTCTATGCTTAATCCATAAACTAAATTAGCACAAGCTAAAATACATAAAAAATAAATTATTTTTCTCATCAAATAATATAACGCAGAATTCTTTATTTTTTCTTCTATGAGAATTTCGGAAGCTTTTCGAAAATAAAAATAAAAAACCGGAAAATTTTCAGTTTGTTTTTAAAGATTCTGAAGGTTTTTCAAGACTGCATCCAGTCTTCTCTCCTAATTCCTTCAAAGAAACCAGTCCTGACATCCTGGAGCCGTCTTTAAATTCCCACGTAGGATACCCAGTTATTCTTGCCCCAATACAAAGTGGTGTCTGCGCATCCCCATCAGGAGTAGAACATTCAACATAATTAATAAATTTCACAGACTTCCCGAACAAATTTTTTTGTTCCTTGCAGTGAGGGCACCAGAAAGCGCCATAAAACCTTGCTCCATTTTCAGTCAAGCATTTTGCAAAATCATCATTTTCACCAGGCTCATTATTTGCTCTAAAAGAAAAAAATCCCAGTAACAAAATAAAAACAGCCAAAGATAAATAGATTATATGTCTTGTCTTGATTAAGCTCTTGGTAACTATCTCATGCTTGTCTTTCTTATGATTCCTTAAAGATTCCTCTGAACTTAATTCCTTTCCACAAACTTCACACTTGTGCATTTTAATTTACTTGTAAAAATAATCCTTTATAAATCATTACCTTTTTATTTATTCTAATTTTATCAATTCCTGAAAACTAATCCCTCTTTTCTTTGCTAAATCTATAGAAACAAAATAATTCTCTCCCCTGCTTACTCCTAAATCTTCAGGTCTTAAAAACAGCCAGTCAACATTATTAAAACGAGCAGCAATCCATGCTTCTGCCCCGAACTTTTCAGAAAATTCCTTTAACTCATCAACTTCTTTTTTAGTTAAATATCTTTTATCTTTTCCAGACTTGCATTCAATTGCAAATTTTTTGTTTTTGCTCCCAACTAATAAATCAGGAGCAGGTACAGTAGTTGAACCAGAACCAGCAGTCCTTGTGCAAGCCAGTCCATTATCCCAAAACATGTGAAAAAGTTCTCGTTCTGTACGATTCCCCTTCAATTTAGAAATTTTCTCACCTCTAAACTAAAAGATTATAAGAAATATATAAACTTATAGTTAAAATAAAAAATAAAAAAAGAATTAAAGATCTCTTGATTGAACTGTTTTTCTTCCGTTTTCAGATGCTCTCTTGCATGCTTCTTTTACTAAAGCTTCAACTTTAGCGCTTAAAGCTTCTGCAAAGTCACCAGAAACATTCATGTTCTTGGCTGAATCCTTTATTTTTGACCTTACTACTAAAAGTTCTGACATATCTGCACCCCCGTCTTTGTTTATTAATCATTATAAGGCTTATATCCTTATTTAATGAGAAATATGAAATAACTAATATATAAAGCTTTTGCTTAAAACCCCTCAAAACCCCAAATTCTAGCGTTTTTCAGGCTTCATTAAAGGAAAAATCTGGCATTCTCTTACTGGCTTGTCCATTAAATAAGCAAAAAATCTCTCGCTAACTCCAAACCCACAGGCAGGCGGCATCCCATATTTTAAAGCTTCCACAAAACTTTCATCAAAATCATGAGCTTCTTTGTCTCCAGCTTCTTTTAATTTCGTCTGTTCTTTAAACCTTTCTTCTTGGTCTAAAGGATCATTTAATTCGCTATATCCATTTCCTAATTCAGTCCCAGCTATAATAACTTGAAACTGCTCAACTTTTCTCTCATCTTTCTCACTTCTTTTTGCTAAAGGACTTACTTCAACTGGTTGGTTTATTAAAAATCCAGGCCCTGATAAAGATTTTCTGCAGTATTTCCATAAAGAATCAACTAATCTCCACTTGTCAGCATTTTTCTCATATTCCATTTTCAAAGAATCTAATTTCTTTCTAATATCAGAAGCACTGACTTTGTAAATATCAACTTTAGTCTTTTCCTTGATCAATTTTTCATAATCATATAACTCCCATTTCTTTCCTAAATCAACTTCATATCCTCTTGTTGTAAACTTCAAAGTTCCTAAAACTTCTTTTGCAATTAATTTATACATTTCCTGAACTAATTCCATCCCATCTTTAAAATCAGCATAAGCCCAGTAAAATTCCATTTGACTATAATCTTGTAAATGCTCTGAATCCATTCCTTCATTCCTGAATATTCTTCCAATTTCAAAAATTTTCTCAAACCCAGAAACTAATAATTTCTTCTGCCATAATTCACCGCATGAAATTCTCAAAAATACATCTATATCCAATGTATTGTGATGTGTTTTAAATGGCATAGCAGCTGCTCCGCCAGTTGTATTTTCTAAAATTGGAGTTTCAACTTCTAAAAAACCTTTGCTCAATAAAAAATTCCTTATTGTCTGCCAGTATTTTGCTTTTTTGACATACATTTCCTTGACTTCTGGATTTGTAAAAATATCCAAATATCTTTTCCTTAGTCTTTCCTCCACATCTTTTAAACCATGCCACTTATCGGGCAAAGGCTTTAATGATTTTGATAAAATAAACAAGTCCTTGACTAAAATAGACAATTCTCCCCTTTTTGTCCTGAAAGGATTTCCTTCAACCCCAATTATATCTCCAATATCTAATAACTTATACAAAGCATATTTTTTCTTTACTTCATCTTCTCTAAAAAAACACTGTATTTTTCCTGTCTGGTCCTGAATATCAACAAAAGAAGCTTTTCCCATCTCCCTTATAGCTAATATTTTCCCAGCTGTTTTTACTTTAGCTTTGGAATGTTCCTCATTTTTTAATTTAGAATAATTTTTTATAATTTCATCTGCTTTGTCTTTCTTGTCAAACTTGGAAGGATATGGATTTACCCCTAATTTCCTTATTTGCTTTAATTTCTCTACTCTTTCTTTTACAAGTAAATCCTCAGGTTTCATTATAATAAACTTCTCTAACTTTCTTTAAATACTTTTCTTCAACACTAAAATACTATAGTCATCATCCCCAATTTTAGTATTAATTTCCTTAATTAATTTAAAATCATTAAAATACTCTTTTATCAGTTCAGTTTTCTTGACAATCAGGCACATCTTGTCCTTTACAATGTATTTAGCTTGATGAAAAAACTCAGAATAAAATCTCCTTACATCACTCTCATTGTTTCTTTTGGAAGCACTTGGCAGATAAGAAACAATCTTGACAGAATTTTTCTTAAATTTTGTATCCAACCAGTCAATTTCATTTTGCCCTAATTCAACTTTAACCTTGGCAATTTTGGAATTTATTCTTGCATTCCTTGTATTCATATCAAAACCATAAACTTTTCCCTTTTTCATTAGACTTCCTTCAACAACTATAATTCCATCTCGACAATTTGGATCAACTAAAACATCATTTTTCTTATACTCACTTAAAATTAAGGCAGAATAAGCAATTGTAGAATTCAAAGTCTCTGGATTTAACTTCACTCTATATTCCCTTTTCTGCATATCTTCTTTTTCAAGCAGTCCAATTAAGCAGAAATCTTCTACAATATCAATAAAAATAACTGTTTTTGGCTCTTTAAAATCCAGCTTAAACCCGTTTTTCTGTAAATAAATTCCAATTAATTTCTCTATATCAACAGACTTAAACTCATGATTTCCTTCTCTGTTGCACTTTACTCTAAAACTCTTCTTAACTTTAATTTTTAATTTTTTAAACTCATCTAAAATTTCTTCTTTATCCTTAAAGTTAAACTTCTTATATAATCTGTAAACAGTTAATAAACTTTTAAAATTATTTTTGCTTAGTTTTTTGCTTAAGCTTTTTCCTAAAAAGCTTACTCTCCCAGAATAAATCTTCTTTCCTTTAGTTTCTTTCTCAGCAACTTCCTCTAGTCCTCTTAAACAGATCCCGATATAACTCATAATAAATAAGTAGAATTTAGTTTTAAAAAACTATGCATGCTCAGCAGCAATAGTATAAGTCCTTTTTCTCAAAGACTCGCCTTCAATAGTAGCGGTTGTAATTTCTCTTGGACAATTAAAAATATTAAACAAAGCCCGATTCCCAGTAACTACGTCCCCTTCATCACTTTCTTTTATATTCATTTTTTTAATGTCAGGCTCCTCGCCTTCTGACAAATAAATAAAATCTCCCTCAACTACATATAATACTTCTTCTGCCAGTTTTTTACAAGGATAAGTAAACCCTATATGTAGGCTTGCAGGATTAACACTTCGCCTGCTAGGCTCTACAGCCATAGCGCCTAAGACTTTTCCAGTTAAGGAAATATCGTTGCTTCCCATCCCTCCTTTTTTGCGGTTTTCCTTTGAATAAACAATCACAAATCTGCTTTCCTGCGGTTGCTTCCTTACTCCAAGTCTATATCTTGCTGGCAATTTACTCAAAAGTTTTGATATAAGTTCATCTAAAGTAACTGTACTTTCCAAAGCCTTTTCAAAGCCAGGACTAGTAAAAGTAGCTCTTGCTATAAAAGTAGCCATTATCATGCCTTCTGCAGGCTCTTCATATCTGTTCCTTAAAACTAATGTCATTTACAAAACTGAAAAATCCTTAAATTCAGCAGAAAACTCTTCTTCCTTCACATTTATATCATTTACCTTTGCTTTTTCAGGCCCAAGATTACAAAGGATAATAATTTTTTCAATGTTTTCATTTTCTCCCTCAAAAACACACTCCACTCTTCCATCCTGTAAATTCCTGCAAAATCCTTTTAAACTTAATAAAACAGAATTTCTCTTTAAAAAATTTCTAAAAGAAACCCCCTGCACTTCACCAGAAATTAAAATTCTTACTCTCTTCATCTTAGCAATTTAATTTAATAGGAGTTGATAAGAACCTAGGTTCTTATTTCTCAGAAGCTAAAATAAACACTTCTCTAATTGCAACAACCAAAGCAGCTGGTGCAACAAACAATACAACATTGCTTAAAGCAAACTGCAGTTCCTCACCTATCAAAGGTAAACTGTTTACTTTAGCTAAAAACCCAACCAACATCAATGCTATTGAAGCAACTAAAAAACCATGAACTTCTTTCTCAGTAATGTTCATCAATCCAACAACTAAACCTAAAACAACTAAAATAGTCAAAGAAACGCCAGATGCAACTCCCATTGTAAACCCTAATATTAAAGCTAATACTAATCCAGAAATAAACACCCAAGTTCCTAGTTCTTCCATATAATTAATCTTTTTAGAAAATTTATATAGTTTGCGGTTTATATGTCTTCTCTAAAACTTGATTTATATCAACATCAATCCAAACCATTTTACTTCCTCACTAAATCAGCTATATAAATATTATTCTTGTTCTCAATAATTTTTAAATTAATCTTGTCTCCAATATTAGCATGGCATTTATTCACTGTAATACACCTCTCTTTTGCCTTGGCAATTACTTGATCCTGAAACCATCCATTGCAAACAACTATCCCTTGAACTTTCTCATTAATATCAAAAACTAATGGCAAAGCTTTCCTTCTTAAAATGGTAGGATCATCTTCTGTAAACTTCAACTTAATTTTAAATTCTTTTTCCCATTCCTGTAATTGTCTGTAAAATTTCCAGTAATTTAATTCCTTGGCTTGCTTCATTTTTCTGCTGTACCTGTAAGTTTCATATTTCTGAATAGCAATATTAAAATTATTTTCTTTAGAAAATTTAATTAATTCTTTAATATCATTGTCATTCACATTTGGTATCCATACAGGAGTTATCCATAAATCAATTTTAGTATTTTTTATATATTTCAGCATTTCAACCACTTTCTCAACATCATAATTTTCACTTCCAAACAGCATTTTTGCTTTTAAAGAATCCAGAGAATGAACAGAAACATTCAGCCTGTTTAATCCAGCTAACTCTAAGCTGTTAACCAATTCTTTGTTAAGTAAAGTCCCATTAGTCTGCATAGAAATTTTTCTTACATCCTTAATCTCGCTAATACCTTTAATTAACTCAATTAAATAAGGATAAGAACTAGGTTCCCCGACAGAATCAATATTATAATGTAAATTACCTCCCTTAAAATCTGAAACTTTCTTTAATTCTTCAATTAAATAATTTTGTTCAATAATAAAATGATGCTTGTGAAACCTTGAAGTTGTCCCGGCATCAGTGCTGCAAAAGACACAATTTTTATTGCATATAGTAGTCGCCCTTACCTGTAATAAAGAACTCCCCCTGTCTAATATTCCTATAAAAACAGTTCCAATTAGTGGAATTCCAGACTTTCTGTCTATAAAGGTAATATTGCTTTCCCTTTCCTGCCTGACTTCAAGTTCCTGAATTTGCATTTACTCCCAATAGAAGGTAAAATTTATAAATCTACCCTAAAGCACTCCCAAATAAATAGTAACTTCAAAAAATGATAAAGCAAAGAGCAGCAATACATACAGCAGCAGTTTTAGGATATAGAATAAAACAAGAATTTCCTGAAGTAGCAGAAGAATATAGAAGAGGCTCTACATTGGCAGAAATAACTGGAGAGTTATGTTTAGACATTGTTTATCAAGTAAATTTCGTAACTGCTAGGGAAGCCCTTAGAAAAGCCCTTACAGGATACAGCGGAGAAATTCAGAAATTTCCAAAAAAATACTCGGGTTTAATTGAAAGTAAAGAAGAACAAAAAAAATTAGCTTATGAACACCGTCTTTTTAGAAAAAATTCTCTTGCAGGAATTATTGCCAGGGGAAATGCTCCATGGATAAAAAGAAGGGAAATTGAAGATTTTTGCTTAGTGTCAGAAATCGAATTTGCTTATATGTTGTCAGAATTAGAAGAGTTTCAAAAACATAATAAACCAGATCTTAAAAAAATAGCAGAAGAACTAAACAAAAGATATCATGATAAAAGAAAAATAAGAACCTCAGAAGCAGTTTGTAGCAGATTAGCACGTTTTAAAAATCTTAAGAACTGAGAAAATTTAATAAAGCTGTGTTTTTCCTTTTTAGAAAATGATAGTGCCATATCAAAGACAAAAAAGCAGAAAGTCACTAGACTCAAATCTAGATTTTGACCTAAGGGATAAAAACTCAGATTCTCTTTTAACAATGTACTTTTTAGAATTGCAAAAAAACCCATTGTGTCAAGAGAAGAAGAAATAACAACTTATAAACGAGCAAAAAAAGGAAGTGAAAAAGCTAGAGACAAATTTATTCAATCAAATTTAAGATTAGTAGTGTCAATAGCAAAAGCATATAGAAATAGAGGCCTTACTTTTCTGGATTTAATTGGAGAAGGAAATACTGGTTTAATGAAGGCTTTTTACCATTATAAACTAGAAAAAGAATGTAAGTTTTCAACTTATGCTACTTGGTGGATCAAACAATGTATAAAAAGAGCTCTTAAGGAAAAACCGCACACTATTAGAGTTCCTATAAGTACATTAAATCAAATAAGTGAGGTAAATAAAGAAATAAGAAAACTGGAAAAAAGAATTGGTTATCCTCTTTCGCGAGAAGAAAAAATAGAATATGTTAGAGAAATGTATGGTAGGGAAGCTCACCTAGTTATAGATGGATTAAAAATACTTGGCACTGAACCATTAAGCTTTGATAAATTTGAAGAATTAGATAGAACAGGTCTTTGCAAAAGTGATGAAGAATCAGAAGAGTTCCAAAAAGCAGACTTAGATACTTTGCTTAAAAAGCTTGTCTATAGAGAAGCAGAAATTCTAAGATTAAGATATGGTTTAAGAGGAACGCCTATGACTCTGGAAGAAGTTGGAAGAGAATTCAAAATCACAAGAGAAAGAGTCAGGCAATTAGAAAATAGGGCGATTAAAAAACTTCAAAAAATAGTTTCGAGAAACTAAGAAAATTTATAAACAACTCTTTTCATTCAAAGCATTCTATGATTTTAGGAAAAATAGTCGGTAAAGTAACAACAAAAGAATTCACATTTAAAGTAGAAAGCAAGGCTGAAAAGTTCCAATATGTCCAGATTCTTCATGACAATAAATACGTTCTTGCCCAAATAATAGAGTTAGAAAAAGACATTGAAAAAGAAATAGCAATTTGTAACATAATTGGATTTAGGGATGAAGACATATTAAAAACTTTAAAAACCCCTTTAACTCCAGGCTCAGAAGTTCTTCAAGCAGATGAAAAATTCATTAAAGAAACTTTAAATTTGCAAAAAACAGAAAACTCAGCTTACATAGGAAAACTAAGTTACTATAATATTGATGTTTACTTGGACTTAAACAAATTACTGAACAAGCACATCTCAGTTCTTGCAAAATCAGGTAGTGGAAAGTCTTTTTGTGCTTCAGTTATAATAGAGGAATTAATTGAAAAAAACATCCCAGTCCTGATTATAGATCCTCATGGAGAATACAGTTCATTAAAATACCCAAGCACAAACAAAGAAAAGCTGGAAAAATTCAACTTAAAGCCAAAAAGCTTTCTTAAAAACATCCAGGAATACTCTCCAGACATTTCAATAAATACAGAATGCAGGCCGTTAAAATTATCATCTATAAATATTTCAACAAGTGAATTAATGCATCTTCTTCCTGCTAAATTAAACAACCAGCAGAAAGCAATTCTTTATGCAGCTTTAAAAAACATGGACACTATTGACTTTAATTCCTTAATTTATTTTCTGGAATCTCAGGAATCAAACATAAAATACACATTAATTAGCATCATAGAATATTTGAAAAAACTAAACTTGTTTTCAGAAGAGTCCACATCTTTAAATGAATTAATAGCTCCAGGAAAATGCACAATTTTAAATTTAAAAGGCATTGATCAGGAAATCCAGGAAGTAGTTGTCTATAAATTAGCTAAAGACTTATTTACAGAAAGAAAAAAAGCCAACATCCCCCCCTTCTTTTTAGTTCTTGAAGAAAGTCATAATTTCATTCCAGAAAGAAGCTTTACAGAAGCAAAATCTTCCCCAATTTTAAGGCAGATATTTGCAGAAGGCCGTAAATTTGGTCTTGGTTGCTGTCTTATTAGCCAGAGACCATCCAGAGTGGATAAATCAGCATTATCACAAGTCACCACGCAAATTATTCTTAAAATAACAAACCCAAACGACATAAAAGCAGTTTCAAATTCAGTGGAAGGGATTACTCTAGAAACAGAAAAAGAAATTAAAAACATTCCAGTAGGCACAGCTCTTGTAACAGGCGTCGTAGATCTTCCATTATTTGTAAATATAAGACCCAAAAAAACAAAACACGGTGGCGAAAGTATAAGTCTTCTAGATTCAGTAAAACACATCCCATTAGAAAAAGAATCAGATCAAGAAGTTTTTGGTGAAGCTTTTTCCCAAAAAGATTCATCTGAAATTCTCCCTGTAATAAAGCAAAAATCCTCAGTCCAAGACTTAAAATTAATTGATGAAAAAATAAAATCAATAAAATCCGTCCTTATCCCTTGTGCTTATTTAACTTGTGTAAAAAATAAAGAAGAAGTCCACTTATTGACAAATTTAAACACAGGAGAACTGATTAATGACTTTGAAAAAGGAAAAGGAAAAAAACTAGACTTTACTTTACCGATTTTAAGTCCTACTCAAAACAAAGTATTTAAAACAGCCCTTGATTTAAAGGAATTTTCAGCAGCTGAATTATTCTCAAAATCAGGTGTCCAGTTCTCAGAAATCTATGACATAATAAACATCTTGATAAATAAAGGCCTTTTCATAAAAGAAAACTCTAGTTTTAAATTAAGCCAGAAATTTAACATAAATCTAAAAGACTTTACATGCTATGAAAAAGTTGATTATAATAAAATACACTCAGATATTAAATTAGATAAGAAACTAAATCCAAATGACGTAAGAAACTTCTTCTCCTGCTTTACCTTGGTTAAGAACTTCAGAGAATGTTTTCTGGAAACCTATGATATTAAAAAATAATTAAAAATAAATAATAGAGAACAATTAAAATTATAAAGGTAAATCTTTAATTAAATTTTATGACAGTAAAAACTAGCCCAGAAAAAAACCTCAAATTTTGTATAAGAGGTATGGATTTCTATCGTGGAGATGATGGGCGATTTTATCCTTTTCAATTAGAAGAAAATTTAGGAGAATATACTACCAAAATTGATGGTTTAAATTCAAGATTAAATTTAAAAACAAGATTATTTTCCTTTGATTATTGTCATTATGGACAAGATTTATACATAGCAAGATTTGTTTTTTCTGGAGACTTTGAAAAAAAAGACTGTGATCTAGTTTCTGATCCTAAGATAACTTTAGAAATCGAAGGTTTAAATTTAGGAGGTATTTTCGAGAGAGTTCTAAGAAGTGCAGAAAGTATAGAAGTATTTTTATCTCAAACAAAAGATTGGCTAAGTACAAGAACAGCGTTAAGAAGCATTTTATCTCTAGAAGAACAAACAAAAAAATTAGAAGAAGAAAGAAAGAAAGCATCTAAAGAACGAGTAAGGAAATTACTTGATGCAAGAGAAATAGCAATCCAAGAAGGGGATGATAGAATAGCTTATTGATAAATATTCCTTTCCATGAAGACCTTTTTTGTCTTAACAATTAACCCTTTTTCTAAAATCCTGTCAGTATTTACTTCTGTTATTCCTAAACAAATTAATTCATCTTTCAAACTCATAACAGCAACTAATTCATTAGCCTGAATATTCCTGTTTAATTTTGAAACACCAGGAGAATAAAGATCAGCCCCATGACATAAATTATTTACAGCCCCGTCAAAAATCCATATTTTATTTAAATGTTCAACACCCTTTTCAACAGGTAAAATTAATTTTTTAAGCTCTTCTTCTTTTCCTTCCTTTTCATATAAAGTAAAAGCATCCTTTAAATCATGTAATGTACAAGAATCATTAATAGAAAAAGGCCCAGCCTTAGTTCGAATGAGTTCCTGCATGTGCGCCCCGGTTCCTATTTTCCTTCCAAAATCGTCGCAGAGTTTTCTTATATAAGTTCCCGCAGCACACCCAACCTTAAACAAAACATCTTTTCCATCAACCTCTAAAATATTAAAATAATAAATCTCTCTCTGCCTTATTTGTCTTTTAACAGCGCTTTTCCTTGGCGGTAATTGATTTATTTTCCCAGTAAACTCTTTCAAAGTTTTCTCAATTTCATCTAAAGAAATTTCCTTATGTAAATGCATTATTCCAACATATTCTTTTCCAGCAGTCAATAAAGTTTGAACTATTCTTGTAGCTTTATCTAAAGCAATAGGCAAACACCCAGTAACATTAGGATCTAAAGTTCCAGAATGTCCAGCTTTATTAATTCCAAAAATCTTCTGAACATAATCAGAAATTTGGTGCGAAGTTGGCCCTTGATTCTTGTTTATGTTCACAATTCCATAATGAATTAATTCATTTACAAGTCTTTTACTAGGCTCCTTTCCAAATTCAGGATTTGTTCTTCCTTCTTTCTTAACTACAATTTCTCTTTCAGTTTTCTCAAAAGGCAGTAAATCTTCCATTTTTATTTAAACTCAGCTTTATCTTCTATTTTTATACCTAACTCTTTAACCTTTCCTGCGTTAATCTCTAAAACATATTTAGCCTTTTCTTCATTCTGAAATACCTCACACTCTTTTTGGTAAAGCTTTTTTTCAAAAAGGTTGCATGGTTGAGCATTTTCCTTAATAAAAACAGCCTTATTTTCAGAATTAATCCATATTATATCAAGAGGAATTAAAGTGTCTTTCATCCAGAAAGGATAAATCCCTTTTTCTTCAAAAATAAATAACATTCCTTGATTTTCATTTAAAAAGTCTCTGTTCATTAAACCATTTTCTCTCTCAGCCATAGTATCAGCAGTTTCAACTAAAAAACAATTATTTTCAAAGCAGATTTCCTTAATCTCAGAAGAACATCCACTAATAAAAATTAAAACAAAAAACACAAACAGAAAATAAATTTTCATATTTATTAAGAAAAAAGTCTGGATTTATAATCTTTTAGGAGTTGATAAGAACATTTCCGTTAACGCTTTCTTGAAGGGTTTGTTCTTATTTTTTTATCATCTCAGTTTTGTCTTTTCTTTTAGGCCTGTCCTTCCCCCTAATCTCTTCTTCCTGTTCATTAGTCAATTCTTTCTTAAGTTTCTCTCCATGTTTCTTCTCAGTAACGGGCTTCTCTAAAACTTCTTTCTTTTCTTCTTCCTGTTTTTCTTTCTTAATGGCTTCCTTGTCAACTTTATCCAATAAAGCCTTTACATCCTCTTTCTTAACAACTTCTTTTACTGAAGTTTCTTTTTCAACAGGAGCTCCAACCAATTCTGCCTTAACCAAGCCAGTTTTGTCTTTAACAGCTTTAACAAGAACATGATGTGGGATATTTTTTCTTCCTTTTTCTAAAATAGCCTGATTCAAATATTTGCCAATTTTAACATTATCAGATTTCATATGTTTAACTAAAAATTCCCTTAAAGCTCTTGAAGCTTTTGCAGCCCTTACATACATTGGGGCTTTCATTGCTTCCTTTCTTAATGGTACATTATATATTCTTTCTAATTCTTGTTCTGCCATTTTTTTATAATTTTATTATTTTGATTAAACTTTTCTTAAAAGTTTACGCTCGAGTCTTTACCCTTCTCCAGTGTCTTTTTACTTCTGTATGCCTTCCAGGATGTACTCTTCTCTTGGACCCGTATATTTTCAAAACAGTCCAAAAAGGAGCCCACTTTGTCTGGCGCATTCTCTTCATTAGTCTTTTTTTCTTTGCAGCTGGTTTTACTCTTGCCATTTTTGTTTTTTAGTGAAGCTTTTTTCGTTTTTCTGTGATAGGAGATTATAAGAACCTTGGTTCTTATTTTTCCCTGAAGGCTTTTTCCAAAAGGCTTCTTATTTAATTATCCTAAATCCTTTCTTGTTTTCTTGTAATTTCCTTAATACTCCTTTAAATTCCTCATCACTCAATTTTTCATTTAAATACTTTTGGTTTACAGCCTGCACAATAAAAACCCCAGCTTGTAAAGCAAATTCAGGATTAGCAGTCTTAATAGTAAAATACCTTGACAAAGCATCCTTGCTCAAGCAGTTTCTTAAATTATTCTCAAGAAGAAGTATTTGTTTTTGTAATTCTTCTATCTCATTATTATTTGACATCTTTGGCTATTTTATCTAAAAAATTCTTTCCTTTGGCAGTGATTGTTCTTCCTTTTTTATTTTTAATCTCAGTTTTTTTAATAAACTCAGCTTTCTCTAGTTGCTGCAAAATAGTCCTGATAACTTTTCCTCCAGCTTTATGTGTATGTTCTGGTTTGTGGCCATTATTTTTCCTGGAACTATATTTTGTCCTCAACCTGTTTACTCCAACTAAATTATAGACATAAACTTTTCTTAAAATAGAAGCGCTTCTTTTGTACCACCAGTCTTTGTCTAAAGGAGGCCTTTCCTTGGCCACCCCAGTTTTTACAAAATTTGCCCAATTAGGCATTTTTAAAGTATCAACTTTCTTTAATTCCTCAGCTGCTTTTTCAACTAATTTTCCCTGGTCAACATCAAATATTTTTACCATACTTCTTTTCTAGCAGAAAAACCCTATATAAAACTTACTGTTTAAAATCCTAAAACATTTTTTAGAAAACTAAAAAATCCAGAAAAAAAACCTTTCCTTTCTATTTCAACATCTTGCACTTCTTCTTTTACTATAGATTTACAGCCCCCATCAACATCACATTCTTTTCCTTCATCACACCCGCATAAACTGCACACTTCTTTTATTTCTCCATTTTGGCAGAAATTAGGTTTCTTTGAACTGCAAAAACCATACCTGGTTCCATCAAAGCAAGTTTTCTCAACACAAGCTCCGTTCAAAGTACACTCGCTGTTCAAAGGACATCCACATAAACTACAATCATCTACTAACTCACCAGCATCACAATACTTAAAATCAGATATTGAACATTGAAAATAAGGAGTTCCATCTTCACAAACTTTCTTGCTTAAATCCAAATAAAATTCCTCATAACCAGAAAACTCTCCCCATCCAAAAGCATCCTTTGCTCTAATTCTCCAATAATAAATCCTGTCCCCCTCTAAAATAAAAATTTTCCTAGCATTTTCACTTATCCCATAATAAGAAAAAGGGCTTACAAACCTGACATCATCATCAATCTCCAAACTATATCCCAAAATCTCATCATTCTCAAAATCAGAATATCCCCAGTTAAACTCAACTAAATTTCCTGAAACAACCCATGAATTTGAAGGAAAATTAGGAATAGCTATTGGTCCTTTGTTCTTTATATAAGCCTGGTCTCCTAATCTAAAAAAAATTCTTGATCCTGGTTGGTTTTCATCAGGCCTTGAAACATCCAAACCTCCAGATCCACCACCATATCCATAATTTGCAACAGCAGAATAAGCAAATGGATTTACTAATAAAATCAATAACACAAACAAAAAAACTCTTTTCATCACCATCTTTCAATTATTATAACTTAAAAATATTATATAAATCTTGTTGTTTTCATTAAGTCAATTTCCGCAAACGCTCTTCTTAAAAGGGTTTAAACTTTCTCAAAACTTACCTCAAATTCCTCGTCTTTAATCTTCCCTTTAGCGCTTTCTTTGCGTTTTTTCCCATTAAAACTCAAAGTTTTAACACCTGCTCTTTCCTTAATTTCTTTCTCAAATTTTTTTAAGTTAACATTAAAGGAAATATCCAAATTTATCTTGTCTTCTCTCTGCAAATTATTCTTCTTTCTTAAATCCTGCACTCTCCTCATTATCTCTCTGTAATATCCTTCTTCCTCTAATTCTTTAGTAATTTCAGTATCCAAAACTATATGGCCAAATTTAAAGATAACCCCATTTACTTCCTCTTCTAATACTTTTTCAGCAACATTGAATTTAATTTCCTTTACATTAGTCTGTTTTAGTATTAATTCATTAAGGTGCTTGACTTCTTTTGTTATTTTTTCATTTTCTTTTTGTAAATTTACAGTAGCTTTTTTTAATGGCCATCTTACTCCAATCTTGGCTTTGTCTCTTGCAGCCATTATCCCTTGGATTATTTCATTGCTGTAATTCACAGCAGTTTCTAATTCCTGATTAATTAGTTTTTTATTTATCTTGGGCCAGGGTTGTAAATGTATAGATTCTTTTTTATAAACATCTAGATTTATTTTCTCTGTTAAAAAAGGTAAAAATGGAGCTAGCAAAGTTATTGCATCTAAATAAACAGAATGTAAAACTTTCTGCACTTTTCCATCATCTAAATCTTCCCTGATAAAATGAATATAAGTCTTCGAAAAATCAAATAATAAAAAATTCTTAATCTCTTCTAAAGCTTTATGATATTCAAGAGAATCTAAATAAGTAGTAACTTTTAATTTTAAATTTTCAATTCTAGACAATATCCATAAACTAGCCTGATCTTTGCCGAATTCTTTTGATAAATTATTGGAATTTTGTTTTACATAATTAGCTAAATTCAATATAACTAACAAATATCTCTGAATTTCTTTTCCCGGGCCATATCCGAAGTTCAAATTAAATTGGGGATTTTGGCTGCAATATTGCCACCTCATAACATCAGCCCCCATTTTTTCTACAGCCTCGTTAAACCAAATTGCATTTCCTTTGCTTTTATGCATTGACTCTCCTTTCTCATCTCTTACTTCCTCATAAGCTAAAATTCTTTTATAGGGAGCCTTTCCTTCTAAAACAACAGACATAAACAATTGGGCATAAAACCATAATCTTACTTGTGCCCTCATTTCAATTTCTAATTCAGCAGGCCACCACTTTTTCCAGTATTTTTTATCTTCAAAATATTTAAGAGTGGAAAACGGAACTATTCCAGCATCTAGCCAGCAGTCTCCTACATCTTTTATTCTTTCTACTATTTGTCCACATTTACATTTAATTTTTATCTTGTCTATCCACGGCCTGTGCAGTTCTGGTAATTTATCAACTTCTTTCTTGTCAATTGCCTTTTCTTTTAATTCTTTTAAAGAACCTATAACTTCAATACTGCTGCATTTTAAACATTCAAAAAACATTAATGGCAGCCCCCAATACCTTCTTCTTGAAATATTCCAGTCCTCCATATTGTCCAGCCAGTCCTGCATTAATTTCCCAGTATGTTCAGGATACCATTCAACCTTTGCAGCTTCTTTTTTCATAATTGGTCTTATTTCATCACATCTTATGAACCATGAAGAATCTAGCCTAAAAACAAGCTCCTCTTTGCATCTCCAGCAAATGGGATATCTGTGCTTGTAATTTTCAACTTTAAATAATAATTTTCTTTTCTCTAAATCTTTGACAATTTCTTTCTTAACATCTTTTACATTTCTTCCAGAAACCCATCCAAATTTCTTGTTGTAATTTCCAAATTCATCTAAAGCAGCCTCTAATATTTTCAAACCTAGTTTATTTCCAATTTCATAGTCAACATCCCCGCAATTTGGAGCTATATGAACAATCCCAGTACCGTCTGTTTCTCCAACCTCATTCCACGGAATTACTTTTGGCTTGATTTCCTTTTGTACCTCTAATTCTGGAAAAAAAGATTCATATTCTAAACCAACCAAATCAGCTCCCTTTAATTTGCCGACAATAGAATATTCTTTTCCTAGTTTACTAACAGTGCCTTCAGAAATATAGTAAATTTCATTGCCTATTTTTGCTTTTACATAATTGATTTCAGGATTAACAGCAGCAGCGACATTAGATAAAAGAGTCCATTCAGTAGTAGTCCAAATAAGTAAAAATTCATTATCTTTTCCCTTTATTTTCGCCTTTACATAAACTGAAGGATGTATTAAGTCAGCATATCCTTCATCACTCATTTCATGTTTTGAAGAACTTGTTCCGCACCTTATGCACCAAGGCAATATCCTTTTGCCCTTATACAGCCAGTTCTTTTCATGGCATTTCTTCAAAAAATACCATATTGCCTGGATATTGTCATCATTCATTGTAAAATAATCATTTCCCCAGTCCATCCACTGCCCTAAATGTATTGATTGCTCTGTTTGTACTTTGGAAAACTTTTCCACTCTTTGTCTGCATGCCTTGGAAAACTTTTCCAGCCCAAAATTCTCTATATCTTTCTTAGAATTAAATCCTAAATCTTTTTCAGTTTCCACTTCAAGCCATAAACCCTGGCAGTCAAACCCATTTTGATACCTTTCATCATGTCCTTGCATAGCTTTGTATCTTTGAAATAAATCCTTTAAAGTTCTGCCCCAAGCATGATGCACACCCATTGGGTTATTGGCAGTTATCGGGCCGTCTAAAAAAGAAAAAGCTTTTCCTTCCTTATTCCTGTTTCTCAATTTATCAAATATTTTTTTATTTTTCCAATAGTCTAAAATTTCCTTTTCAGTTTCAAAGTACTTGTAATCAACCATAAAATTAAAGCTTAAAAATCAAGATTTAAATACTTTATTATCCAAAATCCTTTAAATGTTCGAAATAAAGGGTTTTACACCGAGAAACTATCAAAACAGCATTCTGGAAACAGCAAAACAAGCCAATACATTAATTATACTTCCAACAGGTTTGGGAAAAACAGCAGTGGCAATTCTCCTAGCAGTCCACGAATTAAACAAAAATCCAGAATCAAAAATACTAATTACTGCCCCAACAAAACCTTTGGTTGCGCAATTATGCCGCGAATTCCAAAACAAAACAAACATAGAAAAAGAAAAAATAAATTTGCTGACAGGAGCAGTAGCACAAAACAAAAGAGAAAACTTATGGATAAATTCAATAATTATAGGAGCAACTCCTCAAACCATCCAGAAGAGTCTTGAAAAAAATCTTCTTAACTTAAATTCAGTTTCATTATTAATTATAGATGAATGTCACAGATCTCGAATGAGATATGCAACAACAATTCTTGCAAAAGACTTCAAAAATAAAATATTAGCATTAACAGCATCTCCAGGAAACACAAAAGAAAAAATAGAGGAAATCTGTCAAAATTTAAGTATTGAAAATATAGAAATAAGAACAGAGCAAGATGAAGACATACAAGAACATATTCAGAAAAAATCAACTGAAAATATTCTAGTGGAATTGCCAGAAGAATTTTCAGAACTCCAAAAATTATTGAAAGATGTAAAAAATGAAAAACTCATGGATCTAAAAAAAGTAGGTTTCACAAAACCAACCTATCTAATAAGTAAAAAAGATTTAATCTTGCTTCAAAACAGGTTTAGACAAGAAATAACAAGAAAAAGTTTTGTAGCATTTTATGGTATTTCCTTAGTCTCTCAAATCTTAAAATTAGATCACGCTTTAGACTTATTAGAAACTCAAGGATTAAATCAATTAAGAGAATATTTTGAAAAAATGAAAACAGAAACATCGAAAGCCTCAAAAGTTATTCTTAATAATGAAAAAATAAAAAAAGCAATGCAGGTAACAGAAGATCTCTCTAAAAAATTCAAGCATCCAAAAATACACAAGTTAAAGGAAATAATCTTTACAGAGCTAACAATAAACCCAGAATCAAAAATAATAGTTTTTGCAAATTTCAGGAATACTGTAAATGATATTGTCAATGAGCTAAAATCATTAAATAATGTCCGCCCTATTTTTCTACTCGGTCAAAAAGAAGGAATAACTCAAAAGCAGCAGATTCAAACAATTAAAAACTTTGAAGATAACACATTTAACGTCCTGGTTTGCACGTCAATTGGAGAGGAAGGACTTGATATCAAGGGAGGAGCAAAATTAGCTATATTTTACGACTCAGTCCCTAGCGAAATCAGAAATATTCAGCGAAAAGGTCGTGTCGGTAGGTTGGAGGCAGGTAGAATAATTTTTTTGATGACTAAAGATTCAAGAGATATCGCCTATTTCTGGACATCAAAAAGAAAAGAAGTAAAAATGAGAAATATTATAACTCAAATAAAAAATAAAAAGGAAAAACAGCTCAAGCTTTAAGCTTTTCATAAAAATGTCAGTAAAAATACTAATAGATCACAGAGAAAAAAACTCAGGAATAATTGAAGAACTGGCAAAAGACAACGAAATAGAAATAAAGCAGCTAATAACAGCAGACTTTATTATAGAAGGAAATAATGGTAATGGAGAAAAACAAGTAATTGGCATCGAAAGAAAAACAAAGGAAGACTTCCTTAATTCTATAGCAGATAAAAGATTAATTTCCCAGCTAAGCTCGTTAAGGGAAAACTTCAAGCACCCGATTTTAATAATAGAAGGCACAGAAAATCTTTACAGGATGCGTGATTTTCATCCAAATGCAATACGAGGAATGTTAGCCAGTATAGCAATTGACTTCCAAGTTCCTGTTCTGCACACAAGAAACTATAGAGATACCTCAAAATTAATTTCAGTAATCGCAAAAAGGTTAGAAAAACCAAAGAAACTATCTTCATTGCTTCTCCAAAGAAAACCTTTGACATTAAAAGAACAGCAGGAATCAATCATAGCTTCTTTTCCAGGAATTGGCTCTGAAATCTCTAAAAACTTGTTAAAGAATTTTAAGACAATAAAGAACTTTATGAATGCAGATATAAAAAAATTAAAAGAAGTTGAAAAAATAGGAAAAAAGAAAGCTCAAAAGATTTTGGAATTATTAGAAAAAGAATATCAGGAAATTTAATTGCTTATAGCAGCTTCCTTTTCTTTTAAAGACTCAAAAAACCAAGTTACTGTATCATCAAAATTAAACCCATCTTTTAACTTATAACTAACAACTTTATATCTTGCCTTTGTTGTCGGGTCAAATTGAACTTTGTCTTCTACTAAATAACCACCATAAGTAAACTTAAAGACTAATCTTCCAACCAAGCCATTTAAAGCACCATTCATTTCTATATTTTTTGAACTTTTTAAATATCCGATTAAGTCAGCAGTCATTTGATTCTTCGGATGTTTATATTTCGTTAAAAACGATATTGAATCTCTTATCAATTCTCTTAAATCTTGATCTTCCATCGTAAATCCCTATTTCAAAAAAGTCTTA
>ERZ1292623.602-Hain-H51-01um-R1-602-length-38067-cov-8_pt1 | contig 38067 bp, 47 predicted proteins | sample MGYA00564398_ERZ1292623 | MGnify/ENA primary metagenome ERZ1292623 (study PRJEB36523, sample SAMEA6512633) | groundwater metagenome | collected 2019-01-07 | study: AquaDiva: Metagenomics assemblies of 32 groundwater samples
AATCACATTAGCTCAAATGTCAAGAATAATCAAGCCAAAACGAAAAAAGAAACTCGCAGAGTTTCTTTCAAATTTCTTATCAGTTTTTCTTTTTGATGTCGGCGCTCCGCGCGTCCACGGAAAAAATTGGCGTTGTTGCGAAAAGTCAGATTCTGGTGCCGACGGCAGGATTCGAACCTGCGGCCTTGGCCTTATGAAGGCCCTGCTCTAACCACTGAGCTACGCCGGCTTTCTGAAGATTTAATATGATGCGGGGGCCCGATTCGCACGGGCGCCTCAAGGTTATGGGCCTCGTATGGTACTACTCCACCACCCCGCACGTCTTGCGGTCGCAAGAAATGCTTCCTTTCCATCTTATTCCTATCACGGAACTTATATCAAATCAAGCGCTCGAAATGCAATTTCATAGCGTTCTAACAATTTTTTTGCTTCAAGCAGGCTAAGCCTATAGGAAGGATCGTATACAATGTTGTTGCGAATTCGCTGCACTTCTTGAAGATCTGCAAGATTAGGAACCATCATCGGGCTCAAATTACCCAGACGGTCATCTAACGTTTCCCCCCGGATATTCAATTTCTTCAACGCATCATCAAGAAGCGTATTTGCCTCCATGACGGCAAGCTTGTATTGGGTTTCGTTCCCTGTTTCCACGCGCCTGACGATCTCTCTCCATCTTTTTTTTCCAATCTTTCGGAATCCATACGGCCGAAACGAAACAAACTCTCCGATATCTACAAAAAAGCTAAAATGGCGCCAGCTTGTTCCGAACATTCCAAAGATAATCATCGCGGCAAAGAGCACACCCACAAGAATGAAAGGGATTTTAACGAAAATCAATTTGTCTTGGATTGCAGGAGAGTTGATTTGAGAAACAAGTTGAAGAATGGTGTCCATACCTTATGAAATCTTCTCAAACATCTTTCCTACTTGAAAAAGGAGGTGTTCAGAAAATGCAGGGGCGATCAGTTGCAGGCCTACCGGAAGATTCTGCACATTTCCTGCCGGTATCGAAAGCCCAGGAATTCCTGCCAAGTTCACTGGCACGGTATACATATCAACCAAATACATTGATAAAGGATTTTCAATCTTTTCCCCGATCTTAAATGGAAGAACTGGGCTTACCGGCCCTACAATCACATCCACTTTCTGGAATGCTTGCTCGAAGTCTTGCTTGAGAAGTGTTCGAATCTTTTGCGCCTTTGTGTAATAGGCGTCATAATATCCGGCAGACAATGCGTAGGCACCAAACACAATTCGCCGTTTTACTTCAGGGCCAAACCCTTCTCCTCTCCTCTCAAGATAGATATCAAGCAAACTGACATTTGGCATTTGATGCTTCGTGCCTGCTGTTCCATATCTCATACCATCATATCGTGCGAGATTCGCAGATGCTTCAGAGCTATTAATAATATAATACACCGCTAATGCGTAAGGCGCATGGGGAAGAGTTATTTCCTCCACTTTTGCGCCCGCGGCCTCAAATTTCGCGATGGCATTCTTTATCACTTGTTCTACTTGGGGCATCAATCCTTCCTTAAAGTATTCCCGGGGAACACCAATGCGTAAATCTTGCGGGTCACAGTTTCTCGATTGAAGGTTGGAGGGAAAATCGACCGATGTTGAGTCAAACGGATCTCTCCCCTTCAAAGCATTAAATAAAATCTCGCAATCTTCTACTGTTTTTGCAAGGGGACCGATTTGATCTAATGAAGATGCCAATGCAATGAGGCCATATCTTGAAACTGCGCCATACGTGGGTTTTAATCCCACAATCCCGCAAAAGGAAGCGGGAAGCCGAATGGAACCCCCCGTGTCTCCTCCGAGCGCAACAACAACCTCATCTGCCGCAACACTCGCTGCCGAACCCCCGGAACTTCCTCCTGCCACCCTGCTCAAATCATGAGGATTTCTGGTGGGCCCGAATGCGGAATTTTCCGTCGAAGAACCCATACTAAACTCATCGGTATTGGTCTTGCCCATCAGAAGTACTCCCTGTTCGCGGAGCCTTTGAACCACTGTTGCGTTATAGGGAGCCACATAATCTTCGAGCATATGAGACCCCGCGGTGCATCTCGCTCCTTTTACCAATATCGAATCTTTGATCGCACAGGGAATTCCAGCCAACAAAGGGAGCGACTGCCCTTCTTTCACTTTCTTGTCGATTTCTTTTGCCTGCTGGAAAGCAAGTTCGGGCATAATGGTTATAAACGCATGGAGATCTTTTTCACGTTCTTGGATATGGCTAAGAAAAAGTTGCGCGAGTTCCAGCGCAGAAATTTCTCTTTGCTCAAGTTTTTCATGAATCTGTTTGATTGAGACTCCAAATAAAGAATCCATGTTAGAATACCGACTTTACTTTGAGAAATCCATCTTTCTGTTCAGGAGCCATTCCAAGAAGTTTCTGCACAACTTCTGGGTCTGCTTTTCTTGGTTCATCTTCCCGAAGCACATTTTTCACTTCGATCGAATGGGTCAAAGGTTCTACGCTTAAAACATCCACTTCTTGCAAGATCGTAAAATAGTCTAAAACTTGGGAAAGTTCTTTCTGAAATTTCTCAACTTGCTCTCGGCTTAATTGAATCCTCGCAAGCTTTGCAATGTGTTGGACCTCTTCCTTTGTAATCATGGTATGTGCCACTATACCATACATTTTCCCATGTGAAAACTGAAAGCCCCCCACGTGGGGGGCTTTCACCGCTCTCTTAAGGTGTACTTACTTGGCTTCCATAGACAGAATCCTAAACATGCCTGTCCCGCATACCGGACACGATCCCTTCATAGCAGGTCTTGTGCCTCCCCCTTTTTTCTTTATTTCAGTCTTCTCTTCGTTTCTCATCTCCCTTTTTGTCTTGCATTTGACGCAATAAGCTTCTGTTGCCATAGAGAAAAAGTTAATAAAATATCCCGTGACCTTTAGAAACTGTATCCTCCGTAGGATTTGAGTTATCTTGGTATAGCTTAAAAGAACCAAAAGGAATAGTCAATCTTATCACGTTTCCTCTAAAAATCAAGGGGATTTATACAAACGCAGAAAGAATGGTGAAAAACGCGAATAGGAGCACAAAGTAGCCAAAGTTGAACTTTCGAGCGAGCGTAAGCAAAACGTGGATTGCCAGCAAACCAAAAAAGAAAGAGAAGAGAACTCCCCACAGAGCTGTTGGGGTGAACGCAAGAGCGGTATTATGGAACAGAATGTTTGCGCCCAACACCGCCGGAAGGCTCATGAGAAAACTCAAACGCAAAGCTGTCTCATCGTCGAATTTTCGCAGCAAGAGCGCGGAAACCGTCAAACCAGATCGAGAGAGACCCGGCAACGCCGAAAATCCCTGGAGCACGCCCAACAACACTCCGTCTCCATCGTTCAGATCCTTTGCGCTCTTTACCTTTACCCCTCCTTTTTTTGCTTTGATTTGAACAAACGCGGTTCCAAGAAGCAAAATGCCTATCCCGAATGTAAGAATTTCTGTAATGTTCAACGATTGGGCATCGACCGCTCGAATAAATCCCTCAAGCACAAAAAATCCGATAATGCCAGTCAGAAGCGTTGACACAAAAAGAAACCGAAAAATCTTCTTTGTCTCCGGATTTGCTTTGTGGAAAGCAAACAGCGCTTTCGCTAACAAAAGCACATCCTTCCTCAAATAAAGGAGTGCAGCCGCAAACGTCCCCAGGTGCAAGAAAAAGGCAAACTCAATCATCGCTCGCGCGCTTTCTCCTTGCGAGAAAAAGTTGGTCTTCACCAATACCAAAATTCCTTCCGAACTTATCGGCAGCCATTCGGTTACTCCCTGGATAATTCCCAAAACGATTCCTTCGAACATACCTTCCAACTCATTCTACTCCAAAAGCTCTTGGAGCACTTTTATACGTCTCTCGCCTTGAATTCTTTTATGAAGAGTGTTATAAAGAATATAGGTCGATGCCAGCTTGATAAAAATAATCATGTATGCCACAAATATGAAACAAATAGCGTGCCGCGATTTAGGAATGGATTGTAATTTTGTCGTCACCGGAGAGACCATCGAAGAAATCATGCAAAAAGGAATGGAACACGGGAAAGAAGTGCATGCAATGACTGATGAGGACTTTACCCCTGAAATGGCAGAAAAGATGAAAGCCGTAGTGAAAGACGTATAAGAATCTCTCCGAAAGCCAACCCTTCTTAACTGGGTTGGCTTTATTTTTGCGTTCATACTTTCCAAATCCTCTCCCGGCGCCCTTCCACTTCTTTCTTTTGAATTTCTACTTTGTATCTTTCGAAATTCCACTTCTCAAAAAATTCTTTTGCCGCATTTACTCCGCTTTGGTACAATGCCTCTTTTCTTTCTTTGGTAATCTCAAACTCTGTTGTTTGGATTCCCAGCGTGGGAATGGGAATAGTCCGCATGAAATTTGCATCTTTAATGTACCTTGCGTCGTGCGCCTCCATCATTGTTGAAAAGAGAGCAGCGAAAAGGGTTACGGGACCCCTTATCGCGTGAGGTCGAGCTTCAGGTTCTACAAGTTTATATCCCAATGTAGGCCAGGGAGAACCATACTCGTCATCATCATAAATCCATACCGGGAAATTGCTTAAAATACCTCCATCTACGATGTAATGCGGTGTTCCTTTCCTGTCCTTCAGCACAACTGGTCTGTAGAAAAAAGGAAGGCTCATGCTCATGCGCACTGCACGAGCGACATTAAGCTCGTCGGGATCCCAGCCATAGTCTGCGATATCTTCTGGCAATATTACTAAGTTGCCCTTTGTAATATCAGATACAATGACGGAAAGCTTGTAGCGATACCGAAGATCTCCCTGATGCTCCGGGATCACCAGGTCAGAAAATGTATGGATGTTCTTTGCTTCCAGAAGCTTTCGTATCCATTGCTCGAAAAAATCTCCTTCATAAATTCCTTTCGTTAAGAACAAACTCACGAGGGACCCCACCATGGGAATATAATCCTCTGGTCCCTTATCTTTGAACTTGAGATAATCAAGCCCGTCGAGAATTTCTTTCATTTCCTTTGCCTTGTACCCTGCGGCGACAAACGCGGCAACAATTGCTCCGGCCGAAGTTCCTGCGACATGTACAAATTCGTACCCGAGTTCTTCTCCAACTGCAATTGCTCCCACCAAACCCGTCCCCTTCACTCCCCCGCCCTCAAACACGCCATTGAGTTTTTTCTTCATTCGATATCTTTGAGCCGATCTTGATTTTCAAAGACTGCGTCTGCAAATTCCCAAAAACCTTCATTTCCCTTCTGCTCTGCTATACATTCTGAAGCCTCGGCGGCAGGCGTTGCTTGCGGGTGAATCTGATCAAGCGGAAAATGCTTGTACACCCATCTCACCTTATCTCCGTATTCTTGGAGGGCCTGCTGAACCGTAGGATGAAATCTTGCGCAAAATGGGCATTGAAAATCTGAAAATTCTACAAGAGTAACAGGAGCATTGAAACTTCCTCGAATGTGATCATTCTCGGTAACCGTCACTCCCGCGGGAAGGCCACCATTTTTCTTCTGTAACGCAGACTCGATCAACGCTTTGAGCTGTTCATAAGGAATCGCTCCCTGCAGAGGAGTACTATTCACAAAACCTCCGGGCGTTCCTCCAATTCCTAATTCTAAACCTTCCTTCTGATCTTTTTCTACTCTCTCTTTGTACTTTCGCTCCGCGACACAGGCATTGAACTGATCAAGATTAAGTCCCATGCGCTTGGCAGTTTCCTCGTAGAAATTCTTCCCCTGCTGACCAGTCTGAATCCCTGACTGCTTTAACGAAACTCCCTTCCCCTTGATCCCTCCATTCGCGTATAAAATAGTTCCCGCAATAATCACTGCTCCTATAAGAATCGCGGCTGGAATATAAAGTTTTGATGGATTCGTTTGAGATTGGGGTTTATTTTCTTCCATAAAGATACATACAAGTGAGTTATTAGTTATGCTTTATATATTGTAAAACTCGTTCCCCATTTCAGTCAAGGGACAGCTTGATGGTATTCATATGCGGAGGTTGCAGCAACCGCGCCCATCGCAGCAGCCGTGATATCTTGCTTAAAACTCCCAAAATGCGTTGTAGCATCGCCCGCGGCAAAGATACCCGGAATCTTTGTCTTCATGGCATTATCCACCTTCATATATCCCTTCTCGTCGAGTTCGAGTCCGAGTTGCTCAGCAAATGTTTTATCAGGGTCAAACCCAATTTCGATAAAAAGCCCATCAAGCACGAGTTCATCTGGTTCATGAGAAGGACTCGAAAGAATGATCTTCTCGAGCTTCTTTACACCAACCAACTCCTTTACTTCGTGTTCTAAAAGTACCTCCACTTTATCGCCCAATCCTTGCATATACTCATAGTTAATCGGCTCTGCGTGGACTTCTTTCCCTCTTACAATAAGATAAATCTTTTTTGCGTACTCGGCCAAAAAATTTACTCCTTTTACTGAAGAATCCCCTCCTCCTACCATTGCCACTACTCTCCCTGTAAAGAGCGGCCCGTCGCATGTCCAGCAATAGTGCACTCCCCTTCCAGTCAACTCTTTTTCTTTCGGAAGGCCCAGGTGCCTCCGCCGAGATCCAATCGCTAAAATAACAGTTTTTGCTTGAAAACTCTCATCCTTGGTTGACACGATAAAACACTTTCCGCCTTTTTCTTTTTCTATCTTTTGAACCAATCCCTCTTGGATATGGCCGCCGAGCGCTTCCACCTGTTCTCGCATTATTTTCATCAAATCGTATCCATCAATAGATTTCACACCCGGATAGTTTTCGATCTTTCCCGCTGTTGAAGTCTCCCCGCCAAACTCTCCTTCGATCACAAGAGTCTTCATCTTGTATCTCCTTGCATACAGAGCCGCCGACAAGCCTGCGGCTCCAGACCCCACCACCACAAGATCATAGTATTGCATGTGCTATTATACCAACAAGAAACAAACAAGGGAAGCCATAGTTGAAGATAACACTCCGGGGGGTCTTGAGGAACCGAATCGTCAGAAGCAAACCATGCAACATGTTGTCGATTTGCTCCTGGGAATAGCCTTGGTTTCGAAGGTTGGTGATTATTTTGAGAATCCATTCCAGAGTCACCACCTTTCGATTGCGTTCTTCCTCCAGAACCGCAACCCGTTTTTCAAGCGCATCCATCTCCTCCCGAAATACACTCAACGCCTTCCTAAGTACCGCCAGATCCTCTCTCAATCTTCTATGTCCTAATATCCCAAAGAACATCATCCCCTCCTATATTATTTTCTCTATTTTCACCGTAGAAATATACTAACATGCTACTTCTTTTTTGTTAAGATTTTCGTGATCATTCCCCCCATCGAAATCCAGCCAAAATGAAAACCCCTAATCTGCTTTTCGTAATCTGCTCGCAAAAAAAACAGGGGGTGCAAGTGTGCGCGTCCTTGCACCCCCTTAGAGGGCCTACCGCGAGATGATCGGCCCCCTTCCTTCGAGTATACTAAGGGGGAAAGTATACACGAATCATCTTTCTTCTCCTTTTCTTTGTGCTTCCTCGCGCACCAAGGATTTTTTATAATATCATATTCTTTTTATTTTGTCAAGCAGCGCGGGTAATGTGCAAGCACATATGGCGGTTTTCCCAGGAAAGAGTATAAGTTCCTCGTATATGTGCACAACTATGGTAAAAACATCAAGGAGAGAGGTAAAACGATGAGACTATTGGATTAATGCGTTCCAGTCGCGAGAGAAGCGTTCTATGCCAATATCTGTCAGATCATGGCGGATATCAAAACTTCTCCAATCCTTTGTTAGATCGATCTCTTTATAGGGAATTCCTTTGAGATTGCCTTTCTCATACGCAAAATCGGCATCTGGCAACGGCATCCCTTCTTCTGCCCACTCTTTCAAGATTTTGAAGGGCGAGGTGATAATGTCAGAGCCGAGTTTTATTCCGTAGAGAAAATGCTGAACATTGCGCACCGATGCTGTCAATACCTCCACGTGCCCATCACCTTTCTTGTACATACGCAAAATGTTCTTAATCAAACCCATTCCATTCTCTCCTCGATCATCGAGACGCCCAACAAAAGGAGACACAAAAACATCCCCCTTCTTTGCTCCTTTTGTCGCAGCGTATACCGCTGCCGCCTGTTCTTGAGAAAAACAGAGTGTCATATTTACGCGCATCCCTTGGTTGAGCGCTTGCTCTGCGGCCAGAATCCCCTCTTTTGTGGTAGGGAACTTCACATGCGCATTCGCTATCCACGAAAACATTTCCTTTCCTTGCTCGAGCATCTCTTCTGCCCCGGTGTGCTTGTCCGCATACACCTCAACCGACACAGATCCTTGAGGAATCAAACTTGAAATCTCCTGCACTACCTCCTTGTAAAATCCAAAAATTTCTTCTTTTGCAAATTTTTCGCCGCGCCCCAATCTTTCCCTTGCCTCGGGATTTTTTGAAATCAGCGTGGGATTCGTTGTCTGCCCATCCAAAAATCCCAGCAGCCGTATCGTTTCCCGTGTTTCTGCCGAATCCCCACTATCCAAAAATATTTTTGTCTTCAAATTCTCTGGCTTCATACACTTATGCTAGTGTGCTAGGCTTAGCCTCGCACAACCACAAACTACTATTCTAAAAGAAGATGGCTAATCGTATCAACTTTCTTTTCTAATAATACCATGCGAACGAAATCTTCGTATTCTTTCTCCGTTCTAAAAAGTGTGCTTGCTACTCCTTTATCAATAATAGGAGAATCGCGAATCCCAAGATATTCCTGATTTGTACTCCATAGAAATTCTTTGGCAAAAGTCATTATATGTTCAATGTCTCTAACACCCACCTCTTTTAAATTCGATTCAACAAACTCTGCTGGATTCATCACATTGATATACACGATGAGATTTCGCAAATAATCATCATTATTCACTTGAATTGCCTTAAATGGACCTTGAAATAATCCTCCTACCCGATCATGTTTTTTATTAAAGTACATCGTATATCCCGTACCAGATTTATGCATAAATCTGGTAATTCCTCCTTGCTGTAATTCTTCAACAATAAGATGATAATGATTCGGCATAAGGCAATCTGCCATTATCCGAACAAGTGGTCTTCGCTTTGTACTGTTCTTTTCCATAAATTCTCGCAGAATGCGGAAGTTTATTCTCCCCTCATTTTCTCTTTCAATTCTCCAAAGAAGGTTTGCCGTACTTCTCTGATCGTTAAACAGAAATAAGCCTTGCAGAAATCGCCAACGATCTCTATTCTGCATGAAAATATCTCGCTTCTCTACACCTCGATTATAGATATGATAAACGCAATTTGGCGCAAATTTTACTTTTCTCATATTTCAGTTCTGTGCTAGTTTTGTGCTAGGCTAAGCCTAGCACAGCAAGCCTAGCACAGCACCTAGCACATCTTAGCCTCGTAAATCGGTAAAAAGTTGTACGTTCTTCATCTCTCCAATGATCCTTGCGGGAGTTTCTGCAAGAAAACCCTGTTTTGCCATTACTCGCTTGAGCGCTCCTTTTTTATTCTGTCCAGCAACATAGAGAATGGAGTGATCAACTATTTCTCTCAAAAAAGGTAATGTCACGGTAACCCGCGACGGGTACTCATTCTTCCCATCGGTGTTGTATCCCAGCACCCACTTCCCTTCCTTTTGGTTATCAAACAATTTTTTGAATAGTCGAGGATTTTCAGGATAGGGCATGATTCCAGCCGTATGCCCATCTTCTCCGATTCCCTGCGTAATAAGTACTTCTCCCTCTCGATACCTCTTTTTCCATTTTCTTAAATCTTTCTCAAACTTTTTTGCCAAACCCTTCAATGAAATCCTTCGATGCACTCGAGTATCAATGTAATCAATGCCTCTCTTTTCTGCTTTCTTAAAAAAATGGGTTTGGGCAAGCTGTGAAAAATTATTCACCGTGGGATCGGTGCTATACCTTTCATCAAGAACCGTAATGGTGATGTGCCTTCCCATATTTCTCAAAGAAATGCCTTCGAGTAATTCCAATGCAGATCCTCCAGAAATCATCAAGAGCGTAGGTATTCCTCGCACTCCTCGCAACCTTTCATTGAGCGCTCGAATCGCTTTTCGCATCACATCTTCTCTCTTTTTTTTCTTTGAGATGTTCATTTTCTCGTAAACGTAACGAGTTGGTAGGGATGTTTCCCCTCAATCTTTTCATAGGCAAGATCGAAGTCCTTCCCATGCTTACTCCCAAAACGATTTTCAAACAGTTGCTCGTATTCTCTATCTGTTCTTACCCGTTTCATTTTATTGATTCCATCATCGTCAATCATGCAGAAAATCCATTCGATCAATGTTCCCAAAATCCCGTAACGCTTCATGGGTTGAAAGGAAGCCTCCATAATCACCACCTTCCTCCCCGTATGAGAAAAGATGAGATCAAACAGGGGCTTTAGCTTTTCGGTAGGAACATGATGGATCAAGTCCACTGCAATGCATACGTCGCTTGTACGATACGCAAGAGGATCAAATATATCCTTTACCTCCAGATCAAGACCAAGCTCTCGACCATGATGTACAAAGCCTTCATTCAAGTCTATTCCGCGATAGACATTCGAAGGATCAATAAAACGAGCAACGCGACCATAGCCCGCAGCTACTTCGAATACCGACTGATTTTTCCCAACCACCTCGCGAAATCTCTCTATCAATCTCTTTGAGTAAAGGAGTTTTGTGACAATAAGCTCATAGAGTTTTGGATACCGATAGTAAATTCTCATACTTAAAACCCCTCACGGTACTAGCCTCCAAGGTCTCTTACTTTTTTCATGATAGCGGTTTTGGAAATTTCTTCGTAGTTGAGCAACTCCTCTGTATTGCCGCTTTTGGGGAGTTTGCGCACGGCAAGGATATGGATTGGAATTGGATTGTCCGCAAGTGCAGCAGCTACCGCCTCCCCTAACCCTCCCTCCGGATAGTGATCTTCGACGGTAATAATCGCTTTTGTCTCTTTCGCGGCTTTTTCAAGCGTTTTCTGATCAATTGGTTTGATGCTATAGAGATCAATTATCCTGATGGAAATTCCCTCTTTTTGCAATTCCTCATATGCACCAAGTGCTTCAAAAACGGTAATTCCAGCTGCCGCAACCGTGATGGTGTCCTTGGAGCTTTCCTTGAGTATCTTACTTCCTCCGATTAGGAATTCTTCGTGGACATCATACAAGAGAGGAGTATCTTTCCGCGTGGTTCGAATATACACATTTCCTCGATGGTTTACTGCCTCACCTACAAGTTTTTCCGTGGAAATGGCGTCGCAAGGATACAAAACAGCACAGCCATGGATTGCGCGGAACATCGCGATATCTTCTAACCCCATTTGAGAAGGTCCGTCTTCGCCAATGGAAACTCCTGCGTGGGAACCCACAAATTTGATATTGGAATCAGAGTATTGACTCATCCGGATTTGATCGAATGCACGAGTAAAAAATGCAGCAAAGGTGGACACAAAAGGAATTTTACCGCGGCGCGAAAAGCCAAGAGCAACTCCCACCATATTCTGTTCTGCAATGTACATTTCGAAAAATCTCTCGGGGTAGGCTTTTTTAAATGTTTCTGCAAAAGTTGAGTTGCTCACCTCTCCATCAAGCACTACGATATCAGGAAATTGAGGAAAGAGCCGAACAAGTACATTGCCATACGCCTTTCGAGTTGCAAGTTGTTTCACCTCGGAATACGAAATGGGAATAGTGGGTCTTGGTTCGACCACATCTGGATAATTATTTTCTGGTTTCTGGATTTTCCCTCTGATAAAGCGATCTACTTCTCCAAGTTCAAAAAGTGCCTTTTGATATTCTTCCCTTGTGAGTGTCTTTCCGTGCCATCCTTCTTTATCCTCAAGGAACGAAACTCCTTTCCCTTTCAAGGTTCTTGCAATGATCATTACTGGTTTCTCTTCCACCTTCAGCGCTGCTTGATAGGCTCTAAGGATTCCCGGGAGCCAGTGCCCGTTCGGCACGACAATAGTCTTCCAGCCGAACGCAGAGATACGTTTCTCATACGCTTTGAGGTCATGTCCATACATCGTTTCTCCTCTTTGACCTAAACGGTTTATATCAATAATCCCCACAAGATTGTGAAGTTTGTAATGCGCTGCGATCTGAATTGCCTCCCATTGAGAACCCTCGGCCATCTCGCTGTCTCCTAAAAGCACATACGTTCGATAAGGCAGTTTGTCGAGATATTTTCCATTGAGCGCCATACCTACTCCAATCGAAAGACCCTGCCCCAAAGAACCAGTCGCAGCTTCCGTATAGGGAAACGCCATCGTGGGATGCCCTTGGAGCGGGCTGCCAAATTTTCTCAAAGTTTTTAACTCGTCTTCGCTCACCTTTCCGGCAGCAGCGTACAAAGCATACAAAAGTGGCGAGGCGTGGCCTTTTGAAAAAATGAGGCGATCGTTATTCGGGTGATCGAGATGATCGAGATCGAATCGAAAAACTCCTCCAAATAAAAGAGTGCTCATCAATTCGACGGCAGACAACGAAGACGTCGGATGCCCTGATCCTGCCTCGCTAGTCGAAAGGAGAATGTAATATCGAATTAACTTTGTTAATTGTTCGAGTTTAGGAATATCCATCATATATGATGTCCTCCAAAACGATTTCGCAACGCAGAAAGGATTTTTCCAGTATAGCTTGGGTGTGCCGCAGATCGAATTCGAAAATCAACCGCCCCTTTGATGATCGGCACAGGAATTTTTAGTTTTTCTGCCGTTTTCAAAGCCCATTCCCCTTCTCCCGTATGCGCGGCAGAACCTGAAACATCTTTGAGCTCTTTGTCGAATTCGCAGAATGCCTCCTCAAGCCAGTCCATAAGGCGAGATTCAATTACGCTTCCGTGATTGTATATTTTTGCAGCTTCTTGCAAATCGAGTTGGAAGCCTGATTGTTTCATCACCGCAAAACCTTCTGCGATTGCCTGCATCATTCCGTATTCAATGCCATTATGGATCATTTTTACAAAATGCCCTGCGCCAGACACTCCCATATATCCGTATCCATCTTTTGCCGCAAGATCATAGAAGAGCGGTTCTAATTTTTTGAAGACTTGCTTTTCACCCCCGATCATCAATGCAGCTCCTTTTCGAGCTCCTTGCGGACCTCCCGAAACTCCCACATCCAAAAAATGAATTCTCTTGAACGCAAGTTCTTGTGCGCGCCTGATCGAATCTTCGTAATGCGAGTTTCCACCGTCAATAAGAATATCACCCTTCGTGAGATGGATCAGAAGCTCTTCAATCACTTCTCCAACTGCTTGGAATGGCACCATAATCCAGATAATGCGCATTGGAAAAAGAGAAATTACAAGCTCTCGGAGATTTTTTGCACTCCCTCTTCGATGGGTATCGAATGTCACCACTTTCCATCCTTTCTCCTTCAAATGTGCCACCATATTCTTTCCCATCTTCCCAAGTCCGATGTATCCTAATTCTTTTTTTAATGGTTTTCGCTGCATTTGGAGAATTCCATTCTTACTCATCAATGGGCAGTGGGACCTTTATGATTTCTGCGCTGTTGGATTTGTACCTTTTCAATGGCACAATGTTTTTCTGCCACGCGCGCAAGATAGGGTCAATAAACTTCCAGCTCGCCACGATCTCTTCGGTGCTCACAAAGAGTGTCTGATCTCCCTGAAACGCACTCACCAAGAGCTTTTCATACGCGTCTGCAAATGAATCTTCTCCAAATGCTTTTTTGTAATCGAAAGAGAAGCTTTTTTCTTCGAGAATCATTTCAGGCCCCGGCTTTTTCGCCCAGAACATAATGTCAATTCCTTCGTTGGGCTGAATACGGTAATGCAAAACATTCCGATAATGTTTTTCTGCTCTAAGCGGGCAGAGACATGGAGTAGGATGGCGAAATCGAATTCGCACCTCTACGCGATCTTCTGCCATTGCCTTTCCACTTCCCATAGAGATCGGAATGCCCTCCCATCGCGGAACCCCGAGATACGCCTTCATGAGGAAATACGTTTCGGTGCGGGATTTGGGATCAACATCCTTTTCCTTTGTATATCCCTTATACTGACCCCTCATGGTCATTTTCGCAATTTCCCGGGGACGATAGATTTTTAATGCCTGTAATACCTCGGCGCGCTTTTTTCTGATTGCTTTTGCATCAAAAGTACCAGGATTCTCCATCGTAAAAAGCGCGAGCAGCTGAAGTATGTGATTCTGCCCCACATCCCGCAGTGCACCAATACCATCGTAAAAACCTCCTCTCTTTTTAATTCCCTCTTTTTCAAAAAGCTCAATATGAATGCTCTTGATGCCTTCCTTATTCCAAGAATCCTGCAAAAATGAGTTGGAAAAACGAAATGCCAGAATATTCTGCACTGTTTCTTTCCCAAGGTAATGATCAATTCGATAAATCTGTTCTTCTTGGAACAACTTTCCCAAGAGCCGATCAAGATCTTGTGCTGTTTTAAGATCTTTCCCAAAAGGCTTTTCCACGAGCACTCGCGTCCACCCTTCCTCCGGGCTGCAAGGTTCTGTAAGCCTTGATTTGTCGAGGTTTACAAAAATTGTTTTATAAAATTGGGGGGACGCGGCAATATAAAAAAGTTTATTGGAGCAGACTCGCCATTCGTTATCGCGCATGCCCAAGATATTTGCCACTTTCCGATACCCCTCTAACTGCTCAAAAAGGCCTTGCTGATAGAAAAAATAGGTAACGAATTGTTCAACTTTTTCTTTTTGCGCCCTTTCTTTTGCTCCAATCATATCCCTCACCATTTCTCGGAATCCTTCGGTCGTCAATGCTTGTTTTGAAAAACCAACCACGTGAAAAAGCTTTGGGAGCAGCCCCTTCTCATGAAGGCCAAACAAAGAAGCCGCGAGTTTCCTGCGCATCAAATCTCCTGTTGCCCCAAAAATCACCAAGATCGTAGGAAGGAGATTTTGAGAATTGTTGTTTGCCATGTGGATAGTTTATCATGCTTGCAATGATTTTTCGATGAAATTCCTACAGATAATCCAACAGTGCACTGTCGTTCTCCTCTAAGAAGACTGAAAGGAAAAACGTTGAAAAGACGAACTCGTTTACGAGTCACAATCTCGATTGTGGGGGCTAACAGAAACAATCCGAAAAAGATTACAAAGATCCCTCCGATTCGGGCAATCTCATCTCGATACGGGAATAAAAAGCTACCCCCAAGCCCAAAGAGACTCCCGAAGAAAATGAAAACGGAACTAAATCCAATAACATAGAGGAACGCATTCAAAAAAACCTTGACATGCGCCTGTTTTGATTTTTGAGGGTTTTGGAGATCAGAGAGAGACACGCCGCTGATAAAACTCAAATACGCGGGCACCAAAGGCAAGGTACATGGCGCAAGGAATATGAGAATGCCTGCGAAAAATGCTGATAGGATAAAAGCAAAATCCATTGGAGTATCAACCCAAATTTGTAAAGCGCGAGAAATTGCCTTCTACTCTCCACATCCGCACTCACACTTTCCATCTTCGCCGTGTTCATGCCCGCAAACTGTACAGGTCGTTTGTGCCTTGATTTCTTCTCTCATACCTATTCTCCAAAATTATACTAATAAACGACTTTTATTTCTTTTTCTCGCCAAGCCCCAAGAGTTGAACAAGCCTTGGTTTATCAAACCCCACCACGATGTCTCCCCCAATATCAATCACCGGCACTCCCAACTGCTCCGATTTCTGAATCATTTCTTCTCTTGCGCGCTCATCTTGCGCCACATCTTTTTCTTCATACTCCACATGGTTGACATTGAAGAATTCCTTTGCAGCCCTGCAATATACGCACGTGGGCGTTGTATATATGATCACTTTTTTGTTTTCCATAACTTTCGTTATTCTTCTTATGGATGTAGTATAGATCACTTCCCTTTACAGAGCAATGATTTCTCCCGAGAGGCAAAACAAATATTTCTCAATGTTCTGCCTTGAAAAGTGTCTTTTGAGAAACTCTTCTGCTTTCTCGAGCTCTGCTTTTTGGAAGTTTTGTTCAGCGTCAAAATCTCCAAATGTTGCACTTCCTCCATACGCCCCGCAATCTTCATGTTGAATAAGGATAATTTTCTCTGGCCTATGCAGCCGATTGGAAACCTTAAACTGTTCTAAAACAAAATTATTCTCTCCGTTATCTGCCAAAAGCGGTTTCACCCCTCCTGCTACGGAAATAAGGTCGTACCCATTGGGAAATCTCGAACTAAGATAGTCATTGAGTATCTTTCGAAATCGAAAATCAATACAATGGAGTACTACCCCCTCACAGATATGTTCCTTTGTCATAAAAAAGTATACCATACTTGATGAAATCCGTAACATGTATGATGCTAAAGATAGATCAATCGAAGGAGGCAATGTGGAAGAGAGTGATTATTCCATACGGGATAGAGGGACCGGCAACAATCGTACAGCAAGAATCGTAGCTTTGAGAACTCAAGGGTTGCTCCTCTGGGAGATAGCAGAGCTACTGGGAATAACAAAGGAAAGGGTCAGGCAGATCCTAGTAAAGGAGAAGGCCAGAGGTAGAGGGGCAAAGTCACCCATGTTGGTACCAACCAGCGGGGCCTTCAGGATACTGGGATTATCCCTTGAAACTCGAACTCAAACCTTCAAACGACTTATGACGAGGTTGGGTATCTATCCGATTGCGGAAAAGAAAGGTAGGCTCTATTGGCCTAGCGATATTCTCGCACAGATAAAACCTCCTGACTGCATAATCTGTAAATCGCCAATCAGTCTGCAGAGGTGTATAAGAGCATCGAGAACCTGTAGCTCTTCGTGTGCGGCTCAAGAAGGGAGGTCCCGGCGACGTCAAAGATGATAAATTCCCGCGATCCATGAAACAGCCAGCGTACAAGCTGGCGTTTTTTTACTTTAACAACTTACGCGGTTCATGTTCGGTGCACTCAAACCCTGCTTACTTTCCTTACTTCCCCTATCGATGCTATAGCAATTATAGTACAGTGGGGACAGTTTTGATTTCATTTGATTTCAACTGTGTAACTCGTATTAAAAGTTAACAAGGGCAACGACCTCATTATCCGTCACCTCTACAGTTCCACCCGTAATGGGGAGTTTCAGAACGCCCTGAGCGGAGTCGAAGGGTTGGATGCCTTCGGCAGGTTCGATGATGATATCGCCTTCCTTGAGAATCGAGACCAAAGGCGTATGCTCCGCAAGTATCTGAATTTGGCCCGTTGCGGTTGGGACGCTTAACGACTTTGCCTCGCCCACAAATATCTCTCTATCGATCGCGAAAACTCGTAAGGGGAATAGACCTCTTGACATGTATAAATTGATTTGTTAATATTAAAATGTAGTCACGATGAAAAGCCCCCTATGAGGTCTCGTCCTTATGGGGTTCTTTTCTTTTATACTCAAGTTTCTGCTTTAAATCACTAGCAAAGGATATCTTCTTTCCAGCTATTTTTTCCAAAAGAGATGAACAGCTTTGGTAAGAAGGAGCTAAAACCTTCAGTAGTTTGTTGTTTGTATCCAAATGTTTCACTAAACAGTAAAAGTCTCCGTCTCCAGTTACAATGAGTGCTTTATCATAATCACTGAAATCAACCATTGCTTGAAGGACAAGTTCCGCATCACAATTTCCCTTTACGGGATGCTGGTTATCCTGCAGAATGGGTTTAAAGATCAGCACAAAGCCGACTGTCTGAAGAAAATTGTACAACTCCTGATTGCTCGCTAAAAATCCCATAAAGATATAAGCTTTCTTTATGTCATACTTTTCCTTTAAGTATATTCTGAATCTTTTGTAATCTAACTTCCATCCCAACTCTTGGATGCCTAGATATAGATTCTGTCCATCTATAAATGCGTAGTTTCTTGCCTCCTTTTTCATTTTGTTTTACGGACTAACATTTCAATTGCGGCGCCTTCGAATAGAAATATCAACATGTTTAGCGGGATTAGGAATAACGGCGTGGCCAAACTTGAGGCCACCAGTTGCACTGCGCTTTGATGAAACACTAATGGGCTAAAGGCAATGCAAGCTCCTTGTGATGCGTGGCAAAGCCCAAACCCATACAGCGTTATCGAGCCAAGTATTCCGTATAGCAATCCCCCTCCAGCTCCCAACTTGTATGTTTTCAAGAACTGGATTGGTCTCATGTTTATACCTCCTCGATACCGCCTTTGAGATAGAACGCCGATTCTTCTTTGGCGTCGTGCTTGCCTTCGATGATTTCGCGGAAGCCGCGGACAGTTTCTCCGCGAGAGACATACTTTCCTGCTCTGCCGGTGTATTGCTCGGCAACGGCAAAAGGCTGTGAAAGGAATCGTTGAATTCTTCTTGCGCGCGCAACCGTTAGTTTATCCTCATCGGAAAGCTCTTCCATGCCCAAAATCGCAATGATATCTTGCAATTCCTTATATCGCTGCAAAAGCCTTTGTACTTCTCTGGCAACACGATAATGTTCCTCTCCCACAATTCGGGGATCAAGCGCCGAAGATCGTGAAGCCAAGGGATCTACTGCCGGATAGATTCCCAAAGACGCCAATTCACGCGACAACACGATCGTAGAATCCAAGTGCGAAAATGTAGTAGCCGGAGCAGGATCAGTAATATCATCTGCAGGTACATAAATTGCCTGAACCGAGGTAATCGAACCATTTTTTGTGGAGGTAATGCGTTCTTGCAATGCGCCCATGTCGGTTGCCAATGTTGGCTGATAACCTACCGCAGATGGCATTCTTCCCAACAACACGGAAACTTCAGATCCTGCCTGCACAAATCGAAAGATGTTATCAATGAAGAGCAACACATCTTTGTGCTTTTCATCTCTGAAATATTCTGCCATGCGTAACCCCGCAAATCCGGTGCGAAATCTTGCTCCTGGAACCTCATTCATTTGTCCAAACACCATTGCAGTCTTGTTCAGAACTCCTGATTCCTTCATTTCTCGATACAGATCATTTCCCTCGCGCGTGCGCTCCCCTATTCCCGCAAACACGGAATATCCTCCGTGAGCTTTTGCAGTGTTATGAATGAACTCTTGCAAAAGTACGGTCTTCCCCACCCCAGCCCCTCCAAACAAACCCACCTTTCCTCCCTTCAAGAAAGGACACAGAAGATCAATTACCTTGATCCCGGTTTCAAATATCTCTGGTTCTACTTTTTGATCTTCAAGGGGTGGTGCGGATTGGTAAATAGAAGATTTTGGTACCTTTTCAGCAATTGATCCTAGTCCATCAATTGGTTCTCCGAGCACATTAAATACACGTCCTAACACCTCTTCTCCTATGGGCACAGAAATTGGCTTCTCGGTATCTTGTACCTCCATCTTTCGCTTCAACCCATCAGTAGAAGCCATAGCAATAGTCCGTACTCTATTGCCGCCTAAATGCTGCGCCACTTCTAACACAACAGTTGAGCCATCTCTTTTCGCAATCCGAAGTGCGCTCTGGAGAACAGGCACATAATCTTCAAACTCCACATCCACCACCGGCCCCATGATTTGCACAATATGTCCTTTGATCATAGAAGTATAATGCTAATCTACAAATTACTCTGCCGTCAATGCTTCTTTTGCCGTTGAGATTTCAGCTAATTCTTGAGTGATTGCTGCTTGGCGAGCTTTGTTCCATTGTAAATTCAAAACTCTCATTAATTCTTCCGCGTTTTCACTAGCATTCTTCATTGCAATCATGCGAGCAGAATGTTCGGAAGCATTTGATTCAAATACTAAATGAACAATTAGTACTCGTATGAGATCTCGCATCAATTGTTCTAAAATTTCCTTTGCCGATGGTTCTAACAGATACGAAACACTCCCCTGATCTTTTTTCTCTTGCTTTACAAGTTCTGAATATCTCCCTGTTTTTGGTACGATACTCTCAATAATACTCTCGAGCCCTTCCTTTTCCAAGGGCAATATCTGATGAATTGCTGGCCTTTGAATCAAAGCAGAGATAAAGTGCATCGAACAACATACAATTTTCTCATAGCGATTCTCATCGTAAGCCCTTCCGATCCACTCCATCAAAGGCATAATATCGGATAACATCGCAATATCAGAAAATCGAAAAAATTCTGCTGCGATTACGGCTCCGCGCGCCCTCAAAAAATCCTTTCCCTTCTTCCCTACCGCTACAATTTCTACTTGTTTCCCCTCCTGTTCCATCTCTTCCCTCCATCTGTTCGCAAGTCTCAATACTGCACTATTAAAACTTCCAGCCAACCCTTTATCGCTCGTCACCACGACCAAGGCAACCTTCCCGAAAGCGGGGGCGATCGCAGCCCTTCCACCATTTCCAAAGTATATTCCAGAAATTCCTTCGACTTTGGCATATTGCAATAAATGCAAAAGGAGAGAAAAGGCTTTCTTTGCATAAGGCCGCGCATGGAGTGCAGCTTCCTGTGCCCTACGCATTTTGGTCGCCGCCACCATCTGCATTGCTTTGGTTATCTGCTTGATATTCCCTACCGCCCGTATTTTCGTTTTTAACTGCCTTGAGGATGCCATAACGTAAAATTTCAATTCCGATTACAATTTCCAATCAAATCCCAATTTCTTAATTTTCAAACTTTTCGCCTTGGTGTTTCTTTTGTAAAACCCACACAAGTACGGCTATGAAAACAAGCGCAGCCCAAACGATTAACAAACTATTCAAGTCTCCGGGAACTATTCCTTCAAGTACCTCACTGCGCGAAATTCCCCCTGCTGTCGGATCTGCTATCCGCGCCGTATACAACATTAAGACAGCGAATGCTATCATATAAACAATTAGGGTTATTGTAGCAATGTATTTCCAGTTCATATTTTACGAAACAACAGGAAGGTTTAACGTCTGAAGTGTAGCTTGGACAGAAGCATTTTCTGCATTTGTAAATCTTACATTTTCTTGTCCAAATCGTTCCACAATTTTTGTAAGGAATTCATCTACTTTATTCTCTTCTCCCTTATCTTCCTCGAGGAACCATAGAATCTTGTTGGTATGATTACTCCTAACTGGAAACAAAACTTTCAATTGCTTTTTTGAGTTCGGATTTGGTGTCGTCGGATAAATCTCGAGTAGTACGAATTGTATCCAAGACATTTTTATGATGATCTCGCATAAAATCGAGAAATTTGGATTCGAATTCACGAAGTTGAACAACTGGCACATTATCGAAATAACCTTCATTGGCGGCAAAAAGAGAAACAACCTGTTCCTCCATAGGTATGGGTTGGAATTGATCTTGCTTGAGCAGTTCCATCAACCGTTGACCACGCTCAATGCGTTTGCGAGTAGCGAGATCCAATTCCTGTGCAAATTGCACAAATGCTGCTAATTCTTGGAATTGGGCAAGGTCGAGCTTGAGCTGGGATGCAACTTTTTTCATTGCCTTCGTCTGCGCAGCAGACCCCACGCGAGAAACCGAAAGCCCGATGTTCACTGCGGGTCTCTGCCCCTTTGAAAAGAGATCGGTTTCCAGATAAATCTGCCCATCGGTAATGGAAATCACATTGGTAGGAATGTACGCCGATACATCGCCCAATTGCGTTTCAACGATTGGCAAGGCAGTCAACGATCCTCCTCCTTTTTCTTTGGAAAGCTTCGCTGCGCGCTCGAGAAGTCTTGAATGAGTGTAAAAAATATCTCCCGGATACGCTTCGCGCCCGGGCGGTCTTCTCAAGAGCAGGGAAATCTGCCTCCATGCCCACGCGTGCTTGGAAAGATCATCATAAATCACCAGTGCGTCTTTCCCTTTATCTCGAAAATATTCCCCCATGGTGCACCCCGCATAAGGCGCGAGATACCATAAGGAGGCAGGATCTGAAGCTCCAACAGCTACCACAATGGTATAATCCATCGCCCCTCGGTCTCGCAATTCTTTTATGAGCTGGGCAACTTTCGAATACTTCTGGCCAATCGCGACATAAATACAAATGGGCCGATTGCCCTCTGGTTCATTTAATTGATTGATAATCACATCCTCTACTAACGCAGTCTTACCAATTTGTCGATCGCCAATGATAAGCTCTCGTTGGCCTCTCCCAATGGGAATGGCGGCATCAATCACTTTAACACCAGTAGCCAATGGCGTATTCACTGCTTCTCTTTCAATCACGGAAGGAGCAGACCTCTCAACGGGCAAGAAATTTTTCGTCTCAATACTTCCCCTTCCATCGAGCGGAACCCCAAGAGGATTTACGACTCTCCCCAAAAGCGCTTCTCCCACTGGCACTGAAAGCACCTTTCCGGTTCTTTTTACAAGATCTCCTTCTTTGATATCCTTATCACTCCCCAAAACGATGGCTCCAAGACTGTATTCTTCGAGATTCAGCACCATCGCTGGAATTGGCCGAGTATCGAAATCTGCCGGAAATTTTTGGATCTCGACCATCTCTGAAAACACCACATTCGGCAATCCCTCGATCTGTACAACCCCGTCTCCCACACTCACCACTTTCCCAATTTCTTCTTTCGTCGGGCCTGTTTGGAGGTCTTGGAGCTCCCTTTTTAATATGTCGAAAAGAAATTCTTTGGCCATAAAATCGTGGTTTACCATTCAGCTCTTTACCAATTGAGCAATTCTTTGAAGTCTCCCACGCACTGTTCCATCTACAAGAAACTCTTTTTCTAAAAATATCGCTGTGCCTCCAATCAATTTTGGTTCCACTTTCTCTTCCATTCGAAATCCTCGCTGCTTCAGAGACTTCTGTAATACAAGTTTTGCGTCTTCCGCAAGCGCAAAAGCAGAAATCACCTGTGCTCGCTTTCCTTCCTTTTCTCCTTGGAAAGCCTTCAACTCTCTTATAATCTGTGACATCAACCGTAAATCTCCCCTCTTTTTTAAGAGGTGCTTGAACTTTTGAGCAATTTTTTCTATTCCTGCAGGTGGTTTTCCTTCGAGGGAGTCTAGCAAAACTCTTGCATACATCCTTGCTTTATTTTGCATACTGTTTCTCAAATTGGTCTAATGCTTCTTTTGCCATTCGCCCCTGGTCTTCTTTCGTCAAATTGCGAGCGAGTATCTTCTCTGCCAAAAAGAAGGCAGCTTTACTTATTTCTCCGCGCGCTTCTTTCATTGCATCTTCTTTCGCCCTCTGTCCATCTTCCTTTGCCCGCAAAAGAATACTCTCTACTTTTTGCTTTGCGAGCGAAAGCGCCTCTCTCTCTTTCTCTTGAGCTGAAGTCCTCGTCTCTTGCAAAAGAGCCTCTGCTTCGCTTTTTGCCTTTTCGAGCTCGCGGCTCCTTGCCTCTCCGATGCGGTCCATTTCCCTTTTTGCTTTCTCGGTCAGCTCAAGTCCCTGTTCGATACGATTCCTCCGTTCTTCCAAATGCGCAATCAATTTTTTAAACACAAACCGATTCAGCAGCCACAACACAAGCAGAAAATTCACTGCCTGCGCGAACAACAATTTCCCGTTTATTCCTAAATTACTGAATAATTCTGACATAAATAAGCTTTTCAGCGAAACCTCTCTTGTCTTTCCGAGACGCGTAGGTGCCTACGTTGAGCCAGTAGGCGAAATGTGGGGTAAAGCGCGAGGAAAACAAGAAGAGGTCGAGCGGCTAAACAAACTTGATGATCAATGCGACCACGAGGGCGTAAATCGCGATCGCTTCCGCAAACGCAATCGCCAAGATCATGGAGGTTTGAATCTTGGGAGCAGCCTCCGGATTCCGTCCAATTGCCTCCATCGCTTTCCCTGCCAACATCCCTATTGCTAACGCAGGCCCTAGCGCCCCTACTCCAATTGCGATTGCTGCAGCGAACTGCTTCATTGCTTCGATTTCCATAAGTTTGAGCTATAATTTTTGAATTATAAGTTGTGAAGAAAGAAGACCTTTCAATGTTGGATTTCGCTCGTCGCTACCTTCAGAAATATGAGCGTAAGCATGGCAAATACTAATGCTTGTATAAATCCTACAAAAAATTCCAAGAAAAGAAAAGGGAGTAACCCAAATGAGGCAAAGAAAGGAAGAAGGGCAGAAACGATTACGAGAAGCACCTCTCCCGCGAAGATATTTCCAAAAAGTCGAAAAGAGAAAGAAACCACTTTCGCAAACTCGCCAATCAGTTCGAGAATGCCAACAAAAAAGTACACCGGCCCCTTGGTAAAAGCAAAAAACTTGGACCAGTGCCTGAAAAACCCAAGTTTCCCAATTCCATAGAGTTGAATCGCAACCATGGCAATCAAGGCTAACGCAAGGGTGCTGTTTAAATCGCTGTTTGCTGATCGAAACAAAGGAATGAACTCTTCTTTGCCATCGTGCGCTTGGGCAAAACCAAGCGACCCTATTCCTGGGAGCACGCCAATCCAGTTATTTAAAAGAATGAAGAGAAAAATCGTAGCTATCAACGGGAAAAATTTTTTTGCAAGCTCCCGGACTCCTAAAACCTGGGTCATAACTTCTAAAATTGCTTCGATAATAATTTCAACCCCGCTTTGAATTCTTCCTGGAATATGCCTCAATGCCCCTGCAACCAAAAAACCCCCTCCCACAAGCACGAGAGCTGTCAACAAAGAAAGTATCAAGCTGTTCGTGATTGGCAATCCAAACATCTCTCCTAAAATTTCTGGCTTCAAACTAATATGGATTTCTGACATGGTGGTGTTAAGAACTCAATATACTACAAATGGTTGAGCTTGTAAATCGATTTTGATGTAACTGCTCCATGGGGTTATCTGCTCGGAATATAATCTGAAGGACGCGCTCTGCGCCTCCAGCGAGGCGCAAGCTTAGTTCCTCGCGAATTTTCCCTCGTCAGTCTCGGGAACCATGCAAATTCGCTGCGGGTAGTCCTTCAGATTATATTCCTCGCTTTTTGCAGGGACAAGTAAGCAGTTACGATGTACGAGGTCGAAACTCATACATCCCTCAATCTAATAAAAAGGGGGCAGAGAAGATATAAAGAATATCTCTGCCCCTTAAGGTTTTTTCCGGCTCGACTCCTGATCAGAAAGGAGGATTGTTATTCAGGATGAGCCTGATGGTTGCCGCTGTGAAGGAGGCCTGCAACGCTTAATACTGGCCCTCCAATGGCATCAGTGATGTCAATGGTGGCGTGATCAGTATCCTTGCCAGGCTCTCCAGCATCAGTGAACCTGAACTTGACCTTATAGCCGGGCAGCCAGTCGCCGCCAGGGCTTTCCCGATACCGGCCAGTCCCCTTTCCTGTGAAGGTGTCAAATCCTGCTTCGGGTTGGCCTTCGTCATAGCCAGCTTCGTCGCTGCACGTTGCAGCATCTAAGCTAGTTAGATGGAAATCTTTCTTGTCCCAGTTGATCTGGAGGTTGTTTGGCAAGCTCATGTCGCAGTGCAGCTCGAAGCCATGAGTAACCCGGCTTCCAAGCACGCTGCCGCCGCCGGTCATGCGGCCCTTCATGGGTTCAGCGCCGCCGCCGTGCAAGCAGCTCCCGGATGGAATTTCGTAGGCACCGGCGAGCCTATTGTTTGCAACGAAACCAACGTTGACATCGTAGGCCTCGATAGACCACATAACTTCCTTGCCTACCCCGGCAAAGGTTATCTCGTCACATTCGAGGTCTTCGTCGCGAATCTCGCCGATGGTAGTGACGAAATCGAACGAAGCAAATCTGGTATCCTTATCTACCACCCAGACGTGGTTGCACCCGTCGGAGCCCTCATAGAGGAGTTGACCACCGATGGCCAGACCACTGTTGTAGCAACCCACACCACCCCAGGCAAAATGCTCCAGCTCCGCGCCTACAGTGGGTGGGGAGCCAGGGACGACGTCATAGTTGTGGATCGTCGTAGAACAATCGTCACTGAAGTAGAGCTCGTCGGTCAAACCGTCGTAGCCCAGACCATCATCTAGGTTACAGACGATCATCCCTGCTTCAGCACTCACGTTCCCCACCAGAGCGAATCCAGTGACGTTCTTGCCAGCGTCCAGTTGGATGAACCAGACGACGCCAGCTCCACCTGCCCCACCACCCCAACCCGCCCAAATGCCGTTCCTTCCGGCGTCATAGGCGAGCGCTCCCAGACCTCCATCGATACTGTACGAGGCAGTCACCACACCATCGGTACCGGCCCGGTATAGATCTGTAGCGCTGGCGTAGCAGGAATACCACAGGTTGCTGCCATCAAAACCAATCCCTACACCAATACCGGAAGTGCAGTTCGTGTCGAAGGTGACCGATCCGACGACGTCGCCGGTCGCCGCCTCAGCAGGCGAAATGTTGGGGTTGACCGCAAAGTAAATCACGACCCCCAATAACGCCGCCATCAGCATAATCCACCAACGCTGACTCACTTGTTGAATCGCCATGTACTCTCTCCTTTTTATTTTTTGGTTCAGAATCCAAATCCTTGAAGAACCACCCTACAGGACAAGCAAATACACCACCTCCTTTCGATTATCAGATTTCTCATCAAGTCGCGAGAATTTGAAATTGTGAAGGTACTCTCCTCTCGACTTGAAAGCTACGCATCTCTCTTGCAACTTCCACAACTGGTTGCTTAGCCCGGCTAAGCAACCACGGCTAAGCAACCACTGTTGGTAGCACCAGCAGGACGAATTGCATAAGTTGTGCTCTCTCCAAAAATGCGCACCTTTCAAATCGAGAAGCTCATCAAAAAAACACTGCTCCCTATATTACTCAACCAAAAACCCTTGTCAAGGCCCTGTACAAAATGAGTACATCGATGTCGAGACCGACTACCTACTTTCCGTATACCCATATAGTAAAAACGTTTGCTTAATACTTTATACGTATGTATGACTTATTAAGTAAGACATATGTGAACAATTACTCGTGATAAGATACTGGGATTGCAAAGGATAATCGCTTGCAGAACTTCCTTCGATAAAAAAACAAGGGCAGATGAGTGAGCTTTTGATTTCTCATCTGCCTCTTTGGGTTAATGTCTACAAATGTCTACAATGGGATCATCCATCCTCCCCGTCATCAGCATAATGCTGAATAGTGAGATGGTAGATAACCCCAGACTCTAAACGGCCAAACCGCGGGTGTTCGATAACCGCGTGGGTTTCGATTCGATGGGTACCCTTCTTTAGCTTAAGGATTCTAAGGTACCCATCTGCATATGCCAGGCCGTAAGTTCCCGCAGGGAGCAAACCCCCTTCTGGAACCTTGAATTCAAACACGGGCGAGGGAGCCCGATTCGCGAAAAGCTCCTCGCGCGAGATTGGAACTCCGTCTACTATGAGTTCCATCTGGCTCACAGAGTCTGCGAAGAGTGCTACAAATCCTTTCGGATCTGTAGTGGCTGGCTCCCATGCCAGCACCGAAACCAGGGGGATCAAAATCTTATTCTTTCCCTCGATCGTGCATGTTCTCTCCACCTCTCCTCCCCCAAAAGCACCCCGAAGGAAGTAAACGTTCCCGTGATCGGGTTGGCCCTCACCGCAGAACTTTGGGTCAACATTCACAAGGGGATTTCGATCCTGCGGAATCCCGGCATTTTTCTGCCAGTAGAGAGCATTAAGTTCTCCCAGTTTTTTGTTTCTCCCCTCATCGGCGTGGACCGATGGAACTGTTAGTGCCACTCCCACGGCAAGTACCAGTAGCAAAACGATTGTCCCAGTGAGACTCATGCTTTTTCTCTCCTTCTTTATTTCCTTGATTGAATCTAGACACTATAGAAATACAACCAATGTCCCACCCCCTTTCTGAAGAACTAACCTCTCTTACCATATCTCAAAAATCCCTGTCAAGCCCCCGATGTCGCGCAATTATTGCTCGAGCAGGAATTGTAATACCTTTAAGTACGTTCAAAACGCGAAGGTTTCCACGCCTTCTCCCCTTTTTTCCATTTCACCGAGGTGAGAAGTGATGAGTAGATATCTTCTTTGATATCAATTCTAAGGTTTTTAAGCTCTTGTTTCGTGGGATTTCGATTCTGGAATTTCACGAATGGGACATCTTCGATAAGAGCTAAAGGGGTTTGCTCTCTTCCCTCCCCCATCACCAACACCGCAGCGCTCGCTAACGCATCCATCGCATTCACTTGAGTTACTTTGAGTATTCGCCCAAAAATATCTTTTTTCCCCCGATAGTCATTGAGCGCTGAAAATCCACTGTGGGCAAGTGCAGTTCCCGTAACGCCCCAACGGAGAGGGGTTGTTTTACTGTCGGTGATAATCACGCCGACACGCTTGAGAGAAAACTTTTTGGAAAGATATGCTCTCACTTCGTTTGCAGTCTTTTGCGGATTTTCTGGCCAAAGGATATAATAACCATTGCCGTTTGATTCGTCTATGCCTGCCGTAGGGCAAAGTATTCCATTCTTGATCGTAAGGAAAAATTGATATCTGTTTGTTTCTTTGGGCAGGAAATATTCGGCTTCGCGCCTCACTAATTCATCTTTATCGACAGTGCCTATTTTTATTACTCTTCCCTCGCAAATTGAAACAATCTTTGAAGTTATCACAACAACAGAACGTTCTCGGAGACCGAGGAGATAGCGATCTAAAATCGCAAACAAATTGTTATCTCTCGAGCTGATTTTGTGGGTTTTGATTGAATTGACACGCATATTGAAATAGTGTATAGTATATCTATCCTATGTTGAGCGCTATTCCTATTTTTATAGTTCTTGGAGTCCTCCTTTTCTTTTCCTTCGCAAGCGTTCTTGGAAACCTCAATCTTTCCTCCTTGAGCCATCTTAACGTTGGAAGGCTTGGGTTGGCAAGCATCGAGCAACCTGACGAAATCCAACAAGCACGAGATTCAAAAAAAGAAACTCGGCAAGAAAAAGAGGAAGAGGTCGAAAACAGCTCGTCTCCCCAACGCAAAGCAAAGGAAAACTCCTCTTCAAATCAATCTTCGAGAAACAAAACAAGCCCGATTTCTCACCAAACCATCCCCCCACCAGTGCTTGATACCATCATCACGAAAGGGCCGAGTAACCATACCATATTTTTCGATACCACTACCGTATCATTTGAATTTGTAGGTACAATCACTCCCTCTCATACTCTTGGTGAAATCTCTTTTGAGACAAAGATAGATGGACTCCAAGAAAAATGGCAATCTACCTCAACACCAACGAGAACAATTATTCTTCCTCCGGGACCCAAGGAGTACACATTTCTCGTGCGCGCCAAGTGGAAAGAGATTGTTGATCTTACCCCTGCCTCACGAACTTTCCGCATCAACGTTTCTCCTTACTCGGGAAAGGTAAAAATTTCTCGCATCAACCCTCCAAGAAACTCTCAATCATCTCAAATCAATCTCACTACCAAACTCCTGAAAAACGAAGCGGTGAATATTACCGGATGGAGGTTTGAAGGGAGGACTGATCAGTATAGTATCCCAAAAGGGGTAAGACAATTCGCAAAGTTTGATACCTCGCAGATCCTTCGCGAAGATATTATTCTGGAGCATGGAGACACCGTTGTACTTACAAGTTCCTTCAACCCCTTCGCAAACAATTTCAATTTCAAGCCAAATCAATGCTTTGGATACCTCGCAAAAGGAAAACGCGTTTCTTCTTCTATTCCTACGTCTTGCCCCTTTGCGAAACCCTCAAAAGAAGAACTTTCTCTTTTCTCTCCCTCGTGTCAAGATTTTATTTCAAAGAACATACGAGGTTGCGAAATTCCAGACTATTCACAGAACCTTCCCATTCTCCGTGACTTCGATTGTGTGACTTACCTAAAAAACATCGAAAACCAACTCACCTACGAGGCTTGTTTCCAGCGATATTCGAGGGATGAGAATTTTTTCAAAAATGAATGGCATATCTTTACGGACGGAGAAGAGTTCCTTAGATTAGGACATGATTACATCGTCCTTCGCGATCAAAACGGCTTATTTGTAGATACATATATCTACTAAAGTGACACCACAACTTTGAGTGCTTGAGGCTCGTAAATAAAAAACTTGCCTTGATTCTCTTTTCTTTTCCATGCTACCTTAAAGGTAGCTTCTTTCGAGAATTCTCTATAAGAGGAGGCTTGATGGATACTTTCAGAAAACAGTTATAGAAAGGAGGTATAAATGAGGTGGGATGAAAGACTTTCGCCGGATGACATTCCTGATGGGTCTGGCACTGTTGTTGTGGGCCTCCTCGAGGAGGAAGAAGATCCGATTATACCGTACCTCGAGGAAGATAACCAGCAATTGGATCAGCAGGATACAGGTGATCCGGTCAGGATATATCTACGAGAGATCGCGCGAGTGCCCCTTCTCACTGCCAAGCATGAAAAAACTCTGGCTCGGAAAATGGAGGGTGGAAGACACCTGGAAAATCTGGAGAAACGGTTGCAGGAGGCTGAAGGCCGTCTCCCCAAAGCCTGGGAGATGTGCGTCGCTCTCCTGCGACGCCTGGGCCAGGCCGCTCCTCTGGTCGGTTCTTTGGGAGAAAATCTGGACCTGCCCCACAACCTGACCCTTTCGCAGATCACCGACCATCCCAAGCTCCGAGCTGCTATAGATGGTAAGCTTGACCCGGACCTGATGGCCCTTGTCGCTAAAGATTTGGATATATCACTGGACGAAGTAAAACAAAGCGTCATCCAATTATCTCTGCATAGCTTTGTCCTCCCCACTGACGTGATAGATGCGCTGGAGGACTGCGCTCTGGGGCAACTGATGAAAATGCTAGATACTCCTGATTGCTGCTCCAGACTTCAGTCCATGGACAAGCTGTTCCAGGCCTACTTTGATCGTATCAGGGAGGAGGGCCTGCGCGCCCAGAGACACCTGACAGAAGCCAACTTGCGGCTGGTGGTAAGCGTAGCTAAGAAATACATTGGCAGGGGTATGGATCTGCTGGACCTGATCCAAGAGGGAAATATCGGCCTCATCACGGCGGTGGAGAAGTTCGAGTATCGCAAGGGCTTCAAATTCAGCACCTACGCCACCTGGTGGATACGGCAATGTGTCACCCGCGCTATCGCCGACCAGGCTCGAACCATACGCATCCCAGTGCACATGGTGGAGACCACAAACACGCTGATGCGCCAGCACCGTCGCTTGATCCAAGTGTATGGCAGGGAGCCTACCCCGGAAGAGATCGGCAGGGCTATGGAGATACCGCCTCATAAGGTAGAAGAGATTCTGAAGATCTCTCAGAAGCCGGTCTCTCTGGAAACCCCTGTAGGCGTGGGAGGAGATACCCACCTGGGTGACTTTATCGAGGACGAGAGCACTCCTGCCACCGCGGACGCCGCCTTTTTCCAGTTGCTTAAAGAGCAGATACAGGAAGTGCTGGATACCCTCACCGAAAGGGAGAGTCGGGTACTTCAGCTCCGCTTTGGGCTGGAGGATGGCCGCAGCCGCACCCTGCAAGAGGTGGGAAGGGAGTTCGGGGTGACGCGAGAGCGGATACGGCAGATTGAGGCCCAGGCGCTGAGAAAACTGCGCCACCCAAACCGCTCGGATAAGCTGCGGGACTTCCTTGAGTAAACTGGGGACTAAAAAGAGTGATCCTTCAAGATCACTCTCTTTTTTTGCCCTAGTACTGCAGTCAAATTCTTATCCCTTCTCGATTCTTTTTCGAATATCTCCAAACAAATCCGCAAAAAAGAAGAGGTTGTGATAGGTGGCGAGGTAGTAGCCGAGGAGTTCTCGTTCCTTAAAGACATGATGGAGAAAAGAGAGAGAAAAGTTTTGGCAGGTGTAGCACTTGCAATCTCTTTGAATGGGATTTTTATATCGCCGATACCGAGATTTCATCACGTCTATGCGAGTAAAGTTTCTGCCGGCTTTTTGAAATACAACGCCCTTGCGCGCCAACCGTGTGGGCTCCACGCAATCGAAGGTATCGATCCCGTAGGGTACGGCATCCAGAATATCCTCTACCCTCCCTACTCCCAAGAGATGTACTGGTTTGTTCTCGGCGAGATAGGGAGCTACCCATCGCACTTGTTCTCTTAACTCTTTTTTACTCTCCCCTACCGAAACTCCCCCAATTGCAACCCCGTCGACTTCCTGGCGCGCAATAAATTTCGCAGATTCAATCCGCAGATCCTTGAACATACCTCCTTGAATGATTCCATACAGATATTGGCCGTTTGGACGCTTGGTTTTGATGCATCGTAAAAGCCATCGGTGCGTCCGCTCGGTTGCTTCTTTTGTATATTCGCGGTTCGCTCCGTAATAGATGCACTCATCAAATGCCATGATAATATCTGCCCCGATCTTCTCTTGATTGCGAATCGAAACCTCGGGTGTAAATATCATCTCTTTTCCGTCTCTGGGCGAACGAAACCATACGCCTTCTTCGGTGATTTTCTTGACTGGAATTTCATCTTCCTCTCGATTCCTCACTGCTCTTTCCGGCTTTTTTCCTGCAAGCGAAAACACCTGAAATCCCGCAGAATCGCTCATGAGGGAGATATCCAAGCTCGCATACTTGTGTATTCCTCCGAGCGCCTTGATCACATCAACTCCTGGATGTACCGTCAAATGAAATGTATTTACAAACGCAGCTCGCACTCCTATTTCTTTCAGATCTTTTGGTGGAATTGTCTTGAGCGTCCCTTTTGTTGCCACTGGCACAAATGCCGGAGTCTCAATCATTCCGTGGGGCGTCTTCATAACGCCGATCCTTGCTCTCGATTTTTTGCTTTTCTTTAAAACCCTAAAAAACTCCATAGATTATTGGTTGCTTAGCCCGGCTAAGCAACCAACTTATTCCAAAAGTAGATGTTCAATGCTTCTATATTTTTTATCTTCTAAAATTCTCCTTACAAAGCCCTGATATTCAGACGGATTTCGAAAGAAGCTACCGCATATCCCCTTATCAATAATGCGTGATTCTCTCTTCCCGAGATACTCTTGGTGAGTACTCCAAGGATATTCTGCTGCAAATTCCATAATTTTTCCCAAATCTCTTATTCCTTCTTCTTTGAGTTTGGGCTCCAATAGCTGGCCGGGGTTGAGAACGTTGATGTATACCAAAAGATATTGAAGATGAATATCTTTATCGACCTGGACAGCCTGAAATCGTCCCTGAAAAAGTCCGCCAACCCGGTCATATTTTTTGTTGAAATATTTTACATACCCAGTACCCAGTTTATGCATAAACTTTGTAATACCATTATCAATCAATTCTTCGAGCACTAAATGATAGTGATTAGGCATTAGGCAATCCGCCATGATACGCACGAGGGGTGATTGATTTTTTTTCTTTTTCTGAAAATACTCTCTTAAAACACGAAAATTCACCTCCTTGCGCGTTTTCTCCAATTGCCATAAAAGATTTGCGGTCGCCTGTTTGTCGTTGAACAAACACAACCCTTGAAGGAAACGCCATCGATCATTCTCGTCTCCAAAGATGCTGCGCTTCTCTACGCCTCTATTATAAATATGGTAAATTTGATTCTTCGCAAACTGAACTTTTCTCTTCATGAGCCGAGTGGTTGCTTAGCCCGGCTAAGCAACCACGCTTCTTCTCTCATAAGGGTAGGATAAACAAAATTGCCAAAATAGAAAAGTCACAGAGAAACAGTATACGTGTTCCCTGTGGCCGCGCACTTACTCCTCTACAACCACTGTATCCTTCTCAAGGACCAATCCTCCACCATATCGTTGCCAAAAAACTCTGCGGCCTCCATAAAGGATCCATTTATTAAAAGTCAAGATTATGGGGTAAGCATCACTTCGTCGCCAATGGAGATGTTGTGGTTTTTCGCCCAGTTGGCATTTACTTCGAGAACATACAACACCGGCAAAGATGGCTGGAAAATGTCAGGATAGGTTTGGGGCGCTACGTTATCTTCGATGCCAACAATTTTTCTATTTTTATCAATCCAAATAATATCTATGGAAAAACGCATATCCGGCATCCAAAAACCCGGTATAAAAGGCTTCTTGTATACAAAAAGCATGCCTGCGTTTTCCGCGAGTGACTCGCGGCCCGAAAGCCCAACCGACTGCTCCTCTGGGGTACGAACCACTTGGAGCCCAAGCTCATGCCCGTTTATAACCGCAACTGGTTGCTTAGCCGGGCTAAGCAACCACGGGCTAAACAACCAGACTGCAATTAAAATGCCGAATCCTGTAGCTGCAAGCAAGAGATACTTCATGAGTGTTTAATCTCAATGACATCTCCGTCTCGCACCACATACTCTTTTCCTTCCGTGCGGATCCAGCCTTTTGTCATTGCTTCTCCAATGCTGCCTGCTTGGAAAAGTTTGTCCCATGGTATCACCAATGCTTTAATAAATTTTTTCTCAAAATCACTATGGATTACCCCGCCTGCCTGCGGGGCTTTTTCCCCTCGTCTTATGGTCCATGCACGAGTCTCGTCGGGACCGGTGGTGAAAAAAGTAATCAGATCTAAAAGTTGGTATGACTTTGCAATAAGCTCTCCCAGCCTGGAAGGCTTCAGTCCAAGTTCTTTGATTTCTTCAAGGGCAAGTCCCGCAACATCAAGTTCTTCTTTCAGATTCACTACCACAAAAGGGGCACCGAGGCTATTCGCCTTTTCTTTCGCTCGAGTCGCTTCGTTCGAGGAGTTTGCATTAAAAAGATAGAGAATCGGCTTTGCAGAAAGAAGAAATAACGGTTTGAGGATTTCCGTTGATTCCAGATGCTCTTGCATAAAAGAAAAAGAAGGCTTTCCCTTGTTCATAAATGACTGCAAATCCTGCAGCATAGCTACCTCTTCTACTGCTTCTTTTTTCTGTCCTCGAACTTCCCGTTCAAGGTTAAAAAGCCGTTTGGTGATGGTTTCTAAATCTTTCAAGATCAGTTCGGTCTGGATCGTTTCCATGTCGCGTATCGGATCAACTCCTTGTTCCACGTGCACAATATCCGGATCTTCAAAGCATCTCACCACTTGAACAATCGCATCTACCTCCCGGATATTCGCCAAAAATTGGTTGCCCAATCCCTCTCCTTTATTGGCGCCTCGCACCAGTCCCGCGATGTCCACAAACTCTACCACTGCGGGAATTATTTTTGCTGAACGCAAAAGAACGGCTAATTTCCCGAGCCGTTCATCGGGAACTTTCACAATCCCCACGTTAGGATCAATCGTGCAAAACGGATAATTCGCGATGTCTACCTTCTTTCTTGTGAGGGCTTGAAACAATGTGGACTTGCCGACATTGGGCAAACCAACAATGCCAATGGATAATGCCATACAAAAAACAACGAACCTAATTACTCTCCGTTTCCTCCTCTTCCAATTCCGCCTTGATCTCCTGGAATTCGTTGTCCAGTTCTCGCAGCCTTTCCTTGAGAGATTTGATCAAGACAGCTCCTTCTTTGACTTTCTCTAATCCCTTCTCCACATCCACTTCTTTCTGCTCTTGAAACCAAAGCGTAATTTCTTCTAATTTCTTCAACGAAGCTGCAATGTTTTCTTTTTTATTCTCACTCATAGTGGTTGTCCTCAATTTTTTGAACTTGAGAAGAAAACTCTCCTTGCGCAACTCGCGCAGATACAATCTCTCCGACGCGCAGGTTTTCCACATTTTTTACCACCTTTTGCTGCCCATTCCAAATAATGCTGTAGCCAAGTCGCAAATTTCGTTCAGGACTCACTGCCAAGAGATACTGCTGACTTCTCTCCATAAGCTGTTTCTTCTCACGGAACGCATCATCCATTCGTCTCATCAGCTGCAAGCGTGCCATTTCGGTTTTCTCCTCTATCTCTTTTCTTTTGGAGCAAAGCACATCGAGCGCATTTCGTATTGCGTGTTCAAATTGCCCAAATATCTGGAGAACCATCCTCGCTTTCGAGAAAATCCTTTCTGCGGTTACTTGGACTCGCGACTGCGTACTCGTAAACCATCGTTCGTAGATATGAAGTAAAACTCCTTGGAGATGCGGCAACTCCCCTCTCAAGGAATCCCAAGATTGGTTCACCGCAATCGCGGCTGCCGTAGGAGTAGAAACAGAAACATCGGCAGCCAAGCACGCGATCGGCACATCCACCTCGTGGCCTATCCCACAGAGCACGGGAATTTGAGAAGCAAAAATAGCTCGGACTACCTTTTCATTGTTAAACGCCTGCATACTTTCGAGACTTCCTCCTCCTCTGATCAGAACGAGCACGTCAAGATCCCTCCGATGCATCCCAAGCCACTCAAGCGCTCCTACCACGCTGGAAACTGCTCCCCTTCCTTCCATTCTGGAATCCACAAAAGAGATTTGAAAACCCAATGGGTTGAGATTTTTCATAAAATCGTGAATCACCACTCCGCTTTTTGATGTAATCAGCCCTATCTTCTCGATAAATGAGGGAAGCGGCCGTTTTCGAGCGAAAAGACCTTCTTTCTCCAATTCTTTCTTGAGCAGTTCATACGCTTGTTTCAACGCGCCTTCCCCTATTGGTTCAAGTGTCTTGGTTCGAAAATGCAATTCTCCCCAGGGTTTGTAGATTTCAGGGTGTCCTCCTACTTTCACCTCCATCCCTTCTTTAATTGGCATTCCTATCTCTTTGTACGTCCAAAGCCACATGGCACAGCGAAGAATACTTCCATCTTCTTTATCTTTAAGATCGAACTTAATAAATTTTTTAAAGGATTTCAATCCGCTCACCTCTCCCTGCACGAATACATCCTCTGCGACGAGAACCTCATTGAGAACATCTAAGAAGTCGCTTACCGAAAATATATGCCCTTCCTCTCTTTTGAATGGTTGGAACAACAGGGGTTGCATGGTTAGAAAATAAGGGTTCCTTGAAAATCTTTTCCCTCGATTGCCCGCTTGAAATTTTGCAAATCAGTTCCCTGAATAGTTTTTACGGTAAGTTTTTGTTTTTCCGCAAAGTGCGCGGCAATGGGATCTACGGGACAAGAGAGTCCGGGAGTCCACTTGACAGGGATCAATTTTCGGTATTCTCGCCAAGAAATCTCACGGATGGGCTTGGCGTCTCTCCATATTTTAGGATCCTTGTCGTATACAAAAGGGATATTGCTCGCGTTGATAATTTCTTTTGCTCCAAAACGATATGCGAGCCGCATTGCCACGTGATCAGTGGATTGTCCCGGCTGCCATCCTGAAGCAACAAGTACGTTCTTTCTTTGTTGTTGTAAGCGCTGAACCTCCCTTATCGAGGGTTCACGGTCAATAATTGCACGATATGCTTCTTTCTTGAATATGGTGTACAGCAAATACGCGTTGAGCCTTGTCGCGTAGATTCCTATCCAATCAAGATCATCGCTTGTACTCTCCCCTGTCTCGGAGGCAGTTTTTTGGTACATGCGCGCAGTCCTCCCTCCTCCAGCAACAATAACAAATCTTTTCTCTTTTTTGATTTCTCTCCTCAAAAATTCCCTCAAACTCTTTAGAAAAGGTACATTAATCCCCCCTTCATCTGAAAGATGCGGCACTATGAGAGACCCTCCGAGTGAAATTACAATAAAATTTCGTGCCATACCTTCTCCTCTATCGTATCTCCCTCCCTGTGTGTTGTCCAGCGCCGCCATGAAGCGTTGCTTATGGTTGCTTAGCCGGGCTAAGCAACCAATGGAACTAAGCAACCAATGGAAGGGTTGACCCACAAAGTAACATTCGCGCTCTCCAAAAACAGATAATCAAAACTCAAGCAGCATGCGCTCTAAAGCCAATCTTGTATTTATATTCGTGCTTCCAAGGAGAAAAGAAATACCCTGAATTGTTCTCACTGTGCGCAGGAGCTTTGGCACATCTCCAGAGTTCTCCTTTACTTTCTCGAGCAGGCGTATTCTCGCGTATCGAAGGAAATCTTCGAGAGTTTCTTGCATATGTTCTGGCGATTCTGAAAGTTTCTTTGCCCAGACAAATCGCTCTTGGATGCTTAAAGTATGAAGTTTCTCAAAATTTTTTTGAGACTCGCTTGACGCCTTCGAAAACTGCTTGAAATTGTAAAACTTTATCTCCTGCGCTCGCGAACGAATCGTATCCAAAAGTATTTGAGAGTAATCTGCGAGTAAGAGAAAAAGGGTATTTCCTTTTGGCTCTTCTAACAACTTCAAAAATGCAGATTGCGCCTCTTGGTTCATCGCGTGAGCTTTCTCCATAATGATAATCTTCCAAGGAGAAACCCATGCTCCCAAGCTTAGATACGCAGAAAGTTCTCTTATCTGCGAGATTTTAATCTCTTCTTTCCTCCAGGATGCTTCCTCGTCAACCGCAGGTTTGAGGAAAGTTACATCAGGAAATCGACGCCCCTCAATTGCCTTGCAAGATTTACAGACATCGCATGGCTTCCTCTCTTGCTGTTCGC
>ERZ1292623.603-Hain-H51-01um-R1-603-length-38059-cov-17_pt1 | contig 38059 bp, 43 predicted proteins | sample MGYA00564398_ERZ1292623 | MGnify/ENA primary metagenome ERZ1292623 (study PRJEB36523, sample SAMEA6512633) | groundwater metagenome | collected 2019-01-07 | study: AquaDiva: Metagenomics assemblies of 32 groundwater samples
GAACGCTGTATTGAGGATCGCCGGTATTCCATGCCGGAATTTGATAATCGGAATTAAAATTCACCCATCCGACGCCTTTTCCATCAATCGTCGCCCAAGCATTACCCCGAAGGGAAAGCGCCATGTTCAGATTCACGGCGACCGGTACGGAATATTCGGAGGAAGAACCGCCAAAATCGGCTTTGACTTTATAGGTATATGTATAAGCAAGCGCCAAATTATCATCGAGATACTCCGCTCGAGCTTTAGCAGACGGCGGAAGAGCGATTTTCCCCGCCAGAGTTTCAGGGCCACCGCCAATAGACCGGTAAATATTGTAATTCCCAGAGTAGGGCGGATTCGGAAAAGTGTTATCCCAAGAAATTCTGACATTGCCCTTGGTTCCATTCACATAATAAATCTGGGCCGTCGGATTCTGGGGCGCATTCGCGATTGTAACGGAAGAAATATTTGAAAAATCCGAACAGCCGCCGCTTGCCGTACAACCCCGCACTTTATAGGAATACTTCTGATTGGGATCCAGATTATCGTCGTGATACGAAACTCCTGTTTGTGTTTGTCCGGTTGGAATCAACGTGAACGGGTCGGTGTTTCTGGAACGCCAGACCTCGTAGTAATCCTGGCCGGTACCGTTTGTCCAATTCAAATTAACCTGGCTTGGCCGAAATTGATAAAGCGCGGTAAGGCTGGTCGGCATCATCGGCACTGTAACAGTTCCCGAATATCCCGAATAAAGCTTGTCTCCGGACACGCAGCCGTAATCGCTTTCAAAACTTATGATTTTGTAATAATAAACTTTAGTCGGATCCAAATATAATCCTGGAACGCCATCAGTATAAAAATTCCCGAGAGGGACAGTGGGATTGATTTTTGCAAAAGTTATATTGTCTTCGGAACGCCATATTTCAAATTCTCCGTAAGGAGATAAAGCGGGACTGTCCCATTTCAATTCAGCCTGCTTACCAGCACTCTTGCCAACCACAACGAGCTTCGACGGATCGACCGGCGTAACCAGAGTTGTCGTTTTTATCGTCAACGGACTTGAATCAACCCAATTTGAAACAGTTCCGTTGCTATTGTCCACCGCTTGAATGTGATATCGGTAATTTGAAAAGGAGTTGGCGGGATTAATAGGTAAATTTAAATGTTCGGCGGTCAGGTTGGGCGTGGTCGCGACGGGTTTTACGCCGGTGTTGAAATCCCCAGCCGTCGTGTATTCGATAGAATAGGTAACGGCCGAAGGATTCCCATTCGCTTCCCAATTCAAATCAATCGCACAGGCTGATTTGGCAGTGATATTAAAACCCACCGGCGGCTGAACTGCCGCGGAAACTAAAGTCGCCGAGGAGACGAAAAATCCCGAGAATAAAAAGAGAAGTATCGCGCGCTTGCTCATTGAATTAATTATAGCAAAATTCATGCCTTTTTGACGGAATAGTTTTCAGCGGCAAACTTATACTGTTCCAAAAAAATCTTCTTGAATGGCTGGATAGAATTCAATTCATAAAAGACGAGGGTTGCTTCCCGATAGTCGCTTTCTTCTACACTCCGGTAAGAAAGTGGCGCTAAATTATTAGCCAAAAGAATGGCATTCGCGATTAATCGTCCAGTACGCTTGTTGCCATCTTCAAAGGGCTGGATATAGCTTATGCCCAACAAAGCGAAAAAAGCTTTGGCATAAGGATCCTTCTGTTTCCCTATCGAGGCAATGAAAGACTCAACTGCCTCCTCTATCTGAAATCTGTTGTCCAGAGGCATGTATTTGGATCCAGCAACTCCGACTGCGGAACTGCGCCAACCCGTCTTTACGTTCAAATTTTTAACCAAAAGCTTGTGAACTTCCCTCATATTAACCTTGGTCAGTTTCTTAAATTCCTTGACGTTATTAAAAACCAGGTTAAACGCTTCCTTATGATTCAATATCATTTGTGCTTCTTCTCTCCCGTGGCCAGCCGCTTTCTCTCCCCTAATCAAAAGTTTTTCCGTATCCAGCAAGGTATATGTATTACCTTCTATTTTGGAAGACTTCCAAGACAGTTCTATCACAAACCTTTCCAGTTCTTTTTTGGATATCGCAGGAGAAAGATTTTTTATTTTTTTCCTGTATTCCGAAGTTTTTGACTCCAAGATAAGTTTTTCTTCTTTTTGGAAAGGGTTAAGCTTAAAATATTCAAGCAGATTAAAATTGAACTTGGAATCGCCGAATCTCTTATCGGGTTCTCCGAAACAATATTCCTTTGCGTTAATCTCCGCGCTAAAGCGTCCTGGAACGGCTATTTTATAAACGGTGGATCTGCCGAATCCGGAAACCTCCAAAAACCCGACCCGACTCATCTCCGAAAGGCTTCTTTTTACTGTAACCAAAGATGTTTTCTCGCCGGATTTTAAAAGTAAGTCATGGACGCCGGATGATTGCTGATTTCCGTTCTTTAAAAACAGAAGAATTATCAACTGTTGGTTTTTGGTTAATTTATCCATTTCTTTCGTATCTTTTTAACCATATAATCGTATCATATTGATACGATTATTTAAAATGGGGTTAGAACTTATATGTTTTTTCCGATCTTTTTTCCAGCGCGATGATAAAAATGCTGTTTTTGTCCGAAACGCGGAAGATAACACGCATATTCCCCTTTCTGACTCGGAATAAATCATCCCGCCCTTTGAGTTTTTTAATATCTAAGGTGGCAATATCGCTTTTATGGTAAAAAGTATATCGTGATCTCTATGCAATTTGTCTTTTCATTTCGTCTTCGAGCATCCGGCTGAAATCCCGGATTATGGCCTGCTGATCGGCCGGCAGAAACGCCCCCAATTCTCCGTGAAAATCTATTTCTCTCGCGTTTTTTGTTATTTCATCCTTCACATCCGCCAACTTCCTTTTTTGTTCGGATGAAAGCATTCTCTTTCTCATCAAAAAATACAAATCATAAAAGTCGCGGGGCTTCTTCCGTTCCAAAAGAGCACCGAATATTTTTTCTTCAACCAGCTCCATTTGCGACAGATGAACCGCCGTATAGGGGGGAATGAAATCGCTTGCCACGCTGTCTATCTCGGCCTTGATTTCCCTGCCATTTCGGGCGGAAACGTTTATTTCTACCCCCACCGGCGGATAGTCGAGCGCGCGGAGGGTCGCCAATCCGAAATAACCGCCGCTCGTCGTTCCGAAGCGTTCGCCGAGTTCCACGCGAACGCCAAAATTTTCCATGGTAGCCAGAATCTTGATAAATAAGCTTTCCACGAAATATTTCGTTTTATTCGAATGAACCTGTGTCAGTGAAAAATCCAAATCCTCGGAAAAACGCGGACTGCCGTAAATTATCCGCAGAGCCGTGCCGCCCTTGAAAAGCAATTTTTCCGATTCCGGCAGTTTGTAAAGCTCGCTTAAAAAAATGTGCTGGAAATATTCCCGGATGATATTCGGAAAAACGCCTGTCTGGCATTGGGCGGCCAATTTTTCCAAACTTTCCGATGAAATCATTTTAGAGTCCTTTTTATAATACCTATAAGTTCCCGGTTTTGAAACAATGAGGCGTATTGAATCGCTTTATTCGGATTTATTCTTTCCTTATTGAACCGCGACAGCGGCTTCAATCTATCCAGCATCCTAAAGTAGTTGGTGTCAACGAAAGCTTTTTCCGGACTGGCGATGAAAAACCCCATTCCTTTTTGTTTTACAATGCCATAGCCGGCGAACGCCGTTTTTTTCACTCGCCGATATGAATAAATCTTGCCTAGAATTTTGAAGCGCCGGGGATTTTTCGAGGTGATCGAGGTAATCTCGTAAACGTTTTCCGGAATGACGCGATGGTAAGACAAGGCCAATTCGAGAGAAATATAGGATGGTTCGCACATTTTGTTCGCGATGAAAAATTCCGTCGGCAAAGCGTCGGGGAAAGCGTAAATCCCCCGTTTCAACCGGACAATGAAGCCTTTCTTGGTATACCGATAAAGAAGGAAACCGGCCGCAATTTTGGAACTCCCGAACAACCGGCAAACATCCAGAGCAGAGAAGACAAGTAGTTTTTTCCCTTTTATTTCCTTGTTAAAACTATGCCAATTCACTAATTTAGCCATATTGCTAACTTACTGGAATGACGTTAAAAAGTCAAGCAATTACCGAGATTAATGGTTGTTAATGGGTCAGCCACCATTGTTTGTTCTCGGTCTTCCTACCCCTCTTAATGTCTGTTCAAGGTCAAATTTTTTCACCGTACTGCCTATCCAATTATCACCGCCATAAGGATTCCCTTTATCTTACGAAGTCGGACTTCGTAAAATTCGATAAAATGGGTGGAAAAACAAGGAGAAGGGAAAGGATGAAAATAAAATTTAATGACGGCTGGGCTTTTGCGATCGTGAACGGCCGTTTGGCTGAAATTCACTTTGATAAAAAATACGGCCCTTGGGGCCATTGCTATGTTAATAAAGAAGAATATAAAACAAAGCGAGAACAAAAATGGATTAAAGAAGACACCCTAAAATATCAATTTTCTTATAGGAGCGGTTATTACTTTGATAAAATTAGGAAAATAAGATTTAAAATACCAAGCCGACAGAAATTATTTTCTGATTCAATTTTGTAAGATCACTTCGGATGCGTTCTGATATCAAGGAGAATATAAGTATTACCTTCAATTAAAAAATAAAAGCGGATATTTCTATCTACTCTGGCCTGCCAAATCCCGCGGGCTTCGTCATATTTCTTTTATAATACCAAACGATCATTACCTCTCTAATGAGTATCTAAGAGCTTTTACGGAAGAAAATGGCCCTTTTATCTTCTCTTTCTTTACTTCTCTGATCACCTTATCCAAATCAACGTCTAATTTTGTATATTTTTTTTTCACTACACGCAAAAACCGCTCATACTCTTTACGAGGAATAGCCACAAGCTCTTCGCCTTTGGTTATTTTTTGAGGAATAGTAATAGTAGTCATGCATTTACCTTACCATGGTCAAACAAACGAAATCAAACTGTCAAAAGGAGGGCGGATTCACAAAAAACACCGTCACCCCGAAACAAAAGCGCAGAAAATTATCTCTCATCTTCATTTATTATAGCAAAATGACCAAATTTATGGTAAAATTAAAGTATGGAGAAATATTTTTGGGATACGAATCCCGATAAATTGGATTTTAAAATAAATAAAAAATATATTATAGAACGTATCCTGGAAATGGGCGACGAGGAGGCGGTTCGTCGGCTTTTCGGCATATTTTCAAAAAAAGATATCCTTGAAGTTGTTGGGAACAACCGCCGAATTTCCCCAAAAAGCGCTAATTATTGGAGGTTGTTGCTAACTCGCTAACCCCGCACAAAAATGGACTTCCATAAAGAAATTCTTCCGGCTGGCACGTTGGAAACATTTTCTAAATTGTCCCATTCTTCCTTGATTGGAAATTTCTATTTAGCCGGCGGGACGGGTCTGGCACTTCAACTGGGACACCGTTTTTCAAACGATCTGGATTTTTTTACGCCTAAAAAATTCAACGAGGAAACAACGCTTCAGGAAATAATTTCTTTGGGAAAATTAAGACTTGAAAAGAAAGAAGAACAAACCATTGTGTGCCAATTAGATGAAACGAAACTGTCGTTTTTGGGATATGGATATCCCCTACTTGAACCGCTTAAACATTTTGACGGCATATCTGTGGCTGAAATATCTGATATCGCCTGTATGAAAATTGACGCCATCGCCAGTCGGGGAACAAAGAGAGATTTTATTGATGTGTACTTCGTCATGAAAGAGATAATGCCACTCAATGAGATACTGGCTAATTTCAAAAAAAAATATGCTAAGTTGAATTATAATACCGTGCATATCAAAAAAAGTTTGGTATATTTCAACGACGCAGAAAATGACGCAATGCCGCGGATGATAAAGCCGGTCTACTGGGAGAAAGTGAAAGAAACATTCGAAAGCGAAGTAAAAAAACTCGGACTATAGACTTTTCGTATCATTTGATAATATTATCGGCTCCGGATCGCTTTCGGCATCTTCAAAATAAACCAAGCTTTTCAGAATATGATGGTAGTCATGAGCAATATATCAAAATACAAGCTCAATTTGCCCTTAGAATTAGGGTCCATAGGTTTTTAGTATCGGGCCTTAAACACCTTGACTTGGAGATTATCTTCCGAAGCAACGTTTTATCATAAAAATCCAGAACCCAGCGGGCTTCTTGATCATTGCCGAAATCGGCGATGCGTTCAATATGATAAATCAAACGCTGATCAGCGGTAGGTTTTTTCGGCTCTCCGCTCTACGGCCAGAATAAAAACGTCGCCGTTCCCTAGAATACGAAAGATTATCCGCATACTGCCTTTTCGTATTCTGAATATGTCTCCTCCGCCCCGCAATTTCTTCAGATCCAAGCCTAGAAATTTCCCTTGTTGAATCTTATTAAGAAGTTTTTTTAGCTTCTCGCGTTCTTTTACCGTGAGTTTCCCGAGCTCCTTAGCTATCCGATCCATCTTGGTTTTACAACCTGGAGAGTAAATCCCTTATCTTTACACCCCCCCTCTTTATCCGCATAAAATCAGCCGCCTTTTCCCACCCCATTTCTTCATCTATTGAAGAGACGCGAAACATTGGTTTGGAGCGGCGCACCACTATAACCGGCGTTCCGGCCCGGGCCGCACGGGCGTATTTTTCAACATTCATCCTGAACTCTTTTAACCCGACAATATTTTCCATACCTATAAGTTAATCTAAAGGTAAACCAAAGTCAATCCTTCAAGAATTAGCCGTGGAATAATGGATTACACACAGTTATCTCGCTATGGCGAGATAACTGTGTGTAGGAATTTCAATAAGAACATTCTCCATTTCAATCCGTGCCACTGCCGCCTAAAATGGGAGATGTAATCGATAAATCACTACCCTATATACACGATCGTGTATATAGGTTCAAAACTTCTCGGGCTTTAACGGCGCGCCATTGCATGTTCCATCAAACGCAAAATGACCGTGGGAGCATTGCCATGCTCTAGGTCATCAGCCGTCGTTCGAAGAGCGACTGCATACGCTTTTCGTGTCGCCTCATTTTTTGTTTTTCCGTAGGCCATGGCGCCCGCGATTTTTGGAATTTCCGCGATCCACCGTCCGTCTTCTTCTTGGTCTAACTCAACAGCAAAAAACGGTGCTGGTCCCCTCTTTTTTAATTCTTTTGTCATGCTCAAACTATACAACCAAAAAATCAAAAGTCAAAATTCGGCATTGCCACCTCAAGACAAAGCACAATCGCATCACGAACTCGCTTTTTTAATATTGATTGTAGCGCCCAGAATTAAAGAGGAAATAAATGATTAGTGTCCGACATCAATCAGATTTTAGTCCACCCCTCTCTCGCGATATCCGCTTGCCGGAGAATTCGTTTAAGAAGATCAACGCTTATTTCTTTCTCATGAGGGTTAGGAATGGTAAGGACTAAATCCCCTTTTATCATGTAGGGATGTTTACTTTCTTGAAAAGGACCTTCAAAACCGAATTTCTTTAACTTCCGCACTAACTGCCGCCAAGAGATTGGCGCCAGCTTAGACATTGATTTTAGCAGTAACTCGAGAACTTATTTTGAAGCTTGGAATAGGCAAGTTTTTCTTTAATCTCACAATCAACCAACCTTCCAAGGTTTCTAAAAGATTGTAACGGCATTCCTCCAATGTTTTCCCCGCTGCCCAAACGCCTTTCAAACCGGAAATCTCGCCGTAATATCGCTTACCGCCATCAATAATTTCATAGCGAGCTTTTCCCAGATTGGAATAAATAAAATCTTGAAGCATATATTTGAAGTATACCACACTCAAAAATCGAAAGTCAAAACAATGATCTCTAGAAAGTCGGACTTCTTTAAGCTTGCAAAAAACGGTACCTGACACTGTTTCCGCGAAGGCGGTTTACTAGTTTACGAAGTCGGACTTCGTAAGATTGTAGATCGCGCTCGACTATGGAAGTTCAACTTCCATAGTTTCAAGAGGAAAATGGTGCGGAGGAAATGGCTGACCCCATTTCAATATAACGACGTCGGACGTCGTTATATTCATCCCTTGGATTACATGGTTATCCAGCCATGGCGCAATAACTGCGTAAAAATTGGAAGTTGAACTTCCTTATTTCTCAATTCACGGAAAACACCGTCACCCCGAAACAAAAGTGAAGAAAATTATCATCAAATGGTGGCTGACCCCTCCAATTGATAAATCACTACCCTATATACACGATCGTGTATATAGGGTAGTGAAAATTGAATGACTGGAAAGGATATGCTCCAATGACTCAAAGAAAATGATTTAGAGAAAATAAAAGAGATGTTGTTAGATTAAAAAAATCTTACGAAGTCGGACTTCGTAAGATTGTAATACGAAGAGAAAGGATATCTGACACTGTTTCCCCCTTTTGATTCTTACCAATAGATTTTTATGAAACCATCACTCCCATCTTTAGATGCTTTTACAGAACGATAAGCACCCTCACCACCTTTAGCAAAGGACGATTTTGGACTTACAATATAATTAGGCACAGACAAAAAAGTACTGCCTTTATACCCATCCCTTCCATCATTACCTTTAAATTTTCTATCAGGAGAAACACGTCCACCATTAGCACTTAAACTTTTTACATTACCACCATTACCAGACTTACCAATGGCACAACCACTTGTCGAACCAGTTCCACCAGGACTAACGTACCAATTACCATCACCCCCAATGCCACCAGGACGATCGTAACGAGAAGAGCCTTCACCATGACCACCACCACCACCACCACCATAACCACCCCTACCAGCGTCACCACCATTACTATGATCACCACAACCACCCTCACCACCATTTCCACCTGAACCTCCACCATAAACGAAGTAGTCTTTCCCCACTGACTCAGAATTGTCTGTTTGAGTCACGATAAGGTTTCCACCAAAACCGGGAAAATCCTCTCCACCAGCACCATCACCGCCGCCACCGCCGCCACCGCCGCCAACCATAATTTTATTACCAAAAGAGGACCCGCCACCGCCACCACCACCGCCGCCGCCGCCAGTATAGGCATCAGTAATACTTCTTGTCCCATTTCCGCCTCCTTTTCCACCACCACCAACCGAAATATCTATTTCTTCGCCAGATGTTACAGGAATAAAAGCACTAACAAAACCTCCATCACCACCGCCACCGCCACCTCTTTCACCTAAAGTAGAGTAGCCGCCACCGCCACCGCCACCGCCAGAAATTTCTACTCTTACAAAACTAGTATTTGGAGGAACTTTCCAAGTATAGTTATCATTAGATTTAAATTCTTTAATTTTACTGAGATCACAATCTGAAACATTTGAAGTTGTTTTTGGTCTATTTTCCTCTAAAAAATTGGAAAATTTATTTATATAGGAAGCCTTAATAGGAGTGTTTGGATCAAAAGTAAAGCCTGGAGTTTTGAGCGTACACCCATGCACAAAAAGATTGGAAAAATTTCCGATATTTATAAAATTTGCGGCCTTGATTGGCTTGCCGGCAGTAGCATCATCCTTAATATAATTTATAAGATTGTTATAATCACCGGTCTCGCCAATATTCCTTAACGCGGCGCTAAAAACACCCGCAAGATTATAAATGTGCTCGGCCCTTACTGGATCCCCGGCCGATAAATCGCCCAATTTAACCACTGCTGAATAAAATTTATTAGAATAATAATTCAAGCCGGAAGCATAAGAAGACGTCTCGAGAGCCAAAATGTCATTAAATATACCTATACCTTGGAATTTATATTCTTTCGCATAAGAGACATATCCATTATTTTTACGAATGTAGACTACCTTGGGCTTTGTCGAGAAGCCAGAATTAAAATTAAAATTCGACATATGTCCCGCCACTATCAAATAATTTCCGCCAACACCGATTGAACTGATAGAGCCAAGAGGTAGGAACTCATTGGTCAAATCCAGTACACCATTTGAGCCAAAACTCTCATCAGAGGCGTAGTCTTTATAATCTTCGTAATTTAAGCATGCACCGGTTTCGCTGATTTCGTATTCTGCGCATCTCTGCAAAGTCTGCAGGCTTATTTTGACTATCTTTTTCACTCCAGCGTCGGTTTGAAAAGACAGATAAAGGCCGCTAGAGGCGCCTTCCACCCTCAATAAGTTGCCAAAATCAGAGTAAGGGAGATCTATATCTTGGGTAAGGGAGAAATCGGATGATTTTTTGATCTCCAGAAAATTTTTTGGAAACCCATCAACTATTTTTGTTCCGTAAAACAAGAAATTGCCGCTATCAAAATAAGATATATCAAAATAGGCGACGTTATTATCTGGAATGAAATTTATTTCATCATCGGTTTTGATTATTCTGGATTCATAGTCACTAATATTGCCCGCCCTAATTAGAAGAAAATTTTTGTAATCTAGAATTTTATGATTCTTTGTGTAAAGAGGGAGAGGAAAAGAATCTGTGTAATTAAGATTCAGATCGTAACTCCGTATAGAAAATTGTTGTGTTAAGGCTATAGATGCTATAAATTCAAAACTCACATATAAATAAGTACCGTTGCTTATTATATCAGTGATTTTATATGTGGGGATTTTTATCTCTTTTATTAATTCGCCCGATTGCGCGTTAAACTTTTTTATTTTGGAAAAATCGTTATTAATACCATTAACCGCTGTATATAGATAATCGCCGCTTATCGTTGAAGCCACAGCATACTCGCCGGCGTTCTCATTGGGTTTATTTTCCCAAATAGAGAAGAAAGCCGCGGAAACAGGGAAAGGCGCGACGCTAGAAATAAAAACTGAAACTATAAGAATTAGGGAAATCGGAAATTTTTTAAACATTTTATTTAGCGTTCATACAAGATATTTGGAGAGAGATATCTTGGACCAAGCTGCAAGAAATTTTATTGCTAGAAGCCGCTTTCTGAAAATTATCACAATCTTTTTTGTAGGAGCCATCCGCAAACACGAGGCAAGAGACTTTTTCTCCGGCGGCAAGTTTTTTGAACCAAATTGAATCGGTGCAATATTTGCGTGAATTCTCATCCGTAAGACTGGAACACTTTTGGGGGTTTTGAGCGACTAGGGCATTTTTTAATATGAACAATATCTTGCAATTGGAAATGTCTTCGGCCGATTGAAGCGTAGTACAAACCGACTCATCTTGTTTATTTTCTACCAAAAGATTTATTCCTATCTGACGACATTCTTTTTGGAAATTTTCGGCTACGCCGGAACACAGATTTATATCACCCCCGTTTTTCACCGCCTCCAAAATCGCGTTGTTCACGCAAACCTCATGATAATTCACGCCATCCGGGGAAGTGTAATTTATTTCTTTACATCGAGAAGAATCACCACTCCGAGCCAATTCAAAAACTTTTGAAGAGATAGTTTCTAATTCTTTTTGGCTATTTACCTCCCGCGCCGGGCCAGTGCTCATCCAATACCAATAACCCCCAGCCGCTAGAAGAACCAGAATTATGAGTCCGCCGATTATTTTTTTTTTAGAAAAATTCATTCCTTATTATTTTACAGAGCTACGGCGCGTAGACGGCATACGGATACCAGCCCTCACCGACTCCATTGGAATTTACTTGATCAACCCACTTCATTTTTACTTCACCAGTATTGCTATTAACACCGTCTAATCTACTACCCCCAAGCTTACCGTCAAAAGAAATTGTGTAGTTAGGATTATATTTTCTATTTATACCAATAGAAGATTGAGCTCCATTTCTGTAGAAACTAATAATAGGAGAAATATTATCAAATGGTTCACTTGCTCCCTTTACATAAATTCCACCTTCCGAGGCGCTACCAGGAAGAGGGGTTTTAGTTGTGTGTCTTAAGTTTTTTCCAGTTATTAGATCAACTGGAATTCCAGCAACTATTGGGTTGGGAAAAGGAGGAACAACGGTATCAAAATCGTAGAAATAATGATCTGACTCAACCTTACCAACCAGATAATAATTGGGTGATCCTCCTACGGGGGTGTAATACTTATACACATTAATGTTATCTACCGGTCTTGTTGGAGCTGGAAACGAAAGTTTTATAATACCTGGAGAAGCACTACAAAAATCATAAGCATCACTTAGAGTAGTTTCGGAACCTAGTATCGAATAAGATACTGCATATTTACCACCTGACGCTCTTTTATAACTACCAAAATCAGGAACTCCTGTTTGATCACCAATAGAACAACCGGCAGCTGCTATAGTAATTGGCGCGTCCAAAGTTTCAAAAATTAAACCACCATTAACTATATCAATTTTACCATCAACTATAGATAATTTTTGAGTTGGTTTATTTGTGCCGATGCCGACGTTGCCCTTACTATCAATAACCATTCGTGTCATATCTGCACCAGCAGTACCAGTTGTTCGTGTGCCGAATACTAGACGCCCTGCATAATCATCATCAGTTCCATTTTCCTTAACGCCGCCAATATAGCCAAAGGTTGTTTGAGATGTACCTGTGTATACACCTCCGAATAAAATACCACCTCCCATATTTGCCTTTTGAGCATCGGTCGTCTGCACCTGAAGCAATGCAGGATTATTTGCAAATGTAGTAAGAGCGGTACCGCTTATATCCATTTTCGTCCCCGGTTTATCCGTCCCGATGCCGACGTTGCCGTTCTTCAATGCCAAATCTTGATGCCACACTCCATCAACTGCATCATAGAAAATTGGTACATCGTTCTCCAAATTCAAAGCAAATTTCTGCTGACCAGAAGAATTCCTAACATACATTATCGAGTGTCCATTATCCCCATCCGAGTCAATAGTAAAAGCTCCGTCCATTGTACCTACTACATGAAGGTTTGATTTCGGATCCGCCGTCCCGATGCCGACTTTACCACCTGCATAATTAATGCCGCCGGTTACGCTAGTCCACTTACTCGAACCGCCCACCTGCGCCCATTTAGAAATACAATCACTCGTACTTCCCAAACAAACTTTTCCTACTCCATTTGTTGCAAGATTAATATTACCTGCTGATCCTGTTCCATCAGCCGCGCCACCAGTACCCCTAGAGCCAGGGATGATTGTAATATCACCACCACTTCCATTAGCATCATCAGCATTACCACCACCACTTCCTGCTTTAAATATAATAGAACTACCATTTCCAGCTTGTCTTTGTCCTGAACTACCATTTCCACCTTTTACCACTAAAACATCTTTTGCATTCCCAGATGTTGAATTTACACCATTAACACTTAATCCGGATGGAGTAACAGCCATAATATTCTCTCCTGTTTTATTCCAAAAATTCAATGTGTCCCCCGCATCGGTGCTATAAATCGCCCAATGATCATCTGCACCAGTACCATATTTCAATTGCAACTCTGGATTGTTAGTAGCGGCGGTAATTCTCACACGTCCCGGTGAACCACTTGCTTCAAAAGTTTCCGCAGGGTCATTTGTCCCCAAACCAACATTACCATCGTTGTAATAAATTTTTACTCCGTTATTTGTCCATTGACTTCCTCCTCCCGCAATCGGATTGCCATTTACTAAAATTGTTTTCGCGTTTATCGTGCCATTTACATCCAGCGCGTATCTCGGACTATTCGTCCCAATACCGACTTTAACAGGCGAAACCGAACAAGTAATTCGAGTTATAATATTTTTTTGACTAGAATTAGTAATGGTAGACCAACCTCCATTTGTAAAAGTATAAGCAGCATTAGTTGTAATCCCTGTAGTTGCGGAAACTGCCGTAGTATAGGTATTAATTGGTGTTACAAAGTCATAACAATATTGATTTTGCGTAGGTTTATCGGAAGTAATGAGTAAGCTACCATTTTTAGGATTAGCATCAGTTTTATTAGCAATAATGTTTCCATAATAAATCCCGCCGCCGGTTATATCCGTCCACTGCGAATTAACAACCGTGCTTCCCCCCGCGCTTTTCTTCCAAGTCCCTACACCATAAGCATCTGATGTTAAAACATGGCCATCAATTGCTCCTGTGGGTAATTTGAAACCGCCGCTTTTTGTTATGGTCAACTTATTTACCGCAGCACCATTGTCAATAGTCAATAATGCAGAGTCTTGGTAAGCTCTCCCACTATATGCCGCTGTTCCAGCATAAACCGAGTCAAGCGTCAGATGAGTATCGTCAGTAATTTTCGAAACCGTAAAGATTTTGGTCCCGATTTTTATACTATCTCCCACTGCCAATTCAGTCGTAAAAACTGTATTAGTGCCAACTACATCGACGGAATCTACTGCTACTTTTACAGTTCCCGCAAGGAGGGAGGATAAATCACCTGTGATATTCGCGTGAGGGAGAAAAACACCTTTGGTTTTTATATTAAAAGAATTAGTAGAATTAAAAAGCACGCTATTTCCAAGCGTTTCATTAAGCCCAAAATAGTTTCCTGAAGAATATAACCTTTGACCTGAACCAAATTTAATTGAATTAATAACACTTAAAAAACTAGTAAAATCAAGTTGTTGAAGACCAAGTTTTGCATCTTTTGATTGGGAAACAGTACCTTGATCCAGCGGCGCATCTGGCGAACCGCCCGGAAAATTAACAGTCGGCGCCGTCCACGCGGCCGAGGAGGCAACCATCGCCGAGGAAAAAATAATCGACGAAAATAATATAATGACCGAAAGGAGTGATTTAATTCTTTTCATTAATTTATTATAACATATTCATTTTTTCTTTATTATCCGCCAAACACTGGGGTTACCCCCACACTTATTCGATAAGTGTGGAGGTTGACAGCTTATCCCAAAATACTTGCTATTTTTATATCATTGTGGTATAATTTAACTAGAATTATTTAACAAATAAACATTAACTAACCTCAAGAAAGGAGTGATTGTCATGAAAACTATATTGGTTTTCTTTGCACTGCTCATTGGGACAGTGCTGAATGCGAAAGATATTGCTTCCAAAGATACCGTCAATGGATGGTATTTTTGGAAAGCAATAGGCAACGATGTAGATACGGCCTATACGCATTTGACGACTAAAAGCTATGAAGGCAAAAGCGCCCAAATTTTTGGAAATTCGACTAAAAATAATAGGGATTTAATTGGATGGAGAATGGATTTGAATAAATCTTATCTTTTTCCAAAATTCGTTATTGCCAAAGTAGCTTTGGATAGTATAGGAACGGATTCTGCGGGCAGTGCTAGTATAGGTTTCTTTGTGGGTAATAAAAAAAATCCAGATGTTATTTATAGAATGTCTGGGAGTGGAGCAGATGGATACTTTTTACAGCATCCGGAATGGTTTTCAAGACCATATTGGTTTGATGCTGGCTCGCGAATTAACGGTCCGTTCGCAAAACCTGATTCTATTGATTTTATTATTGTCTTAATAAGATATAGTTCAGACAACAAGGATCCAAAATGCGAATACATTGTAGATAAACTCTGCTTCGCGTACGGCGAGGGTAATCCCTGGGAAGATCCTACAGCTGATTCGTCTATAGTAATAGACCGCTTCGGAGATCCCGATCCAGCGCCGATCTTCAAGATTGATAAAAAATATCTTGATTTCGGAGTAATAGGTCCGAATTCCACGAAGACCGAGAATATAAACATATCGAATTCCGGCGATGCACCGCTCGTAATTTCGAGGGTTTGGACAAATAATCCAAGCTTCTCCGCTAAATACGAAAAGAGCATTGTTAAAATCGGCAGTTCTGTAAATCTGGCAATAAAATTCAATCAGGATTCCGTAAGAGGTTTGAAGAAAGGATTGATTTTTATCGAACACAAAGGAGCGAATGTGCGAGAAATTGCCCCGGATTGGAGCAATTCACTGGTGGTTTATTTGGTGGATACTACAACGAGAATTGACACAGTTTGGCTGACCGCCGACTTCAAGGGGCCTGAACCGAAACCGGCGATGCTTTCCATCAAATCCTCCGTGGATTTCGGAAACATCCAAATCAATGCGGTTTCATACAAAGAAACTACGTTGGTATTCCGGAATTTGGGAGATTCCGTTCTTAACGGAAAGATTTCAATTAAGGGCGGCGGCTTCTCAATCGTCGGGGATTCTGCTTTCGCTATTCAGCCAATGGATTCCGTATCAAAAACTCTGCGGTTTTATCCGACAAAAATCGGGAAGACCACGGGACTTTTGGTGATAAAGAGCAACAACTCTACATCGCCTGATACGGTTCTATTGACTGCTATGGTTGTGGGAGCCATTCCTAATGTCCGGCCGAGCAAGATTGCAATGGGAAATGTTCCGATTGGAACTTCCAAAAATGACACTGTTTATATTGAGAACAATGGAAACATCGTTCTACATATAGACTCCGTAAAATCGATGAATCCAAAATTCGTCGTAACGCCGGGAAAAGATTCAATCCCGGCTGACGGAAAAAAGATGTTCATTATAAAGTTTCAGTCGAATACGCTTGGTTCCGAAAGCGATACCATCTTCTTCTTCAATAATTCGTCCATTTCGCCGCTTGTGGTAACAATTACCGCGAAGGTAGTGACGGGTATAAAAGAAGATGGAATATTGCCGACAGAATTCAGCCTCTCGCAGAACTATCCCAATCCCTTCAATCCCTCGACCACAATCGAGTTCTCCCTCCCGAAACGAGCTTCTGTAAATCTCACGATTTACAATACTCTCGGCCAGGAAGTAAAAACCCTGATTAACAGAGAATTGAACGAAGGAATCCACAGAATTAACTGGAACGCCGAAGTTCCGTCAGGAACATACTTCTATCGCCTCAACGCGGGAAACTTCGTAGCGGCGAAGAAAATGACCCTGATGAGATAATTTATATCAAAGGACTTACACAAATTATTGTGTAAGTCCTTTTGCTTTTTCGCGTCGAATAATTATATCGACTGCGGCCACGAATAAACTTCTTTATAGTTTCGTATGTTGATCATTAGGGCTTTCCTAAAATTCTTCACGATGTCAAAATTGCCATTCTCCTTATATTCATCTTTTGATTTTTCTATCAGTCCAATTGAATTTTCAACTTATTTGGGGTTATTTTCCAAGAAACCGATGGTAGTGTTCACATACAGATTCCAATACTCCCCATTTTCGCGAAAGGAGTGTTTGAATGATTCGATAGCTTCTTGATAATAAAAAATCGGGAGAATAGGACTCCCGATTTATTTGATTGACATAATCAACGAACCGTACCCGCAAGATTTTCGGCAATAGCGTTGGATATCGGCATTCCGGTCAACTCCTCTATCCATCCCCATTGGCCTTGGGGATTTACTTCCAGAAAAACAAAATCGTTTTCCGGAGTGAGAATCATGTCGACTGCTCCGAAGCTGAGGCCGAATTCTTTCATCAGAGTAAGCAATTTGCTCTCAACTTCTTTTGGCATATTGAACACTTCATGTTTGACGTTAGAAAAATCATATCTTCTCCAGTCATGCTTGGTGCGTTCGCTATCCTGAGAATGTATGGCGCAGGCGAATATCGAATCACCTACTATCGTAACTCGCAATTCAATCTTCTTTGCGATATATTCTTGAGCCAGAATCGGCGACAATTTAATGTTTTTTGCGTTCGTCGTAAAAGATTTGGCTTCCACCATCTGGGTATAAATACCCCACATATCTTTCGTGTTTTCTAGCACAAAAACGTGTCCGCTCATCATCTTTACGGCTGCAACCCCTCCGTGACTATTCGCAAACTCAGCAAGTTCTTCCGGGGAATTGCTTATCATGGAATCGGGAATTCGGAAACCCAGTTTATGAGCTATCTTCATCTGGTACAATTTGTTGTTTCCTATCAGGCGCGATCCCAAAATCGGAGGATTCATCCAAAATGCTTCGACAGATGTGTAGAGCCCCCACAAGGCGCATCGGGTTTCTTCTTCAATAAACCGCAAATGTCCTGGATGAAGATTTATTCCGGAAAAGAGCGGCGATCGCACACCCCGATACCAACAACTTTTGATGTCTTCGATCTTGCAAGTTTTTCCGGATTCATCGATTAATAGACCCTCCAGTTTGTCTCCGTTAAGATGTACACTCACGGAGTTTTTCTCGGGGAAAACGTCGGTGTCGAATCGAAGTATTTTTTCCCCTCTCTTCTCCAAATTTACTATGACATCATCAACACTCCGGTCTTGAGTACTGGTAAAAACGATTATGGCGTCTTTCATACAATGCTCCTTTCATATATAATTTTGTTAATTAGAATCTAAACATACTAATATCAGTTTTATTATATAATGTCAACAAGTAAATCCGTAAAAAAACAAATAAACCGGGGGCTAAGGAAACGACTCATACATGCAATTCAAGAAGCGGATGCCTCGCGAAATTATGACAAGACGATAAAAATCTACGAAAGGTATCGAAGGGAATATGCTTTCGATGCTAGACTCGAATACAATCTGGCCTTGCTTTACGATCACTCCAATTTTCAAAAGAAATCTAAAAGAAATTTATCGAGAGCCCTAGAGATATATCGGAGATTAATAAAGGAGAATCCTAAAGATCCCCTGTTCCTACATGGCCTAAGCCGAGTTTATCAAGAACTAGGCAGAAAAAGACTAGCAATTCAAGCGGAGGTTAGGGCTTATCACTTATTGAGGAAATTACCGCGAAATAAAAGAGGGATTATTGGTGTCGGAAATGTATTTTTACTACAGAAGGATTTTAAAAACGCCGAAAAGTGGTTCAAGAGGGAGCTGAAAGATATGGGACTCAATAATTTCGCTGCCAACGCCAATCTTCTGATGTTCTACGATTCCATAGGAGATAAAAGGCGGGCCGGAAACTTTGCCAGAAAAACAAAGATTCTTCTAGAAAAAGAGATTAAATTGTTGCCGAAAAATATCCGATATAAGAATGCTACCGTACAATCGTTATTAGAGAAAATAAGAAAGAATAAATAATTCGTTATATAGCTATATAAATGATAAAAAAATAGCCCCAGAAGAATTTATTCCGGGGCTTACCTTCTTCAGTCATCATAGTTATAATCCAACACATCATTCCCATAGGTAGAATACATGCTGGAAACGCGCGTCGCCCTTATATCCGGAGCAACGAATGTGGGATTTTCAAGGAATCTGAGGAGAAAAGGTCCTGACATACCAGAATCCTCTTTGTTCTCAGGCACTTCTATGAAAACCTCTTTTGGCAGTGTTGAAGTTATGCCGGTCATGGTTACCTCCTTTCTCTTTCTTATATAGACTAGATTTTTGTTTTTAATTAGCTCGCTAAGGCGGGCTTTCTGAGAATAACAATAGAATAATATGCATCGGAAGTCAAATTCCATAGGTAATGTGCAAGGACATATGGCGGTTTCCGGGGATATGATCACCGGGGGGTCCGCGATAATCCGGAATTGCCGAAAACCTTCTCCCTTTCCCAGAACTATCCGAATCCTTTCAATCCGTCAACGACAATCGAGTTCTCCCTCCCGAAACGAGCTTCTGTAAATCTCACGATTTACAATATGCTCGGCCAAGAAGTTGAAATCATCGCGGACGGAGAGTTCCAGGCCGGCGTTCATCAGGTCAACTGGAATGCGAAGAATATGCCCAGTGGCGCGTATATCTATCGGATCAACGCCGGTAAATATTCAGCTGTGAAGCGCATGCTTCTGGTGAAGTAGTAAATATGTAAATACAGAAAGGTTCAAGCGATGCTTGAACCTTTTTTATTTTTATGGTCTTTTACTAAATTAATAAGCCATGGCTGGATAACTTGGTAAAATAGTTAGCTTATGAAGTCGGACTTCGTAAGATTCAATGACACAGATTATATAACGTTGCTGTAGCCAAACAAGTATCGGTAGTACAAGTGCTACCACTAAACCAGCCAGTCGGATAAGCAGAATCGGGCGGTCTCGCCTCCGCACGCTTAAATAATTTGAGCAGATCTGAAAAGCGGAAATTATTTTCGGCGAACTTGGACGGCATATCTATTTTAGCCACGACGCACGTATTCTGAGCCACAGACGTTTGGCCACAGCCATCATACACGGGGTCAAAAGTGTAGTTACGACACAAGTTGTCCGGAGCTTGACCTTGTGAAGATATTTGCGCGTATACGGTAGGGCCGGTATCAGAAGTTTTTTTCCAGCCGCCTTCTATGCTACCGTTGCTACAGTTATAATCAAAACTCCCATCGCCGCGGTTGGTATAGTAATAACTTGTCTGGCCGGGATAAGCTAGTTCAGCATTGGTCGTGGCAGGATCGGCATCATAGCAGTCCGTACTCGTTGTTACGGGGATTTGATAGGCATTCTGGGTTCCCTTGCCCGCTACATCTTTAAGACGCACATAGCCGGACCAAGAAGCCGCGCTATTGGCGTATATGCTGGTACCGCTGGCATAAGTATCGCCATCGAAATCCTGGAAATAAAGGTATTCCTGTTTCATGGCTCCGCCGGATAATACGATCTGACCGGTTCCAATCTGAACCCCTCCGGTGTTATAACCTAATTCTCCGGCGGAAGTTAAGGTTAATGTCTGCAAACCCATACTTGCAGCGCTCCCATCAAATCCTTCGGGACCATTGGGAGTACAATTATCCTGTAGAACCCCGCTGGAATTAAAAACGCAGTTAGGATCAGACCAAGCGAGCGTCATTGAGTCGGAGCGGTTGGCCATATCCTCAACTTTAAACGTGGTGTGATAAGTCTTCGTGTGAGTATCTACCACTGTCCACTCCCCCTCGTAGCGATATTGAATGATGGGCGCCTTCGCCTCGGCGATCTTTATTATATCCAGCGCCATAGAATTTTTGCCGTCATTAATGACCACATACCCTTTCGCATCAACCAGATAGGGTTGTTTCATAAGATCCGCCGCGGCAACAGTCGATGTCGCAACGAGATTTAACTCCACGATCTTCGTCGTATTATCAGTTTCCACCTCCGCCCAGACCCGTTTCATCGGCGTATCGCCGTTTATAGAAATAGCCATCTTTTGAATATCACCCACCTTCACGTCCAGCGGATTGATAAAACCAATCATCATCTTCGGATACTTATCCGCCGAAGTTACATTGAATTGGATGTCGCCCTTGGGGATTTGCCACTTCTCGCCTTTGGTGTTGGTGAAAGAGGCCAAAGCGACATTATTTTGTTCATTCACGACCGGCTTCGCGCCGAAGTAGAAGAAGTAGACCAGCGCCAGTATTGCGGCCACGAGAACTATATAAAAAGTGCCCTTAGAGGTTTTTGTCATATGTTTATTATAGCAAATCAGGCCTTGATCCCCCACATAAGTACTTATGTGGGGGATTGACAGAGGGTGAGAAAGAACTTGCAAAATGAATATCAGTGTGGTATAATATGAGAAGTTAAGGTTTAACAATTCAATCAATCAAAAGATAAGGAGCGGTGCGTATGAAAAGGACTATTTTAGTTCTTGTGACGGTGATTGCGCTCCTGCCGGTTTCGGTAAGAGCACAATTGCCTCATCTCACTTCCGAAAAGAAGTTCAATTTCGGAGGCAACAGCGATCAACCAGCTGGAATATTCGTTGATTACCAAAATAACTTCATAATCAACGGAATCCGGAATATGAACAACGGAAGTTCAACTGGCGTCAGTCCCATCATCGTAAAGTATTCCTACGATGGAGCGGTGATTTGGAGCGTTTTGGATACGACCAAATCGGCCATATCCGGTCTAAATCAGGAAGCGATTCTCTCGAGCGGGTATATTTTCCAATCCTTCCAGGTTGATTTCAATCAGAGTATCCCCTATCTCAAAGGGCTTGATTCTAACGGGAACGAGCTCTGGAGAAAAAAAATGGACGGGATAACCTATCTCGCCAGCTGGGAAGATACTCTTATCGCAATCGTCCAGAGTACAAATACCGTTCAGTTAATGGATAGGAGCGGGAAGTTAATTAGAAGCTTCTCGCTTGGACGATATTTCGGCGGGTATATCGCGCCGACTGTGACGGGAAATTTCCTCTGTGTCAGCGGTTTATCTGGAAATAGCGGCATACTTTCGAAATATTATCTCCCAACCGGGGAAATAATATGGGCCAAAAGCATACCGCTGATGGTTACCAATCCCTGTGCCATGGACGATAGCGGAAACGTTTATCTGGGCGGAAGCCGATTGGACACGTTAAACACTCTCTCGTGCTATCTTACCAAGTTCGACGGCGATGGCAATCAAATATGGGAGGAAAAGTGGTTTCCGAGAAATACCGTTGAAACCAACCATAATAACTTCCTTAGAGCGATTGCCGTGTCTTCCAAGAAGAATAGCGTAGTGGTGGGAGGAAGTTTCCAAGCGGGTAATTCTCAAGGATTTGGCAGAACCGCGTTCATTAAAGAATTCTCCGCCTCATCGGGAGACACGGTGTGGGAGAAGAAATGGGATTATGAACAAGGAATGATGATCAGTCAGATCTCTGATCTCGCGTTCGACAGGAACGACTATTTGAATGTGCTCGGCAATTCAGTTCCATATCTTGGCCAAAACTATTGCTACATCCAGATATACAACCTGGGTGGCGTACTAGGAGTACCGAACTTCAAATCTCTGCCGACGGATTTTTCTCTCTCCCAGAACTATCCGAATCCCTTCAATCCTTCAACGACGATTGAGTTCTCCCTTCCGAAACGAGCCTTTGTAAATCTCACGATTTACAATACTCTCGGCCAAGTCGTGGAGACGCTCGTTTCATCGGAGATGGAAGCTGGAGCCCACCAGGTTATTTGGAAGGCGAACAACATTCCGTCAGGAACGTATTTCTATCGTCTAATCGCGAACAACTTCGTGGAGACGAAGAAGATGCTTCTGATGAAATAAAATATATCAAAGGACTTACACAATATCTGTGTAAGTCCTTTTGCTTTTTCGCGTCGAATAATTATATCGACTGCGGCCACGAATAAACTTCTTTATAGTTTCGCATGTTGATCATTAGGGCTTTTCTAAAATTCTTCATAATACCGATATTACCAGCATCTTTATGCTCGTCTTTGGATTTATCTATTATCTCAATTGATTTTTCTATCTTCCGAGTATCATTTTCCAAAAAACCTATTGTTGCACCCACATAAGCATCCCAACATTCTTCATTTTTACGGAAAGATTGTTTAAACGATTTAATGGCTTCTTTGTAATAATCTAATCCTTCAGAAGCTAATAATTGTCCGATATGGAAATATAAAATTTCTATATCAATAACCCTGCCAGTCTTGGGCGGATATAAAAATTTTTCTTTGTTTATCGCGATATAATCGCGGATAAGGTTGGCCGCCTCAAGATATTCCTTGGTCGCCTCAAACCTTCTCCATCCGATTGGCGATTGGTCAAAATCCCACGGCGACATCGCCATCATTTCATTGTTTTGCCTACTCATGTTTTTATAAATCTACACCAAAAAAGCCTTGATTTGAAGAAAATAACGGAATACCTTTAAAAAGTGAATATGATAAGCCATAAACTCAAAAAGTATTTAAAGATACCGTCAATGATGAGCGGAAAGATTTATCGTTCGCCCTATGTTTTAAGATTCAAAAACAATAGTCAGGAAATTCTACTTATTGGTTTAAAACATAATTACATACCGAATAGTCCCTCAATAAAAAATTTGGACAAACAAATAATCGGGGTGCTGAAGACTTATAAAAATATTGTGGTTATAGGAGAGAAAAACATTAACAGGAAAGAAATAAAACCAAGCCTAAAAAATATAATTCTCAAATATGGAGAGGCTGGATTGCTTGCTTGGCGCGCAAAAGAATTTGATAAAAGTTACATATGTCCCGAACCTGCTATGGGTGATATTTTGAATCTAACAAAAGGTGATGGGTATAATAAAAAAGAAATAGCAATATGGGCAATTGCCAATGTTTTAGCTTTCGGTTCAGAGAACAAAGAAAAAAAGATAGATGGATTTTTATCGGATTTTATAGATAGGGGGAAAAACCGTAAAAAACTGGCAAGTAAATCGATATATTTGAAAGTTGGATTAGAAAAAATCAAAAAAATTACTGGAAGATATAAGCTGAAAAATCTCAGAGATTGGATATTGGCTAGCAATAAAAAACGTCTTCATAATCATCTTAAAAAGATTAGTTCCCCATTCGAAAAAGGTACGACCATTAATAAAACGGCAATGGCAATAGAATTAAACAGGGATTTTCTGATAGCAAATAAAATAGTTAAAATTGTTAAAAGCGGGAAAAGTGTCGTTGGTGCTTACGGAATAAATCATATAATTGCTCAAGAACCCATCTTTAGAAAGATTTTAGAAAAATAAAAGGACTATTATTTTAATAATAGTCCTTCATGTTTAAAGCGGTTTTAATCCGTCCTTAATCATCATCTGAATGAGGCGGAGGACCAACCGTAGTACAATCATTACTCATTGCGCCATGTTCAATTTGTATTTCCTCCGGTAAAACAATTATATGGTCGAGAAAATATGGAACATTGACGATATCTGAATATGATTGCCCGTTTATAATCAATCCTGGTTTCATTTTATATCACCTCCTTCCTTTTTTGATAACTCGATAAGACATTCAGCGAATACTTGAGAAATAGGCACGCCCGTTTTCATTTCAAGCCACGCCCATTGTCCATTCGGGTTGTCTTCGAAAAAAACGATACGATCATCTGGGGTAATAATAAGGTCAATGACACTGAATGTGAGACCGAAGCTCTTTGTAAAAGCTATCAGTTTTCCATCAATATCCGGCCCTAATTTTATCTCTTCATGATGCATTTCATCCATCTTTCCAAGAATTCCCGCTTTTCTGTAATCTACCTTCCCTTCGGGAATATCCTGGGAGTGTATAGCAAAAGAAAAAACTTTATTTCCTATCACTACGGACCGCACATCATACTTCTTAGAAATGTGCTTTTGGAGAAACATTGGACAAAAACGCATCCGTTGTAAATCCACATTATTAAACCTATCCGGCGGCACTTTCGAGGCGTGGAATAAAAGACGCCGACCATCCTTTAGGAGAAAAAAACCTTTTCGGATTTTTTTGAATATCATTTCATGGCCGACTTTCTCCCAAAAATTGCGAATGTCCTCAAGTTGATTTGTAAGACACGATTCAGGGACGTCTAAACCCAACTCTGTCGCCCTGCTCATCTGAATCCATTTATTGAACTTTAAGCGTTCGTTGATTTCTAAAGGATTTACAATTGGAGCCTTAATAAGACTGATTGAAGCAAGAAAACCCCACTTGCTTTCATCAAGCATCCACTCCTTCAATTCCGGTTCATCAAACTCAAATGACGGCTCGGGATCGTGTATGCGCCTATTCCAAACAACTCCTATGTCGGAAAAATCTAAATTTCTTTCCGGAAAATCATAAGAACCACAAAATTTTCCATCCGATGAGAGACGAAGCGTACATCGAATTATTTTCTGGAATTCTTCAGTGTTGAATCGAGTATGTTCTATACCCATTTGCTTCAAACGATTCACGACCATGTTGGCACAATCATCTCCTTTGTAGGTGAGAATTAAAATAGATTTCATTTCTACCTCTCTTTCTTATTTATTGTTATAAAATACGATTCTGAGTTTTTTGTAAAACATTGTATAGTGTTGGTATTGAGCGCTAATGCTCAGTTCATTCACAAAAAGAGGAGGATATTTATGATCGCAACGAAGGTAAAACACATGCCATTGCCGAGCGAGCCTATCGTAATTATAAGAGTGCCCGACATAAGAATGGGCAATCAAACCTATCTTGGGGTGACTAGCCCGGGAGTCGGCGATTATGCCAATGATGACCAGTGAAATTTCTGGTCAATCAATCGGCTCATTGATTCTAATGAGCCGGTTTTATTTTAAGCTTTTAATATCTTCCAAAACCGATTTAACAAAATTAGATTGCTGCATCTTTAAACCTCGATACATTTTTTTGTTAAATTCCCTTTTTATCAGGTGTGTCATTTTCGTACCATATATCAACGCTTTCTTTTTATTCCCAGTATCTTTGTAGAATTGGAACAAATTGTAAGTTGTACCAAAATCATTGGCTTTACATACCCTTAATTCCTTTCTGTACCATTCCTCTGCTTTCTTAAAATCACCTTTTTGTTTGTAGAGATACCCAATACCAAGCGCACCACGTTGATTCCTAGTCAGTTTTAACATTTGTTTATAGGCCAATTTCTGATATTCGAGCGCTTTGTTGTAATTACCCCGCACTCCATATATTCTGCCGATGCCATAATTGGCATGCAGATAGTTTGGGTCTGTTTTCAAAATATGCCGGTATATTTCCTCTGCTTTCTTAAGATACTTTTTGGCAATGGTGGATACATTATTTTTCTGATTCATCGCAAAGTGATCATATAATAAAGCTATCCTGTAAAGCTCATTTCCCGATAATGTAAATTTATACGGGTATTTTTCCAATTCTCTTATACCCCACGCATATTTTTTATTTGATACCGCATTGGCAAAAATCTTATAGAAATTCTCTCTTATTTTTTTTGGCAGAGCACTTGACAATATGGGTAATTTCATAGATAGTCTTATTAGCAAATATAACATTAAAAAATAAAGAATGGAAGGAGTAAATTATGAAAAACACAGTGTTATTACTCACCAACCACACCGACGACAGTACAAATTCGGTTATTACCAATCTCAAAAAGCTCGGCCAGCGATTTTATCTTTTGGCGCAAGAGTACGTAGACAAAGATTTTGAGTTGCGCATCACGATTGTGGGAGAAAAAATCTTTACCTGTGCAATATGCTCTCAAGAGATTGAGCAGACAAAGATCGATTGGCGCAACAACAACCTGGAAAACATAAAACATGGGCCTTATGAATTGCCACCTGATATTAAAGCTAAAATCTTCGCTCTTATGCGAAGATGGCACTTGAGTTACGGCGCAATTGATATGATCGTTACTCCAAAAGGCGAATATGTTTTCCTGGAAATAAATCCAGGAGGTCAATGGCTATGGATTGAGGAAATGACCGGAATGCCAATTTCTCAAGCGCTTGCCGAACTTCTTGCCAATCCGCCATTAGGATAATCTCTTATTGTTTAGGAGCACATCCTAAGAAAGGTACTTTTGATAAAATAAATATAAATATCGAAGAGCTAACACAATATTGTGTTAGCTCTTTTGCTTTTTGCACATTCATAATAGAAGACTGATTGGATTTGCTTTTTTTATATAAAAAACATAATCATATCCCGACTCTTTAATTTTTTGAAAACTGGAAATTGGTATTTTTTTAATATTTTTTATTGGTGGGAATCTTTTAAGTTTTTCATTAAAAAAATAACCGGATAAATATTCCAATTTAATGTTTGATGTTGCACGTTTAGGCAGATGAGTTCCAAGAGGAACGTGTTTTTTTGTATTCATAAAAAATGGCTCTTTCTGGGCATGAAAATTTCCCATTATTGCGATTACTTTATTTTTCTTGCCTTTTCCTGCCCGAAGAAGAATTCTTGCCATTTTTTCATCTCTCGTATTCCACTTTTTTGCACTAACATCAAAACATTGTATTTTTATCTTTTTATTTTCGGGAATTTTTAGGTTGATCTTTTTTATCCAATTCAAGAATTTTAAATGCTCTTTTGATATTCTTCCGTCTCTATATTTAACAAAGTTCCATTTGCGCCAATTTAGTTTAACCTTACCTTTCAAATAATCATTAATTTCTCCGGTAAGTTCAGCCGGCCACTCAAATGCTATAACCAATCTAGAATCATCTTTGTTTAGACAGGAACCTACCAAGAGTTTAAGCGTCCCTATGTTTTCTTTAACTCCATGAATCTCTCCAAGTAATAAGAATTTCTTATCTTGAAAATCAAAGGTATTTAAATTATTCATGATTCAAGTTAAGTATATATTTATTTAAAAAATAGGGGAGCTTTTACGCTCCCCTATGGGCATATCAGGATGTATTAATCATCCTGGTGTTTCGAAGAACCCTGACCGGTCCAACTTGGATCTGTTACGGAAGATTCTGTTTCTTGAACCGACTCCACCGCACAAATCGCCGCAAAAATCTCGGGCTTCATACAATCACCTCCTTAAAAGCTTTTTGGTTAATAATTGGTTAATGTTTCCGAAATCGCTCCTCTTGTATTGTTGTTGCCATGCTGATTGCCATATATCCGAGCATATCCCGCATGGCGCCAAATGTCCTTGCACATTACCGTTTTTTATTGACAAAACATAAAAAGTTGTTATTCTATTAACCAGTACACAACTAAAAATAACTTAATAATAAGAGGTAGTTATGAAATTCTACACTTTCACGCCGAACGGATTTGAAAAATTGAAAAAGTTGTTAAAAGAGGCCGAAGAAGAGTACAAAAGCATACTGACCGAGGGCTATAAATCCGGCGCAGAGCAGGATGGTCATCACGACGAAGGCTTTCAAAAAAGTCTCTCCAATGCCATGGTTCAAAGCAAACGGATAAGGGAGCTTCAGGAACTCAATAACAACGCCCATATCGTATATCCGGAAAATCAGAATGAAGTGGTAAAAATAGGAAACGGGGTATCCTTGGAATACGGAGACGGTACGATAAAAATTCTTATCCTTGAAGGATATCTTATGGGGGATTACGACGAAAACGTGATTTCAATCTACAGTCCGCTGGGTAAAGCCATTTTGGGTTCAAAAAGAGGTGATGAAAAAACAATCACCCTTCCCAAAAGCAGGATAAAAGTAAAGATAACAGACATTATATTGCCGGCTGCCTAACTCAACAAAACGATGTACATTTATAAAAGCATCGTATAAACGGCGCTTTTTATTTTTAAATTTAAAAAATCTTGCCTTTAAACCTGAATTTTATAAGGGCTATCTGAAGCGCTTCGAGGAAGCTTTTTTTTCTTGCAATGAGCTCTTCAATAAGCTCATAAATTTCCGGAGGAACATCGCTTCCCAGATTTTTCTGAAAATCTCTTATCGCGGAACCGAATTGTTCTCCTTTTAAAACATTGTCCGAAACATCCTTAGGCAGGGGCAACCTTCCGCTCTCGCCGGTGAAAACATTTCCCGAGGAATCCACTATGGAAACCACGCATATCAAATGGAGCAGATTGTTGATTTTAATTAGACCTCCTTCAAGCCCCATTCCAATATCAAAATCTTTTCCCTGAACCGCCCTATTCGCTCTATTCAAAGAACCGGTAATGGTGGTTATCTCGTCCAGAGGCTGATCCGTAATCCCGGAATCCACCTCGACGGGGACTAATTCATAGGGCTCAAGATCCCGGATCCCCTCTTTAATGATGGCTATTTTTGTTTCGCTTGTTGTTCCTAAATATATTTTCATGATTTTTTATTTTTAAACGTGGAAAAGGTTGTGTTTCATTTTCTTTTTCTTAGTGGCCAGATATTTCCTATTATACTCTCCCGGCTTGATTTCCAACGGCACCATCTTGCTTATGATCACTCCCAAATCCGTTATTTTATTTATCTTGTCCGGATTATTGGTCATGATTGCCACGCTCTTTATTCCCAAATCTTCCAAAATGTCTTTGACCGCGTGATAATCCCTCATCTCCGACGGAAATCCGAGCAATTCATTCGCCTCCACCGTATCAAATCCTTTTCTTTGTAAACCGTAGGCTTGGATCTTATTCACTATATTTATTCCCCTGCCCTCTTGAAAAAGATATACGATAACTCCCTTGCCGATGGCAGATATTTTCTCAAGCGCGGAACCTAATTGCTCTCCACAATCGCATTTCAACGAGTTGAAAATGTCCCCGGTTATGCATGAAGAATGAACGCGAACCAGAACATCCTCTCCATTTTTCACCCGTCCGAAAACCAGGGCCAGGTGATATGTATAGTCTATCTTAGATTGGTAGGATATGAGACGGAAATTGCCGTAAGTAGTCTCAAGCATGGACGAGCTCTGACGGCGAAATATCTTATGGCCAGCCTTAGTGCCATGCTTAAGCTTCAAAAGGATGTTGGAAAAAATGACTATGTAATCGTCATCACCGCTTACGTCAAAACTCACTTCGCTGAACCGGGTCAGATAATCTATCACCGGCGAAATTTCCTTCAAATAAAGGAGGAAATCTTCTTTCACTTCTTCGTCCGAAGCCGGGGGTCTTTACACTGCTACAGAGGTTGCAATGGGGTGTATCACAGATATTTGTGATACACCCTTTTTTTATTTAGTATTACTGTATATGGACAAATCTTACCCGGAAATAAAATTTGGATTTGATAAAAACTGGGAGCTTCGTAATTGGTATCAAACTTGCACTCAAAAGGTCAGATATGGATTAAAAAATGGGAGTGATAAATGGGATCTCGGCGATATCCCAACCAATATTGCCGAAATTGTTTCAACCGAATCTTCTGAAGAAAAAGCGATAGAAAAAATCTCTCCAGTTTTTAATGAGTTCATTAATAGCGACTCGGCTTCAAATGAGATAAAACGAACCATAGACAGGGCTCAAAAACGTTGGAGTAAGATCGGGGAGAAATATTTTTCCGCCCTATCTTCGATGTTGGAAATCCCCATAAATGAATTTGAGAAGCAGTACTTCGCATTTTTCACTTTTAGTCGGCGTTGCCCGTTTAATGGGGATAAATTTATGTTCAACAAATTCAATGATTTTTCCAATACTGCCGCTCATGAAATAATGCACATAGAATTTTTTAAAAAATATGCTTCTTATTGTAAAGAAAGAGGATTATCTGAAATACAAATCTCGCACCTAAAAGAAATACTCACGGTTCTTTTGAATGCGGATATGACCGATGTTTTATATCACCCTGACCGTGGATATAAGAAACATGAAGAAATAAGGCCAAAGGTATTGGAGTTATATCATGAGCAGAAAAGGGATGGAATTTCTTTTGTTTCTTTTCTCAACAAGATTATCTCACTTGTGAAAGAACATTCATTCGACGAGCCTTAAAAATCAACCAGTTCTCTGTAAGATGAAATGTTATTTCTGCTGACTTTCTGAACTTGATTAAATTATCGCAATGATTTAATCTGAACGCAGATATATATTTTCAAAATAGGTAAAAACAAGATAAGGAGGTTTTATGATTAAGGAACCTGGATCTATATTTTTACCGGAGGGATGGTCGCTTTGCCCGGTATGCCAAGGATCCGGCAAAGATGAGGGTAAAAAGAATCTATGCGGTATGTGCGGCGGGATTGGGAGAATACTCGATCCAGTTTTCGAGAAAGAAAAAGATGGCCATCATGCTGACTCTTATGAAGGGCGAATTATTATAACGAAGCTCTGAACGATGGAGAGGATGCTTCTGGTGAAGTAGAAGTGTCAAAGAGCTAACACAAATTTCGTGTTAGCTCTTTTGCTTTTTTGAAATCTTATATTTTTTTTCTGCCTCCCTAGTAAACTTTTTTAACTCACCATCGGTCATTATCTTCACGCCTAATTTGTTAGCTACCTCACGTATTTTCCTTTCGGCAAGTGATTGTCTTTCCTTGTCATTCACGACCACCTCAAGCTCCATATGATAACCCCATACTGCACTCCATTTGAGTGCGATCTCCACGCCCTTATAAAGGTAATTGTGTCGCCTCTGGAAAGAACGCATGGAATTTTTCACGCCGAACATTGTAAGAAACATTTGTGCGGTCTTTTCGAAATCCCTCTGGTTGATAGGCACCTCAATCTCTTCAAAATCGCTCCCCTTCCCTATTTTGTTCAGTTTAAGGGAGATCTTTGCAGTCTTCCTGGAGACATTATTCACCACCTTGAGCAGCTTATTGGGAAACATGAAGAAAAAGACATCTTTACCATCTCTTCCAAGTTTCCTTGCGTGAGTGTTCAAAAACCTCTTCAGAGACTTATATTTACCCTTCCCAAACCGCGCCCGGAACTCTATCTCAATGTTTTTATGCTGTTGTTTCATGTTTGGTTTCAAATTGATGCCAAAAATTCATTTAATCTCTTTGCTACCCTGCCAGACTGGCCTTTCTTATTTATAAATACCTTATTTGGTTTATTATACATTCTTGCAAATTTCCTGAATACACGATCACTTTTTCTATTAAAAACACCAACTAATTTAAGTTTGTGCTTATTGTTAGTGTGAATAGCAAAAACACTTCTTTTTCTTATTGATTCATTTTCATCATATTCTATTCTTCTTAAGATGTCTGTCGGGCTCGCCTTTATAAGGGCTAACCCGCTCATCATTGATAACCAATCACCAACCCAGCCCTGAACCCTTTCCTCTCTTATATTCACATAATGGGCGTCAATAAGAACAATCTTTTTTGATCTTCCAAACCTTCTTTTTTTGACAAGATAATGGATCATTTTCTCTTGTTCCATTAAAACCTTTTTATCTGGCAGGGACTGTAATTTCTTATAATTTCCTCTCTTTATTCCTAGCCATTTCATGAAGATTTTAGAACCTTTTATAACACTAACCTCTTTATTGCTAGCAGCAACCAAATTCAAAATAGTGGTCTTACCAGAACCATTAATACCACCTACAAAAATGAATTTGGGTCTCTTCATTAGAATCTTGTTCACCTAAACAAATTGGTCTGGGTAGATTAAGGGCCCCAATCCAGATATGTTACAATAAAATCAATGGATAAGAAAACTACTTCGCTCTTTGCTGTTTTCATCGTCATTGCTCTGGCGGTCGGATTTTTTGCCGGCCAGTGGCAGGGCAAAACGGAAGGCGAAAAGATCGGTTCCGAAAAACTCCAGCCGCTTATTGACTCCGTCTTCCCCGAGCCGCCTGCCAACATCAATGTTCTGACTGGCATCGTCAAGGGCATAAGCGGCGCGACTATTGCGCTAGAGATTAACGCCATCGACGACTATCTCCCTCACTTGGACGGAAGCCCCCGAAAAATGGAGACTCGCTTCGCAACCGTGACTCCTTCAACAAAAATTGTTTTTACAGACAGCGAAACCGGCAATTCTCGAAACATTAATTTACAGGATCTGAAAACGGGGGATGTTATTACCGTCGTGAGCGCGGAAAATATCCGGAACGCGGAGCGATTTGACGCCACAGAGCTGCGGATAGTAAAATAGCCGCATGAATCTTATACCCACAGTCATCGAGAAATCCGGCTATGGCGAGCGGGCCTACGATATATACTCCCGCCTTTTGAAGGAGCGGATAGTTTTTTTGGGCGGACCGATCGTGGACCAAGTGGCCAACAGCGTCATTGCCCAGCTTCTCTTCCTCGACCACGACGATTCCAAAAAAGAAATACAGCTTTATTTGAATACTCCGGGCGGTTCCGTTACGGCCGGTCTCGCCATCTACGATACGATGCAATATGTGAAATCGCCGGTCTCCACCATTTGCGTGGGTATGGCCGCTTCGATGGGCGCAGTGCTTCTGGCCGCGGGCCAGAAAGGCAAGCGCTTCGCACTCCCCAACTCCGAAATACTGCTCCACCAAGTGATGGGCGGCGCGGAGGGCCAGGCATCGGATATCGAGATAAGCGCGCGGCATATCCTGAAAATAAAAGAACGGATTAACCAGATCCTTGTAAAACACACGAGCCAAAAAATGGATAAGATTGAAAGCGATACCGACCGGGATTTTTATCTCACCTCCCAGGAGGCCAGGGACTACGGCCTGATAGACGAGATTATCAAGACAAAGAAGTAGGGACAATAAAACCGCTCGCCTGCGGGGTTTCGGGATAAGCGGTTTTATTGTCCCAATGTTTTGATTCTTATTAATGTCCCGTGAGGGACGTTATTTTTTTATGGAAAACTGTTAGAATTGAATCAATGAAAGAGAGTGATAAACAAATCGAAATAATTCTGAACCGCGGAGTAGAGGAGATAATCGAAAAAGACCATTTGATTAAATTGCTCTCTTCCGGCAAAAAAATGCGCGTGAAGTTCGGCATTGACCCGACTGCGCCAGATATTCATCTGGGCCATACGGTACCCTTGCGGAAACTCCGCCAATTCCAGGAAGCCGGCCATCAAATCGTGCTTATTATCGGGGATTTCACCGGAATGATAGGTGATCCGAGCGGTCGAAGTGAAGAAAGAAAACCGATTACCGAGAAAGATATCAAAAACAATCTGAAAAAATATCTGGAACAAGCGGGCAAGGTCATCAACACAAAAAAAGCGGAGATTCGCTACAATAGCGAATGGCACAAAAAAGGAGGATTAGTTTCCATGTTAGAAATGGCGAAAGCGGTTACTTTCCAGCAGATTATCAAAAGGGCTGATTTCCAAAAACGCATCGATGCGGGGAATGATATTTCCGTGATTGAAATGCTCTATCCTCTTCTCCAGGGATATGATTCGGTGAAGATAAAAGCCGATGTTGAAATCGGCGGCACGGACCAGAAATTCAATTTACTAATGGGTCGGCGCGTCCAGCGCCACTTCAGCCAGCCGGAACAAGATATTATCACTGTTCCTTTAATAGAGGGGCTCGATGGGGTTCGAAAGATGTCCAAAAGCTACGGAAATTATATTGGTTTGAATGATAAACCGGATGATATGTTCGGTAAACTTATGTCCATTCCAGATGCGCTCATTGAAAAGTATTTTGAGCTTCTTACGGATATTGGCGCGCCGAAAGGAAATCCCTATCAATCAAAAATGCTTCTTGCGGAGACTATCGTCGGAATGTACCACTCGCCCATTATTGCCGTAAAAGCCAAGGAAAATTGGATAAAAACCTTCTCCAAAAAAGAAGCACCGGAAGATGCAAATGAGCTGAAGGTTAAAAAAGATATTTCTGTCTCGGAGTTGGTCCTTGCATCGGGCGTTGAGAGCAAGAGCGAGGCGCGACGGCTTATCGCCCAGAAAGCCGTGAAAATCGAAGATATAACCAAAGGCAATCCCAATGAAATTCTGGATTTGAAGGGCGGCGAGATATTGAAGGTTGGGAAACACCGGTTCTTCAAACTACTACTTATTTAATTCACCTAGTTTAGAGAGTGCGCTTTTGAGAGATGGTACATTATATTTTTTCCTTTCCTTATCACTAATTAACTTACTGACAGGATATAAAAACCATACATTATTCCTCTTTTGATATTGGGTTCCATACTTCTGCTTTTTACCTTGTTTCACGAGCAATCTATCTTGGGATGCTGCATATAACCACTTCGCTCTTTCAAAGCCTAATTTCATGCTTCGGCGAGAGAAGGAAACCGCTTCTCTATAATCGTTCAAGGTTGAACCGTGTTGATATATCATGGCGATCATATAAAAATCTTCGGGGGTAAATTTAATCCCACCTCTAAGTACTCTTTCAAGCTCATCTTTTCTTTTTCTATCTCTTTTCTTTAATAATAAAAGGTGGGTTTTATTAAATTTAATGTTATTTCTATCTCTCTGATCTTCGGTAAAGATAATTCCGATCTCCCTATTTATTTTTTTCACCGTTTCCTTGTTCATAATTAAGTGAGGTTTAAGTAATTTTAGTATAAATGAAATGCCACCCTTAAAGAGCGGCATTCCATTTTGTGCGGGATATCGGGATCGAACCGGTGCCCTGACATTGGCAATGTCATGTACTACCACTATACTAATCCCGCAATTTTTAATTTCCTCCCGGCGGGGGGCCGCTCGGGCCTTTTATATAAGGCGCTCCGGTCGGGCCTTTGAATTCACTGGCGGGCGGATTCGCCTTATTGCCTCCCAGTGAAACTAAAACCAAATATACCACGACCGCGGCAACGAAGACAAATGTCAGCCAAAACTTTGTTTTTCCTTCTTTCATTTTGTGCCCGGGGCCGGACTCGAACCGGCACGAGGTTTTCCTCAATCGATTTTAAGTCGATTCTGGCTACCAATTACAGCACCCGGGCTTACTTCCACATTACAACTTGTTATATACTTTTCAAACTATGAGGCCGCGATGGGAATTGAACCCATGTATAAGGGTTTTGCAGACCCTTGCCTTACCACTTGGCTACGCGGCCTTACTCTTCAGCTATCTTAAAGACCAATCGCGGCATCGGCTTGATATTCATTTTCCGCAGCAGCTTTCCCTGCAGCTCCCGCTTTCGGCTTTCAATCATTGTAAACACTTCGGGGCCTTTTTGAAAAGGCAGAATGCTTAACTTGATAAAAGCGCTTTCCAGTTTGTCATCCACCTGAACTTCGACAATCGTGACAAGCGCGCCCTCGAAATTGAATTCGCGGATAAGCATTTCACCCAATTCGTGCTGAATCAAGCTGGCTATCTTGAGATTGCGGTAGGGCTTCATACCGGATTAACAAACAGAAGATTATGGCCGACCTTGATTGGTTCGTCACTTTCAACCAAGAGCCCCGCTTCGACTCCGGTCTCCACTTGCGCCGCGTCTTTGTGCTGGGATTGAAGATTTTTTATCTTCCCTCGGCCGATAAGTTTCTTATCCTGCCAAATTTCGAACGATTCCTGATTTTTCACGGGACCCAATATTACTTTTCCGCCGACGACGCGCTCCTTTCCTTTAGCATCGCCGAAAACGGCGAGCACTTCCAAGCGCCGCAATTCCTTGGGCACGATTTTTTTCGCGTATTCTTTGAGTGCTGTTTCCAATTCATAGATTATCGGGGATTCGATTATCATCGCTTTTTGGGTGCTCGCGAGGTTCGCGGCGGCCCGATCCATCTTCATTTTAAAGCCGATGATGGCGGAATTGGTATTGATGGCGCGCTTCACGTCGTTTTCCGTAAGATCGCCCACATTCTGGTCAATGATTTTAACCGTTAATCCAAGCGGGAGTTTCAATATCAAATTCTTGAGCGATTCGAGGGAGGCTGTTTCGTCGGCTTTGAGAATGACATTCAAAATTTCCTGCCCTTCGGACGAAACGGCGGCCGGCCCCACTGCGGCTTTTTCCCGCATAGATGCCAACTTCGCGAATTCGGCCACGGCATTCTCGTCGCCGGCGGCGAACTCTTCGCCTACATCCGGAATCCTATCGAAACCGATGATAAGCGCGGGCGAAGAAGGTTGGATTTCGTTCGCCTTCTCCCCAACCGAGGTTTCGATTGACCTAATCTTTCCCGAAGCGCTCGCGGTCGCGATATATTGGCCGACTTTCAGAATACCGTTCTTCAGTATCACGCCCGATAGAATACCCCGACGCGGATCCATCCGACTTGTGATAATCACGCCCGAAACTGCCGCATTGTCGATTTCCAGATTTTCCAATTCCGTTGCGAGAAGAATCAGGTCCAAAAGTTCATTTACCCCCTCTCCGGTCTTGGCCGAAATCAGGTGATATGAAATATTTCCGCCATAACCCTCCAAAAAGACTCCGAGCTGGAGCAAGTCATTCTTCGTTTTTTCTATATCGGCGTTATTTTTGTCGATTTTGCTTATCGCGACGATATAGGGAGTTTTGGATTTCAAAATAGTCTCGAGCGCTTCTTTGGTCTGGGGCTTTACGCCGTCGTCGGCCGCAACAACGAGGATTGCCAGGTCGGCGATATTCGCTCCGTGGGCGCGCATATTCGAAAAAGCCTCATGCCCCGGCGTATCAATGAAGGTGATTTTCTGAGGCATCTGCCGAGGGATCCCTCGATTGGCTTCGCCGTCTCGGGATTTCGGTTCACCCTTCGGCTGAACCTCAATCTCATAAGCGCCAATAGTCTGCGTGATGCCGCCGGCTTCGCGGGAAGCCAGGTTCGTTTTCCGAATGTGATCAAGAAGCGTGGTCTTTCCGTGATCCACGTGCCCCATAACGGCTATGATGGGAGGGCGTCGCATAAATAACTTGCCAGGTAGTAGAAATTCGATTTAGCCCGAATTCCAAAAATGACCTTTAATAATCCGACTGGATTTAGAATATAAGCTAGATTTCTGTTTATATGCTTAATCCAATCGAATTTTCACTACCTGGTGAAGATAACAGAGAAAATAAGGAATTACAAATTTTATACGGATAAACAACAAAGAAAATATCGCAAGATATTTAATTCGAATAATCCTAAACACTTGAAGAGGTATCGAAAATAGGTTAGCCTTTTTTAAAAGGAGAGGTGTGCGAATGGTAAGCGAACAGGTTGCTAACCTGTGACGGTGAAAGCCGTCTGTGGGTTCGACTCCCACCCTCTCCGCCAGAAATCGAAATTCAGATTTTCGCCAAAAATACGGTTGGATCGACAGGTAGATAGAGTTAAAAAGGCGTTCAAAAATTTTCTGGCAGTGTTA
>ERZ1292623.605-Hain-H51-01um-R1-605-length-38051-cov-8_pt1 | contig 38051 bp, 49 predicted proteins | sample MGYA00564398_ERZ1292623 | MGnify/ENA primary metagenome ERZ1292623 (study PRJEB36523, sample SAMEA6512633) | groundwater metagenome | collected 2019-01-07 | study: AquaDiva: Metagenomics assemblies of 32 groundwater samples
AAAAAACAAATGTTTACACAATATGGCGGTGCAAGACCTTTTGGAATTGCTCTTTTGCTTGGAGGAGTAAATAAGGGAGAAGCGCATCTGTATACTTCTGATGTCACTGGAAACTTTTTTGCTTACAAAGCAAATGCAATAGGTGAAAATGATGAAAAAATAAAAGAAATCTTAAGAAGAGATTTTAAAGAAGATATGGGTGTGGAAGATGGAATAAAATTCTCACTTAAAATATTTAAAGAGCTACTTGAAAAAAATTTTGACCTGTACAGATTTGATGTCGGATATATAAAAAAAGGCGAAGAAAAATTCATTCGTTTACATGGGGATGAATTGAAGAAATATTTAAAGTAATTAGGGCAATTTTAATAATTTCCTGAATATTATGCTGCTTACTATGCTTCCTGCAATATACCACCATATCCAGCTTTTTGCTATTTCTGTTTCTGCATACCATCCCTTTATAATGGAAAAGAAAAATATAATTGGTATTATCGTAATAAACATTGGCTTCATTGAATGCTTTAAAGTTTCAAATGCATTTGAAAACATCTCTTGTTGAAGATCTTTTAATTTTGCAGGATCATCCTTAAATTTCTTAAGTTCGTCTTGAATAGATTTTTGCCTAGTTTTAAGATCTTTCACTTTTTCCTTATCAAGAAAAAAATAATTTACGAGGGAAATTAACAAAGATACTGCAAAGGCTAAAATAATAATGCTTATTCTTGGATAGGCCTGGATTTGTTCTAACATACTTATTATTTGATTTCCTATATTTAAATATTAGGCAGTCATCTTTTTTAATACTGGGTGCATATCAACTGCGTGCTGTTGAGCTATATTTTGATAAAGCTGATATGTAATCATAACTGCCAATAAAATTGCAGTTCCTGAAGTAAGCGCGCCTAAAGTGTCTGCAATGGCTGAAAGAGCACCTACTGCAAGACCACCCATAATTGTAAGAGGCAGTATGTATCTCTTTAAAATAGACTCTAAAATTCTCTGATCTTTTCTAAATCCTGGAATTTGGAGGCCTGAAGCCATTATTTTTTTTGCCTGACTTGACTCATCCATTCCTGCGGTTTTTACCCAAAGAACTGCGAATACTGCGGAAAATACCATGAAGAAGAAAAGGTGAGTAATTGCCTGTATAATTTGTCTTGACTGAAGACTGCCTCTTATTATTCCTTCTAATATATTTGAACTGCCAAGCCAAAAAGAAAGGCCTGAAACAGGAGTTCCTTGAGAAAAACTTCCTAATAGGGTAGGACGTCCAAGCCAGTTTTCAAACATACCACCAAATAATTGTATATTTGCAATAAGAGCGGCTACTAGAATTACTGGAATTACTGAGGCATAAAAAAATGCAAGCGGCCATTTCATGCTATAGCCGCGCAACTTCTCATAAGTCAGCGGCACTTCAACTTTAAGGCTCTGCGCCCATACTACGGCAAGGAAAATTCCTATTGTAACTAAAATTACAGAAAAAGCAGCTATAAGTTCAGATGGTGGAGCTGCAGTTATAATAGAACGAATAATTACCAAAATCTTTCCTGCACATGGCAGTCCTGTAGGATCTGTAAGGCTGCATATTCCTCCGCTTGTATCAACGAACTGGAATAATCCTGCAATGAGCCTCCAGGCTACACCAGCAACTATAAACAACGAAGTTCCTGATCCTAGCCCCCATTTTGTCGTAACTTCATCCATAAACATTATTGAAAGCCCGCCTAAGAAAAGTTGAAATATTAAAATTAAAGTAAGGCCTTGGACTGCCTGCAACCCACCCATTAAAACATAAACAACTGATTCAAATACTATGAAGAATAAAACCCCGATCTTCTGCAAACCTTGATAATATCTTTTCCCCTCTGTAGTGTTTGTATCTATTTTTAATATTCCTGAGCCTACAAGCAATTGCAAGATAATGGAAGACATAACAATCGGACCAATACCTAAACTTATTATGCTGCCAAATTCTGTTCCAAGAATAAGAGCCAAATATTCAAACTGTGCAAGAGAATTTGAAGAAAGGCCGTATAAAGGTATATTTGCCAAAATAAAAAATGCAACTATAATAATTAGGGTCCATTTTAATTTCACATTGAAGCTTAATTTTTTTTCAATGGGATGCTTTACTTCTGGAAGATTGTAAAAAATATTTTTTATATCCATTTTATTAAATAAAAAAAGAAGTTTTTAAAGGTTGGTGTGTGAAGACTTAACTTTTGATTTCTAATTCTCCGCCGGCTTTTTTTATTTTTTCTATTGCTGATTTTGAGGCAGCTGATGCTTTAATTTTAATTTTTGTTTTTATATCCCCATCTCCAAGAATTTTATAACCTGACAAATCTAAGAAACCTTCTTTAGAAGTAAATGAAGATAATCTTTGCTCTATTGTCCCTACATTTATAACTTCTAATGAAGGGGGAATGTTTCCTCTTCTCAAAGCTTTAGATTTTCCAAAATAATTATTCCCCTTTGTAAGCTTTATTACTAGAGTTTTTTTCTGGTCTGCACGTTTTCCTGTTCCTGCCCATCCTTTCCCTCCTTGATTACCTGAACCGCGCGTTCTCTTTTTGCTTCCGCGTTTTGCTGTTTGGCTGCCTGCATAACGAGATGACTTGCGTCTTTTTTTAATTTTCATAACATTCTCCTGACAAGATCGTTAATCTTCCCTTTATTGTCTCCTAATACTCCCTTTCTGATTGGAAAATGAAGCTTGGAATCTATTCCTTTTCTTGGAGGATGAAGACGAAAGAAAGGTTTTATTCCTAGAGATTCAAGATCTTTTTTTTCAAGCTGCTCAATAACTTTTTCTACATCTATTTTTTTCCCATCTACTGAGGCTGCTCTTTTTTCAAGCAGGGCCGAAAGCATTTCTTTACTTATATCTCCATAAGCTATAAAATTCCTAATTTTTTTAAGCATTGCCAAATTTTGAAAAGTTGGTTTTATCAAAACTGCAGAATATTTTCTTCTTAGACGCATTCTAAATAGAGTTTCTTGAATTTTTTTAGGAACTTCAACAAGACCTGATATTCTTATTACTATTATCATGTTAAAATTTTTTGATTTGTTTTTTTAAGGGCATCGATACATGCTTTTGCAACATTAAATGTTGTTCTGGTTTGTCCTTTAGTTACTCCATATACATCTTTTATACCTGCAAGATAAAGTATTTTTTTGCATTCGTCCCCTACAACAAGACCTGTTCCTCTTGAAGCAGGAATAAGTTTTATTCTGACACTTCCACATTTACCATTTACAATAAAAGGAACAGTGTGTGGATCGCTTCCACTATCCTCAAAAGATTCGTTTCCTAAAGTTATTTTAATTATATTTAATTTTGCCATTCTAAGAGCTTTTGTCCTGGCGGGGAGAGTCTCTTTTGATTTACCATATCCTAAACCGATATGGCCTTTTTTATCTCCGACAACTGCCATAGCTGAAAATGTAACTACGTTACCTTCCATAGTTTTTCTCTGTGTCTGCCTCCATGCTCTTCTTTTTCCTCCTCCGAATTTTCCTTTTGCTTGTCCAATAAGAAGAAGATCGCTTTTTAAGTGCAATAATGTATCTACAATTTCAGATTCCAATATCTTTCTTTCTGACAAAAGAATTTTATCAATGTTTTTCTCCTTTCCTTCTTTTACAAGTTTTCCTATTTTAGTCTTGGGTATCCATGAATCAAGAGCTTTTTTTTCCTGTTCTGCGATAAGAATTGCTTTTCTTTCCTCCCAGGTTATTTTTTTCTTCTCTATGTCTCCTTCTTCTGAGGACTCCAAGTTAGACTTTGAGACTTCTTCTGGAACTGGTTCTATTAAATTTTTTGATTTGTTTTTTGTTTCTTTTTCTGCCATTTTAAATTTTCTCCCTTAGCTTATCAAAAATTCCGCTAAAGCTTTTGTTTTTACTCATTAACTCTGGAGAAGGCAAAATTTCAGGAGAGTGAGAGACTTTTATTCCCGCATCTATAACTCCCTTAAGAGCAGCATATATTCTGGATTTTGGAGCATTCCTATGCATTCCAATATCTAAAACTGCTTCTGTGACTTTCTCTCCAGCTATTCTTCCTAGCATAAGTCCGGTAAGATAAGATGCAGGAATGCTTTTTAAACTTCCTGCTTTTTCTTTAGGCCATCCTTTTTCGAGAAGCATTTTTGAACTTGCTCCAAAAAGCACTTTATCTTGGGCTCCTTCTGTTCTTACCATTTGAACCAATATATAACGATTCGTTTTTCTTATGACTAATCTAATTTTTCCAGATTTTAAAAGAGCCAATCTTAGCTTATAATCTGTTTTTGCTTCAAGTCTTCTGCGCCTAACTGTTCTTATCATTTTTCTTTAATCTCTCCTTAAGATGATGTTTATCTTTAAAGAAACCTGCTTTTATTTCTTTTCTAAGTTCAAAGTATTTCTTTTCTTGTATGTTTTCTTTTTTTCTTAATTCTGCTAGATAACTTCTTAGCTTTCTTGTTAGAATAATGTATTCTCTCTTTCTCCTTTTAATTTTTTTTCTTATGCTGCCTGCCCTTCTTCTTGTTCTTCTTTTTTGTTTTGATTTTCTCCCTTTTTTCTCTTTTATGAAAATTGCTTTTGACAGAAAAAGATCCCTGATATCTTGCTTTGTGATTGCCTCTTTTATCTCTGCAAGTCTCTCTACATTGAATACTATTCTATTTTTTCCTACTCCGAGAGTTTTTGCCGCTAAATGCTTCTTTTTTTCAAGCTTCATTTTTACTCCGCAAGTTGTAAATTTTCAGACCTTTTTCTTGAACTTTCTTTATAATTTCCATTTTTTTCTTAGCCCCTACATTTGCTATTATAATTATTGAAGATTTATCGGCTTTTTCAAGTTCATGCAAATTATGAACAAGAACCGGAGATAATCCTGAAATTTTTCCATATTCTTTCTTATTTGTCCCGAATCCTATCCCTGGCTGAACAGGATGTCCAGTTCTTTTGAGTCTAAGCTTATTATGCTTTCCTCTTGGCCTTCTCCATTTTAAAAGTTTTGGCCTGTTTTTTCCCAGACGGGAATGTCTAAAAGTATCTGCCCGAATGAATTTTAATTTCATTTTCTTGCCTCTGGTTTTTCCACTATGTAAATTCCGTCTTGGAATACTCTTTTATCGCGATTTTTTATTTTTGTTGCTTTTTCTATGTTCGTTGCTGTCTGACCTGCTAATTTTAAATCATGTGATGATAAAGTTATTTTTTGACCCTTTATTTCGATTTCTACTCCCTCTAAAATTTTTGCAGTTCTGGCTATTTTTTCTCCTAAAAAATTATTTATATGCAAAATATTTCCATCTAATTTCAAAGTCATAGGAAAATGTACATTACATGCTTCAAGTTTATAAATAAATTTTTTTTGCAGACCGCGAAAAATATTTTTAATATGTGCTATTTCTGCTTTAAGCATCTTCATATCTTTTTTATTTCCTTTTTCGTTGTTTAAAATTATTTTATTATCTTCAATTCTCAGCTCGATTCTTGGAATATTTATGATTCTGGAAAGCTCTTTTCCTTCTTTGGAGCACTTTATTTCTTTCTGCAATATAGAACAAGATATTCCTTCCGGTATTTCTAAAGATTCCAATATTTTTGATTTCATTAGTAAAAATAAGCTATTAAGCTGCCTCCTAACTTCTTACCCTGCGCTGTATGATGCGTCATTAGCCCCTGATTTGTAGATATAATTATAATTCCGATGTTTCTTGCCGGCAAATAACGCGCAATATATTTGCCGATTTCTTCATTTGAAACTACGTAACGAGGTTTTATTGCCTTACAACCTGAAACAGGCCCGATATCTATAGATAGAGAATAATTATTTACCTTGTAGCTTTTTATATATCCTTTCAACTTTGCAATTGCGAGGACTGCTAAAAGAAGCTTAGAATACTTTTTTACTTCTACATTCTCCTTCTTTGCCTTTTTGGCATTTATTATTAAATTTAATGCATCTGCTACTATATCTTGACTCATGTTAACTATATTTTTTAAAGCCGATTTCTTCAGCTATTTCCCTGAAACACTGCCGGCATAAATTTAGATTATATTGACTTAAATGAGCGCCAAAACGTCCGCACCTTCCGCACTTTTTTGCAGCTATTCCTGTTTTCCTAGGTTTAGGTTTGCAATGCTTCAAAAATTTCTGCATTATTACAGGTTTTCCTTTCAATTGCTTTAATATTTTATTCCAATCGCTTGCTGTCATTTAAGTAAATTTTGTTTTAAAATTCTCCTCCATGAATTTGATTATTTCTTCCTTGACTACGTATTGTTTTTTAGGAATTGAACCTGTCTTGATTTTTTTCCTTTTTACTCTGAGTCCCCGACGTGCAAAGACAATAGTTGTGTTAAATCCTCTTATTCCTATATCTCTTTGATATTCCAAATCAGGAATTTCAATATATTCTGCTATTCCAAAAGAAAAATGATTATCTGAAATTTGTTTTTTATTTATTTTATTATCAATTGCTGCTAAAAGCCTTTTTAGCAGGGATATTGCCTTCTCTCCACGCAATGTTATTCTTGTCCCGACTTCAAGACCTGGGTTGACTTTAAAGTCCGGTATTCTTTTTGTTGATGCAATAACCTGCGCCTTGCTGCCCGTAATAAACTCAAGAAGCTTTTTAGATTTTGCAAGAGCATCTTCAGTTGCTCCGGAGCTAAGGATAATTTTATCAATTCTTATCTCCCTCATTGTGTTTTCTGCTATTAGTGCTGCTCGACTCATATTGCAATAAGCTGTGAACAATTAAGTTCTGCTTCTCCTTCCTTGAATTTTATTCTGGCTTTTTTATCTTCTATGCTTAAAACTTTTCCAGGTATACCTTTATATTTTCCAGAAAAAATGAAAACTCCTGAACCTTTGTCAAGCCTTATAAGATTTTTAATATTACCTGAAAAATCCAATTGAATTGAATCTCCGATTCGCATATTTTCTTTTGAAAGAATATTTGAGCCGTCATGCAGATTAAACTGGATTTTTCCTGATTTTAACAATCTCTTATTAACTATTTTACATGTTCTTAATTCGGAATTTTTTTCTTCTTCAAATGCAAATTTTCCAGTCCCTATTATAGTAAGCTTATATGGCTTATCTGCTTCAAATATATTAAAAAGTCTAATGCTTTCTCTATAATCTCTTACAATTTTTCCATTTATTTTTAAAAGTTTGTCTTTAATCATCTCTTTTACTTCTTTAGCTGTTCTTGCAAGCTTTAGCATGTCTCTTATTGCAATTACGACTGGAACAGAATCATTTAGATGGCTTGAAGCTCTTGCTATGTATTTTGTACCTTTTCTTGGTATTGGTAATTTTGTAGAAGATGCTTTTCTAGTTTGATGCATTTTTTTTACTCCTTTCTAAAACGCTTATTCTCTCTTTGTCCTCTAAAAAGATAGATTGTATCTGAAGAACGCTTGGATGAAAGTGAACATTTACTTTTGTTCCGTCCTTTTTTGTTCTTTGAATGTTTTCCAGAGCAACTAAAGAATTCTTTTTATTAACTGAGATTACTTTGGCTTTCTTTTTCTTGAAAGCTCCGCGCATAACAAGCACCTCATCCCCTTTCCTGAGGGGAAGACTTCTCTTATTATACTTTTTCCTTAATTCTTTTGATAAATTAGCACTTAAAAACTTATGCTTTATATGATAAGGGGAGTTTAGAAAATATTTTCTTTGTTTCCGCACTTGTTTGCTTGATTTCCATGAAGTAGAAAATGAGGATTTCATGTTAATTTACTCCTTTTCTTTTGATATTATTTATCATAAGACATACTGCGCTATTTTAGCGACCTCCTTCCATCGTTCTGAAACTTCACGTGCAACAGGGCCTTTAATCATTGTTCCTTTAGGGTTGCCTTTTTCATCTTTTAAGAGTGCAACTGCATTGTCTTCAAAACATACTCTTTCTCCTGTTTTTCTCCTATAAGCTTTTTTTTGCCTAATGATAATTGCATCAAAAACCTGCCCTTTCATTTCTGGCTTTCCAGCACGAACAGAAATTTTTACCCAATCTCCAACTTTTGCGTATTGCTGTCTGCCTTTCTTTGACTTGCCATGTATCACTGAAGTTATCCTTACTATTCTTGCTCCGCTGTTATCTGCCGCTAGTATATTACTTCCTATATTCAAACCCCTGGTGACTTTTGCATTTACTGCCCTCATTTTGCCTCTTTATTTGTTTCAGTAGAGCGTATTTTTTTTGTTACCACAGTATTAATTATCTTGCTTAATGGGCGACACTCTCTTGCTTGCACATAGTCTCCTGCATTCACTTCGATTCCTTCAGGAAGGCGCGAGTGTATCCTGACTTTTTTCTTATAAAATCTTTCATATTTTTTTACATAAATTGTTCTTTCAAATTCAATCACAACTCTCTTTGGAAATTTTTTGGTTACTATTCCCTCAAATACTCTGCCTCTTAAAGAAATTGCAGCTCCAGCTATCTTTTTTTTTGAGTTTTGCGTCTTTTCCTGTTTGTTTTTCTTCTCTGCCATCTTTGAATTTCTGATATTTAGTAAGTTATAGACTCTTCTGAAAATCCGAACCTGATTAAAATCGGCTTGACTTGCTTTTTGTGATTTCCCTGCAGTTCAATTACTCCGTCTTTAACAGTTCCGCCGCAAGCAAGCTGTTCTTTCAGCTTTTTTGCAGTTCCTTTTATATCAAAATTCTTATCGAATCCTGTTATAAGAGTCGTTATCTTTCCATATCTTCTTGCTACAGTAGATACTTTTATTTTTTGTTCGCTTTTTACGATTTCCTTGAACAAATCAGCTTCTGTTGGTAGGCCAAATTTAGGATCTATATCCATATTTATTTATTTCTCAACCTGTCTTTTTGAGACATGTTGAATGCTATTAAACGTGAAATCGCCCTTTTAATCTCTTTCGTTTTTGCCGTCGCCTTATTTGCAGTAACTCCTGATTTTATCATCTCCATTTTAAGCTCTGTTAATTTTATTTCTCTTTCCTTCTCGCTCATTTTAGAAATATCCTTGTATCTAAGCACTGCCATCTTTTTTTCCTCCTTGACTCTTTATTTTTTTCTTCTTAACCTCTTTTGTTTCTTCTTTTTTAGATAAATTTTCAAGAGTTACTTTAATTTGCTTTCTTAAATTATCATCAATGAATATTCTATCATGAATATGTGCATCTGGGGGAAGAATATTTACCTTAATTCCTACTACTCCAGGTATTGTTGTCGCCTGTGAAATTGCTCTATGAACCACTTTTGCAGGGTCTCCGGTTTTCTTGAGATATCCCTGTGCAAATCTCCAGCTTCTTGCCCTTTCACTTGGAAGCTTTCCAGAAAGAACGATTTCTGCACCCAATGCGCCTGCCTTCATTATATCCTGCAACATCCTGTAAGCAATAACCTTAAACTTAAGAGGACCTTCTCTTTCAAGACTTATAGCTATCTCATCTGCGACTATGTGTGCATCTAGAACAGGATTTTGTATTTCTCTTATTTCAATGTGGGGATTATCAAAATGAAATCTTTTCTTTATTACTTTTGTAAGTTCATCTATTTTCTCTCCTTTTCTTCCTATTACTAAGCCTGGCTTGCTTGTAGATATCACTATTTTTTCTCCGACAGGAGTGTATTCAATTAAAACATTGCTGATTCTTCCTTTTCCAAGCGCTTTTCTTATGTATTCTTTTACTCCTAGTTCTTCTTTCTTGAATGTGACAAATTTTTTTTCATCCATTATTCTTTACCTCCTGAAATTCCTTAGCTTTTAATATAACACTTGCTCTTTTAAATCTCATTCCACCTTTCTTTGATGGGCGCGAGGCCCAGTTTGCGGAACAAAAATAAATTCTTGAATTTTCTAAATCCATGTTATTTGAGAGTATATTTCCTCTCAATGCTTTTAAAATGCTAATGAATAGTTTTGATGCTTTAACTGGGTATCTTCCAGACATTAAATCTCCTTTCCTGTGTGGTATTTCTCCTTTAAAGGGTATTGTTCTTTTGAAATTTATAACTTCCTGGAGCTGAGAAATTGCTAAATCAACAGGCTTATTTTTTATAAAGCTGCATATATACATGCAATGCTTTTTGGAAGTGTGAAGATTTAAACCGCGAGCAACTGCTTCTTCTTTTTTTATTTTAGTATTAACTTTCTTGTCTTGCTTTTCTTCTTTAATATTTCTTTCATCAGTTTTCTTGTCTTGCTGTTTATTATTTTCTTCTTCCATTTATTTCTTCTCCGATGCAGAACTCTTAGTTGCTCCCATCCCGGGATTTCCGTGAAATACTCTTACTGTTGTCAGTGCAAATTCACCTAAACGATGACCAATCATTTGATGAGTTACTTTAACTTCGTTAAAGTTCTTTCCATTATAAACATAAATTACCATATCTACTAATTTTGGAACTATTATAATATCTCTTAAATGCGTTCTTATTTTCTTTTTCTGAGATATTTTTTTCTCTGCTCTTTTTATAAAGTTTTCAATTGTGCCAAATTGTCTAAGAACTGAGCGTCTGCTTCTTGAAGGAAGATACTTTGCAAATTCTCTTACATCAAGTTTTTTTAATTCTTCAATTGATTTTCCCCTATAAATATGCTCTTTTGCCCTTATCTGTATTTCTTCCTTCATTTTATGATGCTCTCCCAAAAAATTTTATTAATTTCTTTAACATTATTTTCTTCTTCCTGTCCTGCTAGGACGTATATGGCCGACTCTTCTTCCTGGAGGCGCATTTCTCTTGGCAATCTTTGACTTAATTCTTTTTCCTCTTCCAGAACCAAACGGATGATCAACTGCATTCATTTTAACTGCTGAAGTTCTGGGCCAAAGTTTATTTCGTGTCTTCATCTTATAGAATTTATTTCCTGCTTTGATAAATGGCTTAAAAGTTCTTCCATCTCCTGCAATAATGCCTATTGTGACACGACAATCTCCACTTAAGATAACTTCTTTTTTGTTCGGCATAGTAACTGAAACCTTGTTATGCTCATATTTTTTAAATACTACTGCGCTTGAACCAGCTGTTCTTATCATTTTTCCGCCATCACCAGGATTTTTTTCTAAATTGAAAACAGAAGTCCCAATTGGTACATTTTTCAGAATCATTATGTTACCTGGTTTAAGCTCTGCATTTGACTGAATAGAAATTGTTTGACCGACAACTGCATTATTAAAAGCTGAATTAAAAAATATCTCGTTACCAATTTTAAGCATTAAAAGAGGAGCGGTGTGTGCTGGAGAATGTAAAATATTAAGAATTGTTGCACTTCCTTCCTGCATTGGATATTTTATTTTGTATTTATAGGCTTGTTTTCTTACTCTGTAACTAAGACTTCCATGCCCCCTGGCTTGTGATATAATTCTTTTCCCCATCTTATAAATTAACCTCCTGTAGAATTTTATTCTGCAAAGAGTATGTCCTTTTGGTAAAAGAATTGTTTTCTTCTGCATGGAGCAGCGATATCTCACTTAATTTGTCATCTATGATAATATTTCCTTGTGATGCAGACATTTGATAATCAAAAATACGATATTCTAAAATACTTTTCTCGCTTCTTTTTAAGAACCTTCGCTTACCAGATTCATCCTTTTTATAATAGCAAACTACTCCAATTTCATCCATAAAAACAACTGCCGGAGTTTCTATTGAATCTAATTCTTCTAATCTTTTAAAATAGTGAGGTATTATTGGCTGCGTCATATTATATCATTCCTAATTTAGTAGCAATATCGATTGCTGGATTTAATTTATTTAATCTAATATAAGCGTATTTTTTATTTCCTTGAATTAAAGTTCTTATTGAAAGAACTTTAACAGCAAAAATAGATTCAAATTCTTTTTTTATTTCTGGCTTTCTTACTCTTCTTTCAGTTTCAAAAATTAAAGTATTATCTATTTCAATCATCTTCACTGCTTTCTCCGATGTAATTGGTTTAAGCAGCATTTTGTAAATCCTCCAGTGCTTTTTTTGTGTATAGAGTTATTCTTCCTAATGGATAAAGATCCAAAATTCTTACTTCAGTAATTTTCTTTACATCAATTCCTGCAAAATGAAATTTTTCATCTTTTCCTGTCAAAATAAGCAAACCTGCAGCAGATTTATATTTTCTACCTCTTCTTTTTCCTTTTCCAGCACGAACATGCCTTTTCTGCAGAATAATATTGTATGAATTGCTAAAGATTTTTTCAAGAGTTTGAAATAGTTGCTTAGATTTTTTTGGAAGAGATTCTATAACAGCAGAACTCATTTTTGAATCTGCAGTCAAATATCTTTTTTTTATGTATTCTTTATTAAATGTGGCTGCGAAAGCTGAATTAGTTGCTATGTTTTTTTCTTTTTTATTTATTTTACGATGAGAATATATTCCTTGAGGCGGGTGTGCTACTCTTCCTCCTCTTGTGTGAGAAACCTCCGCACCTATCCAATAAAATTGTGTTCCTCTTCTTGACATTGTTTTTCTTGGTGTTCTTGAAATACCTTTCCCGTAATGACCTTTCCATTCGTGCCTCTTGTGACTTATTGTTCCTGATGCTGAATGCCTTTTTCCTGCTTCAGAATATGGAGAGTATGGCTGTCTTTTGACGAATTTTTCTGATTCAACATATTTTGCAACTATATCTTCTCTTATCGGAGAATTAAAGATTTTTGGCATTTCTGTTTCTGATCCTTTCTCTCCTAAGTTATCATAAACTAAAGATTTCATATTATCAGCTCCTGAAATTCATATTTCTTTTTTGAGAGGTATTTTGTAGGCCTGAAAGAAGGCGTAACCAAAACCTGCCTTTTAACAGGACCTTGAACACTTCCTTTTACTAAGAAAAAGTTTGTTTTTATCTTTCCATAATGCTTAAATCCTTGTTTTGGATTTATATCCTTTTCAGAAATACTCCCAAAAAAAACAACATTGAGATTATAATGGACTCTTGAGAACATTCCCAACTGACCTGCTTGAGGAGTTCTAAATGTGACCCTTGCTGGATGCCAAGGACCAAGACTCCCTGGACGCCTTACTCCTTTTTCTGTTTTATGCTGTTTTAATGTAATTCCAAATCTTTTTACAGGGCCGGATAAACCTTGTCCTTTGGTCAAGGCACGGACATCTAATAATCCATAATTTCCAAGAAAATCTTTAACTAGAATTTCTTTATTTAACAGGGATTTTGCTAATTCCAATTTATTTCCAGTTAATGCCATTTCAATTATGTCTGGTGATTTTTTTATTCCTGTTGTCTTTGAAAGAGAATATACAATTATTCTAACGTCCTCGTAATCATTTGGAATCTGAGAATCTAATGGTTTCAGTTCTTTTGGCGGATTTAAAATTCTCTTTAGCTCTTTATCACTGGAAACTACAATATCTTTTATGACTTTTCCACTTTTGTAAAATCTAATTGAATATATTTTCATATTTGGAGCTTCAAGAATAGTAACTGGGATGAAAATTTTCTTCCCTTTAGTCATAGAATGTTCAGTATTGTCTTTGATAATAGCAGTTCCCATACCTACTTTGTAGGCTATAAAACCAAGAACCCCTGAAGAATTTTCCTTTCCTTTTACAGCACTCCAGTTTACACTAGGTATTTGTTTTTCTGCCCTTTTACGAGGCCAGAACTGCAGACTTCCTTTCCTCGGACTTGATAACTTGGCCATTTATATTATTCTTCATTTTAAGGTGCAACTATCCTTATTTTTGTAAACTTTATTTCAATTAGATTCTAATTTTCCTAAAGTTAGATGATTTATAAAGCTTTAGATTGATTATATCCTCTAGCGATAACTGGAAAGAAAGAATAAACAAGAGCAATTTTGCAAAAGATATTTAAAGTTATGTTTTGGGTGGAATTAATCATCATGTTCTACTCTTGGAGCTAAGACAAAAGAAAGCATTACGTTTCCTGTTGGAAAATCAATTCTCATTGGATGATTATCAGAAAAGCTTATTGTGACTCTTGAAGAAATTTTTGCTCCCTTGATGAACTTGCTTAGATATTCAAGAGAAAATCTGGCTGTACTTGTATCAGAATATATTTCAACTTCGTCAGTAGAAAATTCTGCTCTTGCTGAATTTAAACCGTGGGCCTCTATAACAAACTTGTTTGCCTCTGATATAAAAGTACAAGCATCAGAAACAATAAGGCAATCTTCAATAACCTCTACTAATGAATTTGAATCCATTTTAATAACTGATTTAAATTCCCATTTCGGCATTTCCTTTTCTTCTACATCTATGTCAATAAGAGCAAGAGTAAAATCTCTTTTTATTTTGTCATGAATACTTAGTTTAAGAAAATTATCATCCTTGAATAAAGTCAAAGAGCTTCCAAACCCGCATCTTTTAAGGATTGATCTCAAATTTTCAAGATTTATTCCCAAAATCTCCTCTTTTGCAACTTCAAAAGTTGAAAATAAGTCTGATGGAATTTTAAAATAAACCATTGCTACATTTGCTGGATCTATGGCTGTGAGATTCATACCCTCTTTATTCACTTTTATTTTGACTTCGTTTACAAGCTCTGAAATTATTGAAACTATATCTGCCAAAAGTTTCGGGCTTTCTAATTTTAACAGCATTTGATTAAAAAAATTGATGTGCTTTTAAGTTTTATTGTGATGTGAAGATAACACAATAAATACTATAAAGTAGAATATTCTTAAAAAAAAATGGAGGAAAAAGAAAAAAGAATACGTGCTATTACGAAGCTGTATTATTCTAATCCGAAAGTTCAAGAAGCAATGATTAAATTCTCTGTTGGGAGAGAAGTGGTGCCAAAATATTTTGAAGGTTTTGGAAAAAGGCCCGATATAATAAATTATCCATCTGATATAATAAGTCTTGTAGATAAGGGGGCTACTTCTTTTCATGCATCAGAGGAAATATGGAATGATCCATTACAATTAAGTTCTGAAATAGATACTTTAAGAATGAATGAATTAAGAAAATCCTGGGATTTGCTTATCGATATAGATTCTTCTTTTCTTGACTTTTCAAAAATTGCAACAAAGCTCATTATAGCTGCGCTTGAACATCATGGAGTAAAAAATTATGGAATTAAATTTAGCGGCTCTAGAGGATTCCATATTATTTTATCAGGAAATGCCTTTCCTGAAGAATATGATGGGATAGAAAAAAAAGAAATGTTTCCTGAGTGGCCAAGAGCAATATCAGAATATTTAAGTGATTACATAAAAATAGAGTATAACAAGATGGCTTCTGAAATTCTTAATGATTTTGAATCCTTGAAACAAAGAATAAATGTCTCAAAAGAAGATTTAATGCAGACATATTGCGTCGTATGCGAAAATAATGCAAAAAAAGATTATATCGCCAAACTGAGCTGTCCTATCTGCCATTTAGAAGTACAAAGAAAAAATTTTAGAGAAACGAAAAGAAAACTGAAGTGTTTAAACGAAAAATGCGGCGGAATACTTGAAATAAAGGAAAGCGTAGAATATTTTTATTGTGAAACATGCAAAGATAAAGAAAATGAAAAAATATCTCTAAATTCTGATAAGCATCCTGAATCTTTTGAGAAAATAAAGGGGATAAGCGCTGAAAAAATTGCAAAATTAGACCTCGTACTTGTAGCACCCAGACATTTATTCAGAATGCCTTACTCTCTACATGAAAAAACTTGTTTAGCCAGCATAGTGATAAAAAAAGAACAAATTGACTCCTTTTCTCCAAAAGATGCTGATCCATTAAAGGTGCAAGTAATAGACTATCTTCCTATAAATAAAGAAGACGGGAAAAAACTTCTTGCCTCTGCACTTGAATGGAAAAAAGACAAAGAATATTATGAAGAAAAAAATGAAAGAAAAAAGTATGCAAATTATGAAAAGATAAACTTACAAGGAATTGATGAAAGCATGTTCCCTAAACCAATAAAAAAACTTCTTGGCGGACTGAAAGATGGAAAAAAGAGGGGACTTTTCATCCTTATAACTTTTTTCAAATCACTTGGATTTTCTGCAGACTACATAAATTCAAAAATAAGAGAGTGGAACAAGCTAAATGATCCACAACTAAAAGAAGGATATATAAAAAGTCAGATTGATTGGCATTTTAGACAGAAAAAACAAATCCTTCCTCCTAATTACGAAAATCAGAATTTCTACAAAGACCTAAATCTCCTAGATGAGAAACCAAATGCAAAAAATCCAATATCTGAAGTTATTAGAAAAATATACTCTATTAGATAAACTTACTAACATTTTTAAAGAACTATTACATTTATTTTCTATGAAAAACATTAAGTTAAAGAGCTTGGTTTTGTTTAGTGCTTTTGTTCTTGGATTAATTTTTTTGCTTCCTATTACAATAGCTAATAATCACTCTTTATCAAGCAATATTAACACGGAAGATAATATAAACAAAGGTTATCAATGTCTTGAAGATCAAGTAAAAAACAAAGATTCTCTTTCATTGCAACAGGCTACTTTTGCAATGCTCGCCTTAGGAAGCAGAGGAAATATAGAAGACAAAGTAAATAGTGAAAAAAAATCTAATGAGGCATGTTGGCCAAAATCAGGATGTAAAATAAAAGATAGCTCTCAAATACTTTTAGCATATGAAAGAGCTGGAAAAAGCAATCAAGAAATAGAAAAATGGATTCTTTCTAAAAATTCAACTCCTTCTGATTTGAATTGGTATATTGAAATAGATATACAAAATCATGTTCCTGCAGAATGCACCTTAAAATATGATGGAAATGAAAGAAAAATAAATATAAAAGAAGACATGCGAATTGAAGGAAACGCAGGCAACTGCTTATCGATATCAAGTTCCGGATACTGGCTTTCAGTAAGGGAGGGATGTTTTGATAAAAATATAGAAATATCCTGTAATGAAGATTTTATAACTGCCTTATTATATGAGAGAAAGAGCGGCGGCACCTTATATGTCTCTCGCGAAACACACTCATCTGCTTCATTAGGAACAACAAATGAGAAAATAAATGCAAAGTGCTTAAAAACTGATGGTTCATGCGACTATGAGGGCACTCTCTGGGGAGCTTTTGCACTGTATAAGGCAGGAAATGAAGTTTCTCAATTTATTCCTTATCTTTTGGCTCTTGCGGAAAATAATCAAAAATATTTTCCAAGCTCTTTTATTTATAGTATGAAGGGGGGCGAGGACCAATATTCTGAAATAACTCAAAAAATAAAAAATAACGGATTTTGGGAAATAATAGGCAGCCCATATGGAAGATATTACGATACAAGTTTGGGTATGCTTTCTTTAAGCAGCTCTTCTCAAGATACTGAAAAAACAAAACAATATCTCCTAAGTGTTCAAAATAAGGAAGGGTGCTGGAACAATAGGGACATTATATTGGATACTGCGTTTATCCTTTATTCTGGGTGGCCTAGAAACGCAGGAGGAAGTGGAGGGAGCGCAGGAGCTGGAAGAACAGAGCTTTGTGAAGGAATTGCTGGTCAATCATGTGAAATTGGAAGCGAATGTACGAAAGCAGAAGGCAAAATACTGCAAAACTTCCAATGTGTTGGGTTTGGAGTATGTTGTTCAATAAAGCTTGCTAAACCTGGTTGCTCTGAACAAAAAGGAATAATATGCGAGAATAACCAAAAATGCGATGGAAGAACTGTTCCTTCATCTGATTCTGGAATATGCTGTCTTGATGCCTGCTTAAATCAAGAAAAAAATAATTGTGAGTTATTTGATGGCATATGCAGGAATTCATGCGAGAAAGATGAAGCAAAAGATGATAGTTATAGCTGTACTGCGGAAAAAATATGCTGTAAAAAAAGCGTGGAAAAACCAAAAACAAGCAAAACCTGGATATATGTTTTAATTATATTGATAGCTTTAATTATAATTGCAATTATATTTAGAAACAAAATAAGAATATGGTTATTTAAAATGAAGGGAAAAGCAGAGATAACTCCTATAAGAAGGCCTTCTGTTCCTCCGAATTTTGGAATAAGAAGAACTGCTCCAAATATACATATACAAAGAGCTATTGGACAGCGCCCTGTTCTGCAAAAAAGAACTCTTACTCCAAAAGAAAAAGAAGTTGAAGATACGCTAAGAAAGCTTAAAGAGATGAGTAAATAAAATGATAAAATATTTATTTCTAATAATTATCTTTGCAACACTCTCTGTTAATGTCCTGGCAATAGAAACTGAAATTAAAGAATCTTATCAACCTGGAGAAACTATAATTGCGGAAATAAAGGGAAATATTCTAGGGCCGATAACAAAAGAAAACGTGGAATTTAAAAGGGGACATGTTATGGTGTCCTCTTTTGAATATGATGTGAAAAGACTTGGAGAAAAATATTTCCTTTGGGCTGTGTCTCCATCGGATTTTGGACTTAAAAATAATTATACCTTAGTTATAAAAGATATTTTAACTGATTCTACAGGAATTTTAGAAAAAATAACTTTTCAAAGAAATTTTTCAGTTGAAGGAAATCTAACTGAATACAATGTGAAACCTGGCTTAATTTCGACTAAAGAGGATTTTGAGATTCAAGTCTATTTATATGGAAATAATGATAAAAAAATAAACTTGGATTTTCCTAATAAGAGAGAAATATCTTTAAAACCAGAAAAAAATACAATACGATTTTCAATTGAAAATTTTAGTATTTCCGGATTAACGAATATTACTATAGGCAAATATTTAATTCCGGTTTATATAATAAAAAATGACAGTTGGAAAAAAGCAGATAGCGAAAAAACATTAAAGTTTATTCCTGACAAAATAGAAGGCATTGAGCTTATTTCTGAAAAACCTAGGGCATATTCCTTCACAATTGCAAATAATGCTGGGAAAAAGATAGAAAATATTATTTTACAATATGATAAAAATATATTTTCAATATCCTCAAACCAGAAATTTAATCTGGAAAAAGATGAAAAAAAACACTTTAATTTTAGCATTAAGGATGGAAAGGATAATGTAAATGAATTAATATATTTAAAATATGAAAATGTTAGTTTTGAGCTGCCAGTTAAAATAGAATTTACAAAAAATGCAAGTGAAATTTTAAGAAGAAGTAATTTGAGTAAAAGCAATTACAAATGCGAAGAGCTTGGAGGTAAAATATGCTCTGAAAAAGAGGCGTGTTCTGAACAATACAAAGAAAGCGCTGATGGAAAATGCTGCCTAGAAAAATGCATTAAAATAAAAGAAAATAGCAAAGCGTGGATAGGATATTTAATTGCAGGGATAGTATTGCTTTCTTTGATTTATCTATATATGAAATACAAAGGAACTGAGAAAAATAAGGATTTTATCGATAAAAATATTGAAGAAAAGAATGTTCCTTGATTATTTTTAATTCTTTTTTCTTGAATCTTTCTTTTTAGCTTTTTTATTTCTTTTTTTCTGATCTGGTGTAGAAGAGATAGTTTCTCTTAGCTTGCTTTCCAAAATGTTTTTTTGAGTTAGTATATTTTTAGTTATCGCATCATAATCGTGCAATCTTTGGAGAATTTTATTTCCAAATTGATTAAGCTCTTCGTTAGAAAGAGATATTTTTTCTGGATAAAACAGCTCAATATTTGAAGGCATATAAGCAAAAATAATACCAAAATAATTTGAGAGTGAATCAAATTCAAGTGAGATTTCTACGAAAGCCGTATATAAATTCTTTGCGTCTTTTACAAGAACCGGCTCGTGTATTATTTTTTCAATTACTTTTACTCCCGGCTCTGATGCAAGTTTTTTAGTTAATTCATTTAATGCTTCTTTTATATGGTTGGCTGGCCTACCCAATATTTCAAGAATAAGTCTTGCTTGTAATTTATCCATATCTGAATTAAATTTACCCTATTTTTAAATATTCTCGTATAAAAAACTTAAAGTGTTTTTTGTATCCTTTTTAAGAGCAATAGAACTATTATAAGCAGTAAAATAACTGAAAAAGAATAAATTATGGTAAATCTTGTCTTGCCTTCTTTAGTAATAAATGTTTTTTGCTCCGCAGAAGAATTTTTACTTTTCAGAATTATTTTCTCTTGTTTTTTAACTTCTGTTGAGGATTCTGCTCTTGCAATGATTTCTGTATTGTTTTTTCCCTCTACCTGAGATGTTTTGTTTAATAATGGCTTTTCAATAGTGCTGTTTAAAGTTACATTTTCTTGAGTGCTTTTATTTGATTCTTCTTGAGATATATTCTTTTCTTCTGAAGATAGTATCAATATATTAGAACATTTCTCATCAGAAATTGTTTTTCCTGATTTTCTAAGTTTAACACATAATCTAAAATTTCCTGCTGATTTTGAGACTCTTATTACATAATCTGATACTTTGGGATAAACAGATTTTAAGAAATAAAATGGATTTCTCCATTTTTCCAAGAAAATTTCAGAGATTATCTTTGAACTATTATCAATGACGTAAATTTTTACATCATATGTTTCAGTTGTATTGGATAATATTGTTATAGAAATGTTATCTTTTAAAGAAGCATTTGCTGGAGAAGTAAAGTTAAACTCTAAAGCATAAACTGTTGATATACTTAATAAGAATACTATGGAAGCAAATAGAAATTTAGTAACCATATGAATTAAAATGAACTATTCCTCCATTTTCGTCAAATAAATATAGGGTGTCTCTATCATCGTTCCATATATTTGTTGAACTGCCAAAAAATAAATCTGATAAATTATTGGTGCCTTTCCCAGAATGTATTGTAATTTCTCCAACTTCTATTTCATTGAATTTGTAAATTTTACGGCTTTCGTCTTTCATTGTCCATCCACTAATATCTAGATTTAAACATTTATTCTTTAAAATAATGTATTCATCCTTTTTATTAATATATGAAGAAAAACATCCATAATGAATTGACTTATTCCATATGCCTAGAGATTTTTCGATTGCTTTTCTTTCTGCTTCTGAAAAATATTTTAATTCTTCATCGGCAACTAAAAATTTCGATGCAAAACCAAGCTCAACTATTTTTAAATTTAAATAATCTGGCGAATAGATTTTTCCAAGAGTTCTTCCGTATTTATCTGCCCCTTTCTTTTTAATATATAGAGAATCATTTATAAAAGAAGCTAAATATTCTTTTGATAGATTATATCCTTTTGTTCCTTTTTCAGGAGAATTTATATTTAAAAGACGTATTATTTCTCCTTTGTTGGTTTGGACGGTATCCCCATCTATTACTCTAGCAATAATAATGCTATCTCTTTCTTTGAATAATGAAAAAGAATATACATTAAAAATTATCAATGCAGTAACTAAAAAAGCTAAAATAGCTGCGTATCTCTTATCCAAGTTCAATAATCTCCTTTTGACATAAAAGAGAATCGTAAAATTTTTTTAAACTATTGTGTGTAAGAACAAAAGTATATTTGTTTATATTGGGATGAAATCCTGCTGATTCTGCCTGCCAAACTTCTTTGTCAATTATGAGTTTAGTTTTTTTTGCATGAATTATTGAAAAAAGAGAAACACTTCCAGGTTTTACTTGAAGCTCCTGATAAAGTTCATCTGGATTACTGAAATTAAGATCTTTAGTTTTCAAATATTGCTTAAGAAATTTTATATTGAGTCTTTTTTTACCTGGTAGGCAAATCAAATAAAAATTAGAATTTTCGTCTTTGAGAAACAAACTCTTTGTTCTTAATCCGGGAATCTTTTTTATTTGTGCATTTTTTTCAGATTCTTCTACTGTAAAAACGGGAGTATGCTTGTATTTCTTATATGATATCTCAGATTTTTCCAGATATGCCAATAGATTTTTATCCATGTTTTAAATTAAAGTGACTGATTAATTAATAACTTTTTTCCATTTTCATAAACAAATATCCTGCGCTTTGCCAGTTCTCTGAAAAAATCTTGTTGAGGCACGATGCTTTCTGGAGCATGCACTCCTTTAGCCTGGATTTTCTTCCTTAAAAGCATTTGTGAAATAATTGAAATAGTTCTGCCAGTATTAATATTGCTTCCTGCACTTTCCCACCCTTTTATTGTTTTTGTGATGCAATTCATTTCGCTTTTTACTTTTTTTCCATTTTTTATGCCTTCGATTTTTACCCAGATATTTTCCACTTCTTTATATCCTGCAGGAGTAGGAATTTGTTTTAAAATACGAGTTACAAAATCAATAGACTTGATTTTATTTTCTTTTGCAACATCGCTATAAGAAAATTCTGAATCCATGAGTTCTGTAATAAATTTCATAGAATGTTCCGGAAATCCCGCCATATAGTATATATTCTTCAGTCCTTTATTCCTAAAATATCTTGAAAAGCTATACACTTCAGAATGCACTATACAATAAACTGTTTGTTTTCCTACTGCCTGAAAATTAAAAGTCCCTTTGCATCTCACTTTATTCTCTTTTTTAAATTTTCCATTGTAAAATATTATTGGGGGTTGTGTAAATTCATCAAAAATGCTTTCCATAGAATATGGAACAACAAACACTTTTTTGTTTGAATTCCAAGCGAATCCGAGCAGAATTGTTTCTACTGAATCAAACTTATTTACAGCGTAGGCAGCCATGACATTAGAAATCCCTGGAGTTGAGCCACATCCTGTTATGCATAAAATTCCATTTTTCTTAAATAAAGAATTAAGCCTGAATTGTTCCTTAGTTACTTTTTGCAGTCCACCGAGATCAGTACATGATTTTTTTGCCTTTAAACATGCGCGCATAATTGATAGATTAAATTTGAACTCTGCGCAATTAATTACGATCTTGGCTTTAGAGCTTCTTATGGCATTTATAATATCTTCTTGGTTTTGCAAGTCGATACGCATAAATTCTGCTTTCTTGTTCTTTAAGAGATCTTTGATTCCGCTAGAGTCTCTTCCAGCAAGCAAAACACTGTATCCTGAATTCAATAAATCTCGAGCGCAAATGCGCCCCTGCAATCCTGTTCCTCCAAATACAATAAAATCGTATGCCATTCTTTATTTTAAAGAAAATAAATTATATAAATCTTCTTTTCTTTGGTATAACAAACGAATTCTTTATATAATCTGCATGTGAGAAAAATATATGAAAAAAGACCTTGCAAATGAAAATCATTACGATTTTTTAATTTTGGGGGCAGGAGTTACAGGACTAGCTGCGGCAATGTATGGTGCAAGACTTGGATTGAAAACTTTGTGCTTGGGAGCAATGCATGGCTCAGAGCTACCTATTGGGGGGGTAATCACCCCAACCAATATAGTTGAAAATTATCCTGGTTTTATACGCTTAACTGGTACAGAGTTAAGCGATGCTATTGAAAAACACGCACGCTCATATGATTTAGTAACAATCAAGCAGGAAAAAGCCGCGAGTGTAGAGAAAATAGGAAAATACTTTGCTGTGACAACCAACAAAAGTAAATATATTGCAAAAACAATTTTGTTTGCTACAGGAACAAAATGGAGGCAACTTGAAGTTCCTGGAAGCAAGGAATTTGAAAATCGCGGAGTGGTCTATTGCGCATTATGTGATGCGCCATTATTCAAAAATAAAGTGGTATGTGTTGTAGGAGGAAGTGATAGTGCAATAAAGGATGCATTGGTTGCTGCAGAGCATGCAAAAAAAGTTTATATTGTCTATCGTGGAGAAAAAATAAGACCTGAGCCAATCAATTTAAAAAGAGTTGAAGCAAATAAAAAAATTGAGATAATCAATAGAATAAATATACTGGAAATAAAAGGAAATAAGTTTGTCGAGTCGATAGTTTTAGACGGAGAATATAATGGGAGCAAAGAACTTGATGTGCAGGGAGTCTTTGTTGCAATTGGACATGTCGTATTATCTGAGCTTGCTAAAAAACTAGGAGTTAAAACAAACGAAAAAGGAGAGATTGTTATTGACCATAAGACTTCTGAAACAAATATTTTAGGAATCTTTGCAGCTGGAGATGTTACAGACAAACCATTTAAACAAGCAATTACTGGTGTTGCTGATGGGTGCACTGCTGCATATTCAGCATTTGAGTGGATAACTAAGAGTAAAGTTGAGAGTGTTTAAGAAGAACAAATAATTTACTTTAGATTAAGTTTTTAAAGTTATGATCTTATTAAAGAATATGCAGAAAAAAGGATTATCTCCAGTAATTGCTACAATGCTTTTACTTTTAATAACAGTCGTTTTAGCAATTATAATACTAATTTGGGCGAGAAGCTTTATTGCTGAGAAAACGCAAAAAGATCTTGGATCAGGGCCAGAAGCAATAGAACTCTTGTGTGATGATATAAAATTTGAAAGCGATGTTATTGTAAAGCAAGGTTCAGTAAGTGTAGCAGTAGTAAACAAGGGATCTATACCCATATATGCAATAGAATTAAGAAAAAAATCCAGAGGTTTTGTTGAGATAATTGGAGTAGCAGAGCATCCAAGTATGGCAATAAAAAGTGGGAATGATGCAACTCTTAAAATTGAAACTGATAAATTAATAATTGGAGATAATGTAATAGTTGTTCCTGTACTTCTTGGAGAATCTGGAAAAACAAAAAAAGCTTATACTTGTAATGAAGATTATGGATTCGTTACAGAAGCAGTATTATAAAAATGAGAAAAAATAATAAAGGAATGTCTGGTATAGTAGCTACGGTGCTTTTAATAATGCTTACTATAGTCTTGGGAGCATTTCTTGCCAAATTTGTAATACCTTTTGTAAAAAATAACCTTTCAAAGAGCAGCGAATGTTTAGATTATAGAGATCACTTTAGCTTTCAAGAGAGTTTCAGAATAAAGACAGGATCTATATATAAGGATTATAATTACAACTGCAAAATGCTCGGTAAATATGGATTATCTGTAAAATCTGGAGCAGAGAATCCTGCCCAAATAGCAGGATTTAATATTGTTTTTCGTAATAAAGAAATCTCAAAAGTTGTTAAGATAAGAAATGGAGAAAATACTGGCACTAATGGAGTGAAAATATTTGAGAGCGATAAATCTTTAAAAATTCCTGTAAATGGCTCTGTTATTACATATGTTTATAACTCTAATGATAATTATGATGAAATGGATATTTACCCCGCACTTACTTCTGGAAGAGTATGTCCTATATCTGACTCAATAAAAATATCTTCGTGTAACCAAGAAATCAGTTTAATATAAAATGAAAAAAGGACAAATATGGGTTGAAACTGTACTATATACACTTATAGGACTTATGCTTATAGCCTTGGTTTTGGGGTTTATGACTCCAAAAATAAAAGAAACAAGAGATAATCTGCTTATTGGGCAAAGTATAGATACCTTAAACTTAATAGACAGCAAAATAAATGAAGTAATTTCTCAAGGAGAAGGCAATACCAGAAATGTAGATTTTACTATGAAAAAAGGAGAGTTGATTATAAATGCAAAAGACAATAAAATAATATTTAAAATAATTGGATTGAGCAAACCATACTCTGAACCTGGAATAAACATACCTTATGGGAGAGTAATAATGTTTTCTGAAGAAGGTGCAAAAACAAGTTCAATTACTCTTACCTTAGATTATAAAAATACTGACATAGTTTATAACAAAAATGACGAAGAAAAAGCATTTAGCTCTGCCCCTATACCTTATAAATTTTCAATAAGAAATGAAGAAAATAAAATAAATATAATAGAGATTTCCAGGGGATAACTTTAAATAATTATAGAATACTAAACTTAATATGGGCATATTAATTAATACTAATCCTACGATTCCGGCTATACCGAGACCAAAAGACAAAAAGCTAGTTAATGTAAGATATATGCTTATTCCTCCTTATACTTCAGCACATATTTATTGGGATAATAAAATAAATGAACTTTTCTATGAAATTGAAGAACCTATTCTAAAAGATTATGAAAAAGAATCCCTCATAAAATTAGAAGAGGCTATGCTAGAATTAATAAATATAAATGTAGCTGTTGAAAAAACTGTTGAGGCAACTACAAATTATATAGATAAAACAGCACGACTCCTGATAGATGAACTTAACATGAAGATATCCCCTGAGACTTATGAAAAAATATTTTATTATTTATTTAGAGATTTTATAGGATTAAATGAAATTGACCCTTTATTGAAGGATTATTTTATAGAAGATATTGAATGTAATGGAATTGACACTCCGATATATATTGTACATAGAGTCTATAGAAACCTAAGAACTAATATAAAATACGAAAGTTTAGAAAAAGTAGCCAGCTTCGTTGAAAAACTTGCACAGAGAACTGGAAGATATATATCATATGCGCAGCCTCTTCTTGATGGAAATCTTTCGGACGGAAGCAGAGTCAATGCAACTTATACTAAGGATGTAACTTCTCGCGGGCCTACTTTCACAATTAGAAAGTTTACTAAAGTGCCTTGGACCCCAGTACAATTAATCTCCTTAAACACATTGAGCCCTGAAATGCTGGCTTATTTTTGGATATTACTGCAGTATAAGTCAAGTATTCTGATAAGCGGAGGAACTGCATCTGGAAAAACAACCTTATTAAATGCACTGGCTTTTTTTATACCTCCTGAAGCAAGAGTTGTCTCGATTGAAGATACTAGAGAAATTAATTTACCAAGGGAAAACTGGCTTCCGGCAGTTGCAAGAACATCTATAGGAATCGGAAAAGTTGGAGAAGTTGACCTCTTTGCAATACTTAAAAATTCCTTCAGGCAGAATCCTGATTATCTTATAGTGGGGGAAGTTAGAGGAAAAGAAGCTTTTGTATTATTTCAAGGAATGGCTTCTGGACACTCTTCATTAAGCACTTTTCATGCAGATTCTGTTGATACTTTAATAAGGAGATTACAGACTCCCCCAATAAACTTATCTCCGACTCTTGTAAACTCACTTGATTGTGTTGCAATTGCAACACATGCCATAGTTGATAAAAGAGAAACCAGAAGATTAAGAGAGATTGTTGAGATAGTAAATGTAAACAGAGATGGAACTGCCTTAGTAAATACTCCTTTAATCTGGGATCCATTAAAAGATATTTTCTATTACAAAAAACAAAGCAAGATTTTTGAGAAAATATCTGCCAGGCACGGCATTCCACTTGAAAAACTAGAAAAAGAATTCATTACTCGGACAAAATTAATGTATGAACTTTATAAGAGAAAAATTTTTGGATTTGAAGAAGTACAAAAAGTAATAAATGACTATTATAAAAATCCAGTTGAAGTACTTAACAAATATAATCTTGAAGGATAATGCAAATTGCCGTATTCTTGTATTCAATTTTGAGTTTCATATAAATGAAAGATATTTAAATATCTTTACAATTTTAATATAATGGAAAAAGAGGATGTTGGCCTTATAGCCCAGCTCTTGACAGGCATAAAAGATGCTCTTAATAGTTTAGAAGAAGCGCAAAAGAATAACGATTTGGAGAAATTAAATTCTGCTAAAAAGGAAATTCTTAATTTTCAAAAAGAAATTGATAAATTAATATGATAGATGAAATAAGGCAAAATATTGGGACTGAAATTGAAATGCTACGAGAGATATCTAATTATTTGATAAGACTTGATTATGCCAGTCCTTCAGAAAGAAAACTTCTTATTACTGCGATAGAATCTTTGAGAGGAAGTATTAAACTAATTAATAATTCAATACCTGGTCTTATTAATGAGATATCTATAATAAATAAACTGCCCGCTATATCCTCAAAAACAGATCTGGAAAAAATAAAATTTAAGGGGGCAAAATCTTTAATTAATGTTACTATAAAGAAAGAAGATAGAGAGAATTTTTTAAAAGAATTAAGCTTGAATGATTCTTTACTCGGTAAAATAAAGAAAAAGCAACCTGCAGATATTGAAAAATTTGAAGAATTCAAGGCATCTAGGGGATATATTAAACTGTCAAATAAAGTTTTTCTTAATAATGCCCTTGCACTGCTAAACCAAGGTTATTTCAAATCTTTATCTTTTGAACTGAAAAAATCAAATATCGATGTTTTACTAGCTGCTTATGTAGCAACAACACTTTTCACGGTTTTTATCTCTTTTTTCTTATCTATTTTAATTTCCACATTTCTGATTTTTGTAAAAATAAACCTGATTGCTCCCTATTTCTCGCTTTATAATAGTGGATTTCTTTTGAGAATAATTTATTTAATTTGGATTCCAATTATAATTCCAATCTTTGTGTTTTTTATAATGTATTATTATCCTGGAACTGAAAGACGATCCATGGCGAAAAAAATAGATCAAGAAATGCCATTTGTTGTAATACACATGAGTGCAATTTCTGGATCTGGAATAGAACCAAGCGAGATATTCAAAATTATTGCTGTTAATAAAGAATATCCCTACTTAAGAAGAGAACTAAGAAAAGTAATTAATCAAATAAATCTTCATGGATTTGACCTTATTACATCATTAAATAATGTGTCAAGAACAACTCCAAGTACTAAACTGGCTGAGCTTTTTTCCGGAATAGCGACTACTATAACTTCTGGCGGGGATCTTCAAGATTTTTTTGAAAAAAGATCAGAATCTCTGCTCGCAACGTATCGTTTAGATAGAGAAAAATATACGAAAATTGCAGAAACTTTTATGGATATGTATATAACTGTAGTATTGGCAGCCCCTATGATATTGATGGTTCTTCTTGTAATGATATCTGTTTCAGCTGCAGGAAGTAATTTTTCCTCTTTAAATATGACTGTCTTAATAATCGGCATAATAAGTTTAATAAATGTGTTATTCTTAATTTTACTGCATTTAAAGCAACCGGCTTATTAACATGAAGCTAAAAAAAATACATTTGATAGGATTAATATTTGGGACCTTAATATTGATAGTTGATATTGTGTTCTTTACAAATAAGGAAGATAAGGACTTATTTTTATTTTTAATCGGAATTGCATTTTCCATTATTGTATTGCCATTTATAATGGATATAATAATGGAAAACAAAAAAGAAGATGAAATGAGCGCAATGTTTTTGGAATTTTCTAGAAATCTAGCAGAAAGTGTAGGTGCTGGAACTCCTATAAGTAAAAGCATTATTAATATGAAAAGTAATGAGTATGGTCAATTAGGCCCTCATGTTAAAAAACTAGCAAATCAAATATCTATAGGAATACCTGTAAGCAAAGCAATGCAAACATTTGCTTTTGAAATAGGCAATCCTGTAATAAGCAGATCTGTTACATTAATAAGCGAAGCAGAAAAAGCAGGAGGAGAAATAGACTATATACTTGAATCATCTGCAAAATCGATATCTGAAGTTGAAAAATTAAAGAAAGAAAGAAAGAGCGCGATATATGCCCTTGTGATGCAGGGATATATTATATTTTTCATATTCATAGGAATAATGCTAGTAATGGAATTCAAAATACTTCCTCTTGTAACTGATGTTGGTTTTGACGTAGATGCTGATTTAAACTCTGCACTAGATTTTTCAAAGACTTCGGAAACTAGTTCTACTAAGTTGGATCCTGAAAAACTTGCAAGTCCTTTTTTATATCTCCTTTTGATAGAGGGGTTTTTTTCTGGGCTAATAATAGGGAAACTAACAGAGGGTTCTCTAAAAAACGGCATAAGACACTCTTTTTTCCTTACAATAACTGCCTTTTTAGTATCATCTGGTATCAGGCTGGCAATTTCTGGGTGAAGCAATATAAAATATCTCGTTTTTTGTTTTAATCAAATTAAAAGAATAGCCAAGACGATTTAGCAGTCTCTCTATCCATCCTCTTTGAGGATGGTTCATTGGCTTTCCTGATAATGTTTTTACTGAAAAACTTATTATTATGCACTTGCATTTCAGATTTTTTATTATTTTTTCTGCTAATTTGTGCCCTTTCTCTTCTATAATATCAAGAACTTTAAGTAAAAGACAAAGATCTACCTCTGGAAGTTTAGAATCATAGTTCCTTAAATCATGAAAAAAAGCCTTTCCTTTTATATTGTTTCGCTTGAAGAAATTATTTATCAAATCTATTTCGTCTTTATTTATATCTAATGCATAATAAACTATTTTGGAAGAAGCGAGAGCAAGGGGATTTAAGCCGCAACCAATATCCAATATTGAATTTGGATTTAATTCTTTGATTAGAGAAATTATCAATGGATAATCTTCCTTTCTCTCTTTTGTAGAAATGTGTGTATTTAAGATATCATCGATTTTGTTTGTTTCAAGAAGAGTTTTCCTTTTACTGGAATCTTTTTCAAATCTGCCTAATAATTTCCTTAGATCTGAACGTATTTCTTTGACAATTAGTTTAGAGTCTTTGGAACTAAGTTTTTTTTTACTTATTTTATTCTTTTTGAAATATTTTTCAAGTGAAGAAAGAATTATGAAATCGCTAATACCTGAAAGCTCCTTCTTGCTCTTTATTTTATTTAGAAAACCATCAACTTCCATCTTAAAGTAGTGAGGAGCAATTTATATAAATGCTGTGTATTATAATGAATCATGGGGGGAAAAGGAATAGCGCAGCTTGAAATAATACTTGCTTTTGTCATATTCGTATCTAGTGTTATGTTTGCACTTTATTTTTTTAATCCTGCAGAAAATACAAGAGCTGTTGACTCTTCTTTAATATATGCTATTAATGAGATTGAAAAAGAGGTAAATGTCAAACTTGAAAGCTATGATGTAAAAATAAACAAAGCAGTAGTTCCAATTGAAAACAAAGCGATTTCTATAGCTCTTGGAGATAAAATAGAATTAGAAAAAGTGTCGAGAGTTGAATCTTTTAAAACCGGAAATGTCTTAAACTCAGAGATAAATTATGAAAGCGGCATAATTTATTTTGATTGGACCAAAGAAGAAGAAGATTTTATTAATGTCTATTTAAGTGATGATTTTTCTAGTTCTGGAGCTGTTTTGGAAAAACCAGATGTAAATGAGCAATTTTATAAAATATCTTCAATGAATTCAAGAAAATTAATATCTGAAAAAAAAGCAAGAGAATTAAAGAATTCTTATGATGCTAATTATGAAAACTTGAGAAAAAAATTAAATCTTCAAAGAACAGAATTTGGATTTGTGCTATCTTTTTCTTTAGGTGAAAATATTGAAGCTAAGCGTGATGAACAAAAAGAAGCGGAAATCTTTCTAAAAACTTTGAAAAAAGAAATATTGAGAACAAATGGAAAAAGAGAATTTGGAAACCTTAAAGTAACAATATGGTAATAAAAGCAAAAAAAGGATGGTTGAAAATTGTTGAAGCGTGCGTAGCATTAATAATTATAATAGGGACTTTTTTTGCAATATCTGAATTCAGAGATGCAAAGAAACAGGAAAATTCTTTAGACATATTTTACTCTGTTTTAGATCAGGCAGCGAAAGACAAGCAAATAAGAGAAGAAATATTTAATAGTCCTGAAATAGCAATAGGAAAAATCAATGCTCTTATGCCTGCAAGTACAAATCAGTACTTCGAAAAAAAAGTTAAAATATGCGATATTAATGATGCATGTATCCTTTTAGAAGGAGAAATGCCTTCTAAAGAAACTGAAGTATATATAATTGAAAGAATAGTAAGTACGAATCTTAATATAAAAGAGTTAAACCCAAAAAGAATAAAACTTTATATATGGAAACGATTTTAAAAATGTTTATAAAGTAGTTCTGCCAACTATAAAAATGAAAAAATTAGCAGTGATAACTGGTATTTTTACTATTTTTATATTATTCATATCTCTTAGTTCTGCGGTTGTTGGTAATCCTATTGCTAACTGGAAATTTGAAGGAAATGCTGTTGACAGCTCAATCAACAAGATTGATGGAATAATTAGGGGGACGGTTAATTTTGTTGATGGTATATCGGGCAAGGCAGCTAGTTTTAATGGCAACATAGCTAATTATATTGAAGTCCTTTACAATGAGAAATTTGATTTTAAAAATAAAGATTTTACTATATCGGCCTGGGTAAAATCAAATGTCGATAGCATGTATGGGGGGATTATTGAAAAGACTGTTAATGGACAAGTTAATACACAATATTTAATGTTTGCTGAAAAAGATGCAAGTACTAATATTGATAATTATATAGTTAGAACTAAAGATTTTAATGGAGGAATTGACGAGGTTAAATCTCCTGGTCTTGATAATGGAAAATGGGTGCATTTGATTATGACTTATAAATCATCTAATGCAGAAGTTAAAATGTATCGTGATGGAGCATATGTTGGGAATAGTCTAATAGGATTTGTTATAGCTAATGGTGTTGGACCTATTTTCATAGGAAAGCTTGGAAGCAATCTTTATCCATTCAATGGACTTATTGATGAATTATCTATTTATGATGCTCTTTTCACTGATGCTGAAGTTATGAAATTTTATAAAGAATCAAAATGCTCTTTCAATAATCAGAAAATATTAAAACTTTCTTCGTTAACAAACTCTCACGCTGAAATTTACTCAAAAAATAATTATAAGAATGTAATATGTTATGATGAAATTTTTGGATCCCCTTATGTGCCTGTTGCTGGAGCAGATCCTCATTTATGCTCAGTCAATAATGGAAATATTGTATTGAAATTGAGTTCTGAAACAAATGCACATGTTGAAGGGCCTTTGGGAACAAATTATCCGATAAATATTTGTTATGGCGATTTGAAATGTGCTCTTAAAACAACTTGCTTAAATACGGAAAAAGTTGTGGCCTCTTTGTCGTCAACAACAAATTCCCATATATCATATGGTGATGATCCTCTTTATCCGCAGAAATTGTGCTGTTCAGCTACTTTGGGAAATGGGCAAATAAATTCAGTTGATTGGACAGATTTAAAAGATACTGTAATAACAAATAGCAACAAGCTCTGTACTGTAAGGTTGGCTGCGAAATTGCAAAATGCTCAGAATGGAGAAATTGTTAAATTTAAAATAACAAAAAGAACAGGAATTAATGTGGAACTTGCCACTCTATCGGGAGCTGTCTCTGAAAATACTGCAAAAGCAGATTGGTTTATAGAAGAAAGTTATTTTGATAAAATAGCTGAAGGCAGTGAATTAGATTTTAATTTTGAAGCGATTGCTGGAGATGGAACTGGTATAAATCAAAAGAAGACTTCTGGTATGTTTAAAGTCAAAAATGTTGACTGTCCTTTTATTTATCCTACTGTAAGAATAACTGGGCCTGAACACAGGCAGATATATTTCACAGGAACAAACATAAATTTTGAATATGTGAACGAAATAGTAAATAGCCAAATTGCAAGTGCTGAATGGAGGATAGATGAAGAACCTCTTTCTGATGCAAATAAGATAAAAAAAAGCTTTAGCAATGTATTTACTCAGCCTGGGCAAAAGACAATAACAATTAAATTAATAGATGGAAGAGGAAAATCTGCTGAGGATCAAATAGGAATTATTTTGCTTGGGAATATTAATGAAAATGATCCGCTTGCTTTCATAGAAAAACCGCGCCATAAGGAAGTAATTCATTCTGACCCAAAATCTGATGGAATGATTGTTAATTATATGGCGAAGGATAGTTATGTTGTACAACAAACTGGAGCAATAACAAGCTGCCAAGATAATAAAATAGTTTGCCTAGCAGGAATATGCCCTGTGATAACAAAGAATGCACCTAGTGGAATAAACAATTGTCCTATTAGCAGTAATTTAGCTGTGTCTAAATCTACTGATATAATTGTTGGAGATGAATTTAAAGATATTAAATTTGACTGGACTTCTGAAAGACTCGCACTTGTACCTTCTGGACTTGGAAAATCATTTGGAAAAGTAAATTATTTCAGTCCTGGACAAAAGATAATAATCCTTCTTCTTTCTTATAATAAGAACAATGTAAATGTTCAGAAACAATTCAATAGAACTTTCACAGTTTTACCTGGAAACGCAGCAGGTGTATGCGATCTGGCGGCTGGAGAGTTTAAGAAAATTAAAGATGGAAATGTAATAGAAAGTCTGCCTATTATGAAGACAATAGGTTGTGCTGGAAACGATATCCTAAATAGTAATGATGACTGCTGTCCTGCTGGTTGGACATGTTCTACAAAAATAGGTGAATCTGGATGCAGACTTTTAGGAGATAAAAGAAAAACTACGTGTTCTTCACAAGATGAATCTAACTGCAACAACTTTAATGGAGCAAATAGAAATTATGGACCATTAACAGATCAACAGTCAAAAATGTTGGGCTGTGATTCTCCTCCAAAACTCCAAAATGGGTGCTGGATAGCTGATACATGCAAGTGTGAATGGAACGGACCAAAAGATACTGGGAAATGTACAATAGTTAAAAAAAATAATATTCCTATAAGTCCTGATAACCCTGATATAAACCTATGTGGGGAAGCAACTTTATGTAAGTATGAAGTTATTGAAGAAACTTTATGTGGTGAGGAAACAGAATTCCAAAAAATAAAAATGGTGCCTGTTGGGAATTCACACGTATCATGCACTCCAAAAGAATTTGAGAGAGTTCCTTGTGGAAGATCTGTAATTGAACTGCCATTTTCAGGAATTATGCAGATTACTGCTGCCTTAATTATTATAATATTGATATATTTAATGACAAGAAAAAGAAAATAATTATGTTTTTAAAGAAGCGTTTGCTAAAATAGATATGGAAAAAAAAGTATGGTTTGGCGTGTTAATTTTATTAATTTTGGCTTTTTTGCCTATCGTAAATGCAGGATTTAACTATGCAAATAATAATATTGCAAAAAGCTATAGTGGTGGAGATAAAATAAAAGGAAAAATAAATATCAGTTTTCAAAAAGAACCTGTTAATTCTATATTAAACAGTAATTTTGAAGGAGAGATAACCCTCATTGAGCTATTGAAGAAAAATTCTTTTTCTGAAGTAAAAGATTACAATTGCAGCACTATAAATTGCGCCTCGCAATATATTGCAAAAAATCAAATAAATGATATATCATTAGAACCTGGAGAAAGAAAAATTTTTGGATTTAAATTAAGTGGGAGAGATATAGAGATAAAATCTGCAAAATTCTCTTTATCTGGAAACAGCGCTGCAACATGTTATGGGCAGTTTTTAATAGATACCCTTGATAAGAATGAAACTTATATTCAAAACTACAAATATGTTGGAGTGCCTTGTGGAAACAGGCAATACGGATGCTTCGACAATTCTGTTGAAAATTATGACTTGGCAACTATAACGAGCACTCCGTATTGTGAAAAAATAAAACTTGTTCCTGCTCCTGCATTTCAAGTCGGTGCTAAAATAAAAAACAGTACGCAAGGAAGCACCAATATAAAAATGCAAATTTATAGCAATGAATGGGATGAACTTGGAAAATGCAATCTTCCTAAACATTCTCAAGAAACAGAAGAATTAAAGTGCATTATTAATTTCAGCAACATAAATATAAAAGAATATTATATATGTGTTTCATCAGATACTTCAAAAGATTATAGAATAAGATCTGAACAAGAAGGCGAGATATGTGGAAATTCCGATATAGATTTTAATAATTATGCCAGGGATTATGAAATTTTTGCAGATGCTCTACAGTTTGACACCCCGAATATTGAAATTAATGAAACTACTTTTAATAAAATATCTGGAAAAAGATTTGCAGAGTATCTTGATGATTATGTAAGCGAAAAATACGATAGGGCGTGTCCTATAGATGGCTGCATTATACCTTTTGAGATAATTCCTGAAAAAATGGAGAATCTGGTTATTTCAAATGCGGAAATACAATATAACGCTGCTGGAGCGTCTGGATTGAGCAATTCTAAAATTTATCTAGTAGAAAAAACTGATTCTACGATAGATTCAAAATATCTTGATATTGAACTTGAACATTCGGGTATAAAAATTCCTTTAGGATCAAGAGAGAGAAAACTTGCACTTAGCCTTGGAGGCAAAATGATATTGCCAGAACCATTGGATATAAAGGTTTCTCAAAGCTTTGAATTTGATATATCTCAAAAGTTCTTTCTTGTTGGAATAGATTATAAAATAGAAGCAATAACAACTGAAAAAATTATTGCTTCTTCCTGGAAATTTGGAGATGAAAAAATTACGAATTCTCTAAGCAAAAAAATATCGCATAAATATCTTGAAGAAAAGGAATATTTAATGGAAGTAGAACTTACTAGAGAAGATGGAGTAAAATCATCAAGAGTTTTCAAAGTCAGAGCAGGAGATGCAAAGACCTCCTCTAAAGCAATAGTAGAGCAATATGATGCTAGAATAAAAGATATAAATTCACAGATAAAAAACTATTCTGCTGGCTTATCCAAAGAAATAGAAGATGTATTAAATATTAGTCAATTGATTGATTCTTTAAAAAAAATAAAGGAATCCTATGATTATTCAGAAATGGCAGATTCTTTAAATAGAACGAATGAATCCCATAATTATTCAGAAATGTTAATTTCTTTATTGAAGCTTAAAATACCTTATTCTATATCGACCAGCGAGTCAGCTAAATCGTCTCTTTCAGTAGTACTTGGAAGAATAAACACTGATATAATAGAAAATATTTCTGGAGAAGAGTTTGAAGAAGTAGATGAAGAAGAGCTTAGATTAAGAATAATAAACTGGACAAAAGAAAATTATGATTCAGAGATAAAATATGATGTTATCTCGGTTTACTATGAAGATAAGAAAGAAGATATTTTTACATATTTTAAGATTAAACTTACTCCAAAAAATGATGAAATAGAAGATTCAAATTTAATATTAAATTACCCAAAAGAAGAGATAATTTTCATTAAAGACTATGGGGAAACAAGCTCTGGAGATGGAACTGTGATTACTGTCCCCGGCAATCTAGAAGTTGAGTTTTTACTGCCTGGAAAAATTGAACTTTCAGAGCTTGGAATTTATGTTTCTCCAAACATAAATAATCTCGGTGTTTTAGGAGAGATAAAAAAACATGTTGAAGAATCAAGATTTAAAAGTGCTTCTTGGTTGATAGCTCTTGTTTTTTTCTCAACTTTTGTAGTTTATATAATTTTACAGGAATGGTATAAAAGACGTTATGAATCTTATCTTTTCAAAAATAGAGATGATCTTTATAATATTGTCAATTTCATATATAATTCTAGAATTGCAAAAATAGAAGATAGGGACATAAGAAAAAAACTTTTGGGAACTAACTGGAGTGGAGAAAGAATAACTTATGCCTTTAAAAAAATAGATGGAAGAAGAACCGGCATGTTTGAAATACCTATATTTAAGTTTATTGAAAATAGAAAGGTTAAAGAGGAAATAGAAAGAAGACAACAAAGACCGGTAGACGCAAGATTTATTAAAAGACCATATGTTTACTAGAATAGTAAAATGTTCAAAATAATAAAAAGCTTTTCAAAAAGAATATTGGCAAGCTTATTTAGAAGAAAAACTAATATAAAAATAGGATTTTATGGTCCCCCAAATTCTGGAAAGACCAGCCTAGCCAATAGAATATGCAAAGACTGGACTGGAGAAGAAATAGGGCAAGTAAGTAAAATTCCGCATGAAACAAGACATGTGCAATTTAAAGAAAAAGTTGAAATAAAACACAAAGGTAAAAATCTTGTATTCAAACTTATAGACACTCCTGGAATAGCCACGAAAATAGATTATGAGGAATTTATAAAATATGGTGTAAAGAAAAATGAAGCGAAAAAAAGAGCTAAAGAGGCAACACAAGGAATCATAGAATCCATTCAATGGCTTAATGATATGGATGCTGTAGTGATAGTTCTTGATGCCAGTGAAAATCCTTATTCCCAAGTTAATATCACAATTATAGGAAATTTGGTAGCAAGAAAAATACCTGTATTAATAGCTGCAAATAAAATTGATTTGAAAAAAGCAGATGTAAAAAAAATAGAATCAACCTTTCCTGAATATGAAGTAGTCGGAATATCTGCAAAGGAAGGATTAAATTTTGAAGAATTTTATGAGTCTTTATTCAGACTATCAAAAAAAGTTTAAAATGAGAAACAAAAAAATAAAGGGGCTTAGCTTGCAAGTAATACCGTTTTCTGAAATAGAATACTTGAGCATATCTGAAAGGGTGAAAAAAATCTTAAATCTTATACTTGGAAACAAGATAGTCATAATACATGGAAGGCTGAGAGCTGAGGAAGAAGTAAGATTAATTGAAGATACTATGGCTTTAGTGGACCACGTAAAAAACTTTAAGTGGATTGAACTTGCAATTATAGAGCCTGATGT
>ERZ1292623.606-Hain-H51-01um-R1-606-length-38001-cov-22_pt1 | contig 38001 bp, 48 predicted proteins | sample MGYA00564398_ERZ1292623 | MGnify/ENA primary metagenome ERZ1292623 (study PRJEB36523, sample SAMEA6512633) | groundwater metagenome | collected 2019-01-07 | study: AquaDiva: Metagenomics assemblies of 32 groundwater samples
TCCCCCCCACCCAACATTCTCAGCCCGCGTACCGTACCATCCGATAACGTACTAAGGGTACCCTGAGTACCTGGTACGGGGGTACCAGTCTCTGAGGTACTGGTACGTGACGTACATGTACGTACGGCCACCCTATTGAGGATTGCGTAAATACGCTGCCGGGACAAGCGCTCAGCTTGGGCGATAGCTGAGACGGGCGTTCCCGCCTCATAGCTAAGCCAGATATGATGGTCCCGCTCCGCCAGCGGTGAAATATACAGGCGCTTGCGTCGTGCTTGCAACAATGCCATGTCGCCTCACAGTCTATAGCATGTCTATCGGGTTGTCAATAGGCGAGGCCCCCTGGGCCATGAGAACCCCGGAGGAGTGCGGGGGCTGGTCCAGGCCCGGGCGTGCGGCGTGGTCGAAGCCTTTCCCACACTCGAAGTGCCTCCGCCTTCTGGCTCTGAGTCAGGCATCGACTGAACCCGTATAGGAACGCAGTCTTCAGGTGCAGGTAATCGGCGTTCATCTGGTTGTGGCCGCCATTCGTCCGATAGGACTTGTCTGGCTGCTCGGGTATGATAGCCCAGCATTGGCCAGTCCTGCGCACGACGGCCTCAGCCTGGGGGCGGCGAAGGGGGCCTGGGCGCCCCCTCCCGGCCCACCGGCGTCTTGCGCCGCGTGCCGGCCAGGGTCCGGGAGCGCTCCAGGGCGCAACGAGGACAGTAGCGCCTCCGCTGCCCCTCGTACAGGAGGGCCTGCTCGTGGCACTGCCAGCAGACGTACCAGCCGACAACGCGCTTCGGCGCCGGCTCGGGAGAGCTCATACCTCCACTATAATAGATGGTGGGCAGGGCTTTGTCAAGGGGTGGCGCTCAAAAGGGAGACTGCCCCTCCGCACCCCTTGACAACTGGTGTAGAGTGTGATACTATGGCTGTGTCGGTGGGGGACTGACAAGAGAGCCCTACAGGCGTAACGACAGGAGGTGGACCGATAGGCAAAGAGCGCCCGCAACCGAGGAGGGAATAGGGCTGGGCCTGGAGAGTGCGGCCGGGCCCAACCCCTTCAAACGAAAGGAGAGACGATGATAAACGCAAAGAGAAGCAACAAGAACGTCGAGGTGCAGAAGCTCAGGGCCGATCAACGGCCAAAAGCGCGGTACAGCTATACTGTTGAGGGCGAAGCCCCATTCCCCTTTGATATGTTGCGCTATGACGCCGCGCACCCGAGGACGCAGGCCGATATACGTGGACTGGCCAGCCAACCTGGCGAGAGAGTGAGGGTGGCGCTCGATTCTTTTGCGTCCCCGACGGTGGACCGATGGGCCTCGTTCGGCTGGGCGGTTCTGTGGCCATAACCCAACGTCAAGCCAGGGAGAAGGAGGTGTCGTAATGCTACACACCACCTTCAGGCTGCTACATGCAGCTGGCGCCTGCGAGGCAGGCTATCGGCGGGTTGCTAAGGCCGCTGGCGGAGTGAGGGACTACGGCCAGGATACTCCCATTCCTCTTATAAGGGTATTGGAGGTGGGCGGTCTCTGCGACGCCCTCTGGTGCCTGCGGGCTGTCCTGCCTGGGGAAGAAAGAAGGATGGCCACGGCGGCCAGACTGCTGGCCTGTGAGTTCGCGGAGCATGTGTTACCCCTCTTTGAGGCTCAATATCCTGCCGATCGCAGGCCCCGTCAGGCCATCGAGGCGGCGCGGAAAGCGGCGAACGAATTGGGAGATGGGCAGGTGCTTCCCCTCGCCGCCGCCGATGCCGCCGCCGATGCCGCCCTCGCCCCCCTCGCCGCCGCCTACGCCTACGCCGCCTCCGCCGCCTCCGCCGCCTTCCCCGACGCCTCCGCCGCCTACGCCGCCGCCGCCTACGCCTACGCCGCCTCCGCCGCCGCCTACGCCGCGGAGAGGGAGTGGCAGACTCTCCGCTTCGTGGCTATGCTCTCCATCCCAGGAGCGCAGGAGTAAGGCCATGGGATGGACCTGGCGGGAAAAGGCTATCCCGGAAGCGTCTCCCATACCACATGTCGAGGAGGATATAAGGAGGGGGATTATATACCAGTCGCCATGTAGGCGTGGTGCAATCGGGGCAGAGGTTTCTGTAGAGGCGAAACTTGGCGGTCAGGCTATGAACTGGCCCGGTCCCGGCAAAGGGCAGGTTAGCATCAGCGTCCATGTGATCTGGGATGTCTGGGTCAGGACAGAAGATATCTGGACAAGTGATGTCGCCGTAAACATTGTGCGGTTACCCAGACGCCGCTCCTGGGAGCTCTGGAAGAAGAGGCGCGCGCCGTGGAAGGGTATGACCATAAAGGGGCAAGAGTCAGCGCAGTACCGAGGGTGCTACCGTAAAGACGTGACCCAGCCTGTCCGAGACGAAGCAACATTTGAGTGCGTCGGGGAATATCGCTGGCATAAAGACCCATTTGAGCTGGAGTTCGTCCTCAAGACAGGTGTTCCAAAAGGCGAGCATCGCCTTCCACTTGCGATTGACTGGAAAGAAATGCGGGCAAGAGGAACTAACCCGCCGCTATGAGCGTCTTGTACTGCCGAGAGGCTGATTGGAGTAGCCGAGCGGCAGCTAACAGACGACATAGCGCATGGACGAAAGGAGAATGAGAACCATGGGCGTAAAGCACAAGCTAGTCGGGCAGCCGATGGAAAGGATGGGGTATGACCTTGTTTACACGTTATAAGCTTACACTGCACCTGGAGAATCTCATGGCTGGCATCCCCAAGCACCCGGACCTGATTGCTAGCTGGCTAGAGGCCAGAGCGCCATCTGAATATGCCTTTAGCAAGCGGACGGCGCCCGTGCCCTTGGATGAGCTGGCGGAGGATGTGGCGGCCGCTGTCCATGCTGAAGCCACCGAGGAAAATAAAATCTGGTGTGGCTTCAAGTCCGATGAGAACGGCTTGTACGTCGATGGATACCACGTCAAAAGCCACCTCAAGGACTGCGCTAATATACTGCAGAAGACAGTGGCTATTAAGGCTCTGAAGGCGAAGCTAGCTGACCGAGTCTTTGTGGAAGAGGCCCGCCTGCCGCTGGGCTACGGCGCGCCTGCAGGCTACTGGGAGCACCCGGTGCACGTGATGACCATGCAGGGGCCCAGAAGCGCCCTCAAGCGCTCCGACTACGTGGAGCACGTTGATCTCCATGCTACGCTCCGAGTCCTGGAGGACCGGGTCATTACGGAGGCTACTCTACGGGCCATCCTGGACCTGGGGGCGTGGAAAGGGTTTGGGGCTGAACGCGGCCTTGGCAACGGGCGCTATGCCTACGAGCTGGCGACTACCAGTAACCAGCTCGCTACGTAGGCGACAATGGGGATGATTGGAGTGGCAGACGAGAAGCGAGATGCTCTGGCTGGCTGTGAAGGCGAGAACTGAGGTGCGGGGGATTGGTGTGTAGACGAGAAGCGAGATGCTGTGTCGTGAGTTGGGCTGAACTGACGACGAGGGTTGAAATGCGCTGGCCTGGCGTGAAGACGAGAATGGGAATGCGCTGATGTGGGCCGTAGACGCGAGATGTGTTGCAATGTTGTGCAGGCGAGGAGTGAGATGCAATGGATTGCAGACGAGGCATGATTTGCCATGGTGTGCAGGCGAGGAGTGAGATGCAATGGATTGCAGACGAGGCATGATTTGCCATGGTGTGCAGGCGAGGACTGACATGCAATGAACTGTAGACGAGAATTGGTGTGCTGTGGAATGCGTTGCAGGCGAGAGTTGGAGGGGGTTGCGTTGCACTGGCGACGAGAAATGAGCTGGGCTGTGTTGCCGACGAGAAATGCACTGGGGGGAGTTGTGATGGAGACGAGAGATGTGATGAGCTGGGATGAGATGCGGTGCAGACGAGGTTTGGCGTGGTGCGTTGTGCGGTGAGATGAACTGCTATGCAGCCGCGAATTGGAATGGCGCGTATTGGAGCATAGACGAGAACTGTGCTGATGTGGTATGCAGACGAGACGCGGTCTGACTTGGTGCGAAGGCGAGATATGAGTCGACATGGGGTGGAATGCGTTGCAGGCGAGACTTGGCGGGGGGCGTTATGTGCTGAAGGCGAGGAACGGGATGCAATGCACTGCAGGCGAGGCATGAAGTGCACTGGGGTGCAGGCGAGAGTCGATGTGGCTTGGTCTGACGTGGAGACGCGCAATGGGCGGCAGATGAGCACTGTAGGGTCATACTAGAAAGGGAGGTCCATATGGAACAGCATGAGCGTAGCGTCACAGCCGTAGTGAAGGAGAAGACGAAGACGCCGACCGGCGTCAAGGTCACGTTTGGGCCTATAGAGGGCCTCGGCCGGTACCCTGTGATCATTACCAGGGTGCCGGAGGCCGACGCTCAGGCGATGGAGGTCAGTCAGCCCTACCGCGTGCTGCTGATCCGGGGCAACGCTAGAAAGGATATCCCTGTCGCCGACTGGGACTACTACTGGAACTGGGGGGGACTCGTGGCGGCCTCCCCGCTCCCCCCAACGCCGCCACAACCGTTGCCTGTGCCGCCGCCTCCGGCCTGGGAGGCGCCGAGCCCACCCCTGGATCCAACACGGCGGAGCATCGAGCGCCAGGTGGCGCTCAAGGCCGCTATCGAGCGGCTGAATGCGCTGACGGCGGCCAAGGAACCCATCCCAGTGGAGCTTGCCGAGCTCGCTTGGAAGCTCCTTGTCGATCTCTCCGACCTCGTTATGAGCGCTCCCAGGCCGCCGTCAGCCGGCCCAGTGCAACGGGACGCATTGTGCTGGACGGACGCATTGTTCTGGAGGGAGATTCAGGCTCTCGGGTTGACATTGCACGATGGTTACGCAGATGTAGCCCGCGTCAGCAAAATCCTCGGCGGGCCTCTCACGACGTGGCTCAAAACAGGGACCTATGGGAGCGCTCTCGAGCGTATTCAGAGCAGCCTTATACCAGCTCCAGTGCTAGCGGGGGCGGGATATACGAAGGAGAACAGAGACGCATGACCACTACGACGGCGACAGGACAGATCAAAGAAACCCTCGCGGACATCATGGCGGCTTCCGAAGTCCTGGCGGCGATGGAGCTTGCCCCGGAGGAGATGGAGCGGTATGCCCAGGCCGTGCATGAGCAGGCGCGGGAGAAAGTCGTCAGTATGGCGCTTGCCGTACAGCACATCGAGGCGGAGCAGGAGGTCAGGACGGCGGCCATCGACCGGCTCCAGGCCAGAGGACGCACGGCTGACGCCCGCATAGCCTGGCTCAAGGGCCTGATGAAGGCGGCGCTGGAATCGGAGACCCTGGCCCTGGGGACTGTGCGGCACCCCCTGGTGTCCGTGTCCCTCCGGACCTCTCCGCCGTCCATCGAGGTCACGGATGAAGGGGCTATCCCGCCCGTGTGGAAACGGGCTACGATCGTGACGCTGCTCTCGGAGGTGCCCGAGGCCCTGCTCCCGGGTGTCAGGCGGATAGAGGTGGAGAAAAAGGAGCTGCTTGCGCAGGCTTTAGAAGGCAAGCCGTTGCCGCCTGGCGTGCGGTTGGCGGCAGCTGCTCGGCACCTGGTGATCAGATAAGGAGGACGGCATGGGCATCTTGCATATTGCGGAGGAGGGCTTGAATGACAACCAATTATACACTACGGGCAACTGGTTTTAAGGAGGGCGGCATGGAAGGACGCCTTAGCGTCGTGTGCGGTAGCAATTGTCGGACGGAGATCCCCCTGATGAAGCTCCTTCTGGAGAGGACTTACCAGGTCGCTCTGCTAGTCTTCCCCCTCTACCGAGCGTATGCCGCCTTAGATGCTCACAAGATGGGGTGCTCGTATAAAGTGGAGGATGAAATACAAGGTCGTCTGAGTGCCGTGTGCAGCGGCTGCCAGATGGAGTTTCCCCTGATGATGCTTCTCACAAGAGGAGCCCGTAAGGACGAGGCGCCTTACATCGCCCTCAGCGAGGCGGAGACGGCATTAGGCGCTCATGCTGCCGATTGCCATTATCTCTGGGGCAAGCAGAAGACATTGTGATGGCGGCGCTGGGCGGCTATCATGAGTGGGAGGAGGCCAGCCTGACGCTGCGTCAGGGGGGGCTAGAGCAGAAGGTTGAGTTCCGCTACTGCAGGTCGTGCAAGCATGGCCATTTTGTGTCCCAAGCGGTAGACAGGCGCCTGGGGGATTTGCTAGAGTACGTAAGGGGCCTCCGGGGGGAGCATCGCAAGTGGCGGCAAACGCACGTAGTCAGCGATCAGGAGCAGCCGTAGCCCGGCGCTCGACTCCGGATCCTTGCGTCCACTACTGGGCGCTCGGCGACGCCCCGGTCAATCACTGGGTGGCAGGCCGGTGCCGCTATTGTCAGATGGCGCGGTCCTTCCCCGCTACAATGAGGATGCTGTTGGAGGCTCAGGGCGGCCAGAGGGCTGTTGGACTAACACAGATCGCCAGTATGCCCACTCGCCCCTTCTACCCGACTTTACAAACACATCCCCATCGGCGGGAGCGGGACGAGGCCAGGAGGCGCTGGTGGGAGCAATATAAGGAGCGCCTGCACGACGATCTCATTATTTACAAGGCGGTGGAAGTCGGCATGATGTGGCGCTTGTACCCTGCGCAGATCAGTATGCTCAAAGACAGGCTCGGGATAGAGCGCCACCACTGGAGCAGGCTCAAAATGGCGGGCGCCACTTGATGGGGACCGAGGACCAGGCGCCTTACTGGGATAATGGCATTGTCAGGCTATGGCGCGGCGATTGTCGAGAGGCGCTGGCGAGCATGGCGGCGGGCGGCGTTCATTGCGTCGTCACCAGCCCTCCCTACTGGTGCCTCCGCGACTACAACCTGGAGCCTCTGATATGGGGAGGAGACAAAGGCTGCGGGCACGAGTGGGGCGCCCCGCTCCGGCCTGGCACCAAGCTCGGGCTTAGTGGTAATACGAACGGCAACTATGCGGGGGGTCTGGTTGACCCTACGAAAGCCTATGCTAACGCGGGCAAGGCCCAGGAAAGCAAGTCATGTAAGCGGTGCAACGCCTGGCGGGGCTCTCTTGGCCTTGAGCCGGCGCCGGAGCTCTACGTGCAGCACATCGTCCAGGTGATGCAGGAGATAAGACGAGTGCTGAGGAACGACGGGACTGTATGGCTGAACATGGGCGACGGCTACGCAGGCAGTAGCTCTCCCGGCAGCGGCCTCAAGCCCAAGGATCTGGACGGGATGCCCTGGCGCGTGGCGCTAGCCCTGCAAGCGGATGGATGGTGGCTCCGGAGCGACATCATCTGGGCCAAGCCCAACCAGATGCCGGAGAGCGTGACGGACAGGCCGACGACGGCCCATGAATATCTGTTCCTGCTGGCGAAGGCGGCGGACTACTTCTATGATGCCGAGGCAATCAAGGAGAGTAGCGTCACGCCGCCAAGAGCCGGGGGTCCGGTGGCCTACCGCAACCGCCGTTCAGTCTGGACAATCCCGCTAGAAGGCTACCACGGAGCGCACGACGCCACGTTCCCGCAGGCCCTGGTGGAGCCCGCCATCCTGGCGGGCACCTCGGAGCGTGGCGTTTGCGCGCTCTGCGGCGCGCCATGGGCAAGAGTCGTGGAGCATGAGAATATGCAGTGGGTAAAGGGTCCCAAAAGGATGCACAATGCCACGAGGATGCGCACCCGTCCATCCGGGACTCAGGACCGCCCGGCGATGAGCCGTACCACAGGCTGGGCGCCTGGCTGCGCCCACGCCGACGCGTCCATTGTGCCCAGCGTCGTCCTGGATCCGTTCGCTGGCACGGGCACGACGGGCGTTGTGGCGCAGAGGCTAGGACGCAGGGCGGTCCTGATAGAAGCCTCGGAGGACTACTGCACGCTGGCGGTCAGGCGGCTCCAGGGCGTGGCCCTATCCCTGCACACAAGCGCAGGCAGTGCGCAGGAGGACGCTCCTGCCCATTATTGACCCCCGCGGCGTCTTGAAGGGCCTCCAGGCCCTGGCTGAGGCCCGTAGAGGCTGGACGTTGAGCTACTGGCTGCCCTGGCACTGGGCGAAGGAAACGGTCAGCGACCAGGTAGACTATGAGACAGCAGCCCGTATCATAGACCCGCCCCTGGGCTGGCCTGATAAAGCCATGGCTACGCCCTCTGTCGAGCAGTGGCGGGACTTCATGGCCCGGTTCGCCCAGTTCCGCGCAAAGCTACTGCCCCGTTACGGGGACAGGGGCATGGACTGCGAGGACTACGTTTGCCAGTGCCTGGCCGCCGCCGGCCTGGTCTTCGAAGCGCCGGCGATAGCTCCTGTGCGAGTCAGCTATACCGCTAGCGATAGCGTTGTGGCGCACCTGACCTGTATAGGGCTGGACCAGGGCCGCGGGCTCTTGTATCTGGAGCCGACGCCGCTCTCGGAGTTCACGAGTGCGCCGCCGAGCATGGCCACGCCTGTCGCAGACTGGCCAGCGTGGACGATAGCGACGAGATGATGTCTATTGGAGACGAGCCCGCAAAAGGACTGCATCTCAGTATGTCGGTCCTCCCGGACCTGCGCTCCGTCGGGGGCAACGTCCATGTGGGCCATCCAATGCAGAGGTACAGACAGGAGAGAGCCGACAAGGAGCGGTGGCGGCTTGCCATACGAGAAGCCCTGGGGCCGCCGCCATACCCGCGCTTTGAGCGCGCCAGGATGCACGTCACAGTCTATTATCAGGACCGCCGACGCCGGGATAAGGCGAATATCATCAGGGCCACCAAGCACTTGACGGACGCCCTGGTCGAATGGGGCATCCTGGCCGACGACGACGTGGCTCACCTGGACGATAGCTATAGTATTGCTCTGGGGAGCGAGCTGGGACCCTTGACGATTGTGCTTATCACAGACGCCAGGCCAGCATCAACAGAGACGCCGCCCTTGGGATAGCGGGCGACGTCTTGCGAAAGGAGGCGGAGAAGGGATGGAAACCTTCTCCGCCTCCCATTATAGCGGCTGGAGTCGGCAGGATGCAAGGCCTCAGACGCCGGTTCGCTTGTGACCGGGCCGCCGGCGCAACTTATAGTCTTGCGATCAGCAGCTTCCCAATTAGCTCCGTGTACGCTGGAGGTATAGCCTGCAGTCCCTCCCGAGTATTACCCCACGTAACGCCCATCCCGTCGCAAAACTCACGCTCCGTCCCGTACCGGGACTGGCCGCTGGTGTATACATTCATCGCTCGCTCCGTATGAGAGCATGTGACGGGGAAAAGCGGCAGCATCTCGGAGCACTGAAAGAGCCGGTGGCGGTGTATCTGCCCGCGCCCACGCAGCCCAAACATGGTGCCGCATAGCCGGCAATCCCATGGGGGGGGCGCTCCAGGGACGTTCTCTATTACCCAGGGGATCTTGATCTCCGACAGGATAGCCCGCAGGGGCGTCAGCAAATCGATATAGTGAGCGGCTGCGTATCGCCTCCGCATGGCCCGCGTTCTGGAAAAGAGCTGGCACGGCGGGCTGGCGTGGATGGCGTCGAACTCATGGGCATGGGCAACGACATACTCCAGGGCGTCCGCTTGAACAAAGGTGAATGGATAGTGGGGCTGCGCCGCAATATCAATACCGATAATCTCGGTGAAGCCTGCGCGATAGTAGCCCATAGCAGCCCCGCCAACACCACAGAAGAGGTCCAACAGTCTCAGGGCGTCACCCCGAGCCACCACAACACCGCTTGTAATACCCCCAGGCATATGGCCAGCACCACGCCTGCCACTCCTGCCGGGGGGCCATATTGCAGGACGGTCTGCCGAACCCCCCCGCGCCTGGGCCGGCCGTTGGGAGAGAGCGGGAATATCTGCCCGGCCAGCCACCCGAAGCCGGCCAGCATGATCTCCTTGTCCGATGCCTCCATGCCCTTCATGGCCACCCTGCCCTGGGCCTCGTGTATCAGCTGCTGCATCTGGCCCTGCTCGACCGCCGCCATGCTAGGGGCCTCCGCTCCTACCCCCGTTCGTCCCAGAAGGGGGGTCGGGCGGCCGCTGCCTGAAGTAGTACTGAATCACCATAGTCCACGTCACCAGCAAGCCTCCCTCCACCTGCGCTCCCAGGCTGACCCACCCCCGCCCCCCGAGGATCCAGAGGACAGGGATGAGGACGAAGAGCACGAGGGCCACCGAGTCATTAAAGTTCTTTCTTAGCATTGCCAAGCCCCCAGATTCCACCCAACAGCGCCCTATACCCTACTACACCATGGTGTGGCCCAAACAGGGGCCTCCTGGGGCTTCTGGGGCGCGGATTAGATATAAACATAGCTATAGCGTTTGCCGCTGGCTATTTCCCGCTCTTTGTGAACTGCCCCCTGGCGTTACGTCCAGGGTGGCCTTTGGCGGCTGGATACTTTTTAGCAGAGCTCCCTTTATGCGGCATCAGCTATTTCCCTTTCTTCTTCGCGGGTTTGCCGGTCGGCGCAAACCCGTGCTCCACCGCTCTCAGCAGCGTCGCCTGTCTTTCGGCCTTCGCCTTCGTGGTCCCTTTAGCGCTTACCTTGCCGCCATGGCTGACCTTGTATTTGCCCCCGGATGTCCTGGTGACCTTCACAGGCATCTTACACCTCCGCCAGATAGATAGTCCATACCCCTGTCCTGGGCTCCGCGAGCCGCCCCTCCAGCGGCCCGATCTGCTCCAATGTCTTGCTCTGGGGGAGGGGCAGCAGCGCCAGGTCGAGCTCGTCCCCATAACTGAGCAGCACCTTGGTTTTGAGAGCCAGTATCGTCTTCACGTTCTTCATGACCTCGGACGGCTTGGGCATACCTCTCCGGGGCCGACCGCGTACGATGACGTTGAAAACGTATACCCAGCGCACAGGCGGGATTTTCAAAAACGCTATCTCGCTGTTGAGGACCTTGGGCGTCAGATCGTCATTCGCAGCGCCGGTCTGCCGGGCAAGCACGAGCCTGTAACGCACCGTATAGAAGTTCACCCCCAGGTTACTTGTCGGCTCGAAGTTCACTGTCACCCTGTTCGCAGTCTGCGCAGCCAGGGCCGTAGTCGTGGACACGGCGCCGTTGATACCGTAGTTTGGCGTCACGGTCTCCGTAGCATCTACGTCCTCGGTATTGAGGAACCAGTCCCACATCGTCGTGCTGACCTGGGTCGGGGCGAACATCAGCAGCGACGTTTCCACGTAGCCCGTCTCTTCAAACTCGGCTGCCGTCCCGAGCAGCCGCGGGTCCAGCTCCACGTCTTTGAGCTGGATCATGGAGGAGGAGTCGGCGTTGCCCGATACGTCGTTGATAGCGCCGAGCAGGTCGCCGGAGAGCGGGTCGAACGCGAGGAACCGCGCCGCCTGGGAGCGGTTAGCGGTCGCCTGCTCCCACTTGTAGTGCCACCCGTCCCCTGTATATTTCAAAATCAGGGCCTGGTCCCCGCCGCTCGCCGTATCGCCGGACCAGAAGGCGTAGACGCCCGTGGCGGTCCTCGCTACGCAGACCTGCCCGTCGGGGTCAAGGTCAAAGTCCTTGCCGGAGGGCATCCCTGCCTTGCCCCCAGGCGATATGTCGGGGAAGTCCCCATTAGCCGCATAGGAGAAGACCTTCCCAGCGTCCATAAACACGAGCAGCTTGGAGCCCCAAGTGGCGAGCGCCCGCCCCCGGAACGGCAACGCGATGAGCTGGTTCACGACGTTGTTTGTCTCGTCCAGCCAGTAGAGGGTATCGAAGGTGAGGATAACGATGCGGGACGTATCGTTCCGGTCGAAGAAGATCCCGACATCGCGCACCTGGCCATTGACGCCTGTGACAACGGAGGTCCAGGCCGTCGCCCCATTATCCGTCGTCTTCATGATGTTGAAGTTCTTCTCCAGCTGGATAAAAGCCCAGAGCGTGGTGCCGCTATCCAGGAGGCGGCTGCCCTCCTGGGCATTGCTTGTCGGTGAGTTCGTCATGGCGGTCAGAGCGCCTGTGCCTGTCGTGGACCGGGCGACTATAGGCGTGACGTTGTTGGGGTTCGTGCTATAAAGGAAACATAAGGCCCCCTTGTGGACAACCATATCGAAGCCCGCATCAATCGACGCGTTCGCCGCGTTAACTGTCGCCTCATCGTTCCATATGGAGGAGTCCCACCGGATATAGTGGAGCTCGTAGGGGTTCGCCCCCAGGTCTCCGTCGTCGACGTACCAGGTGTAGACGCCGCTCTGCTGGGTCCCTTCGAAAAAGACCGCCGCCTTCGGTTGGCGCATGATCCCGCCGTCGCCGTTCCCGGCCACGTCCGCATCCCCCCCCGCCCCAGGGATCGAGGGCGTCTGCCGGCGCCTCGGAAGGGTTATCTCGCCAAACTCGGTCTCCGCCTCGGAGTCCCGGAGAGTATGGAGGTCTCCATGGGCCAGATGCGTGTCGAGGTTCAGGCCGCTGACCGCATCGATGACGTTCCCGCCACCGATACGCGCAGGGCCGAAGGCGTTGACAATGTTGCCGATCAATAAGCTGTTGCGGAGGTACCGGCTGTTAGCGTCCTGGCGCCCGCTCGCCAGGGTGGGCTGGCTCCAATCGTTGAGCTGGATGCGCGCTACCGCGCCGTCAGTCGGCAGGATGTAGGTCGACGCCCCGTCGACAATCTTGATCTCGTCGCCTCTGGGCATCTAGCGCTCCAGCACGATCGTTCGGTCTACCTGGTCCACCCCCCAACCCTGTCGCATGTTGACGCTCGGGTGAGTGAGGCCAGGATGCCCCGCCCGCTGCCGCTCTACCCGGACAGCCCAATCAGCCCGCCGCCTGGCGGCGCTCTCCTCTACCTCGAGCTCGCCTGCCCTGGCCCCATACAACCACTCCATAGCCTGGGCGACCAGGAGAGATAGCCCGCCTCCATCCACCTCCACAATGTCCGTCTCGCTCATGGGCAGCGTGAGATAGCCCTCGCCCCGAAGACGCAGCCCGTACCGAGAGCGTGGCATATTGCTATAGCCAATAGGGTAATATGCGCCGCGAGGGTATCGCTCGAGGGCCTGTTGCTCAACAGCATAGGGCGGGCGGGTGAACCGCTCCGGGTAGGGGTAGGAGTGCACGGCCTTGCCCCCAATGAACAACCCGGAGCCGCCGCCGCCGTCCACGTAGGCTGTGCCGGCGGCGGCTACCTGGACTGTCGGCGTGAGCTCTGTGGCAGTTGTTGGGATCGCTATCGCGTCTGACGTGAGAAGCCGCCAGGTGGAGTCCCCCGTATGATAGCCCCCGTAGGTCGGCGTGCCCGTGAAGTTTATGCCCAGGCGCACCGTAGAGGCTGCCGACGCCCACACCCACCTCTTGAACTCCGCCGTGGCGCTGGCTTGCTCCTTGACGTTAGTCCGGGAAAAGACGTTCTGCGTCAGGGTCGCCGCCGCGCCAGCGCCGGCAGTAATGAAGGCCGATTGCTCTCCGTGCCAGACACGAATGGCCTCTTTCGCCACGGTCGCTCCGGCGCCAGTCAAGGTCCAGTTCGGGAAGCGGGACTCCAGGAAAATCTCGTAGCCGGCATTGGCGGCGAGATGGTCGTCCACAACGAGGCTGTCATCGACTAGCGGCACCCACAGGTCCTGGGCCAGCGCCCGTATCGCCTCGTGGACAGCGGCTCGTTTGATGTCGATGGGATGATGCCGGTGCAGCTCATAGGACGCCCCGATGCCCGGCGCTTCCGTCCATGCCTCGGAGACCGTGAGGGTGCCGGTGCCAGGCGCGTAGCCGGAGGTCTTCTTGGCCTTCCGCACCTCGCCTGCCGCCACCCCATCGAGGACCAGCACGTAGTAGTCCCCCAAGCCGTCCGTCTCCTCTGATACTCGCTGTAGCCTTGTGTCCACAAGAGTAGTGGTCGTCCCCGCAGCGGTGGCCCTGCTCGCCCAGTAGTCCTGAAGCGCCACGCTGACCAGGCGCCTGACCTCTGGCCAGGGCGTCATGGGAGGGCCATCCAGGCCCTCGTCTTCTCATACAAGGCCCTCACCGCCATCGGCGTCCACTCAGCCTGCTCGAAGAGCGGACCGGCCGGCCCGCCGGCCAACTTGCCGTTAAAGAAGCTCCCCTGCCCCCCACCCGTGGCGATATTCATTCCGAGCCTCGTAAGCGTGGCCGTATTCTGCTTCGCAACGAAAGCGCCCGACGCGGAGGTCGCCGTATCGTCCCGTGCGCCGTTGACATAGAGCCGCACGCTCGTGGAGGTCGTGCCCCCTCCATATGTCATCGCCAGGTGATACCAGCGGCCCGCCACAAGAGCCCTGGCGGAGAGCTGCCCTATCTGAGCGTTCGCTGTCTCGTCATAGACGACGCCGCTCAGCTGGGAGGAGCTATCGACGAAGAGCCGGAACTCTCGCAGCTCTGAGCCCGTCGTCAGGTCCCACCTCCCGAGCAGGTCCACGGAGGTTATGTCGTCCAGGAGGATCCACAAGGCGAGGCTGAACCCGGATGCAGATGTCCAGTAGGCAGCGTCCGGAGTGTCCGCCTCCTCGTCGGAGCCGTTAAGCTCCAGGATGGGAATGATCCCCTGATAGCTCGACTCCCAGGTGGGCCGCAAGGGAGCGTCAAATGCGGATGGAGCCTCGCTCCAGGTCCAAGTCGGCGCGAGTCCAACCGTCTCTTTCCGCCGCCCAGTAAAGGTTGTGGCCGTTGCCAGCCCATAGGTAGGGTCGCCAAGCGGCAGCTGCGTGCAGGTCGGCCCGAGGAGCTCGTCGAGCGCCCTGTAAAGCCTGCCCCAGAGCGCCTGCATCGCCTCGATATCGCGGCGGACACCGAGTAGCGCTGGCATCTGTACGGTCAGTCGCCCACAGCCAGGAGAAGCGCCCGGTTAGCCCTGGCCTCTGTTATACAGCGGGCCATCTCCTGCTGCACCCGCGCCAGGAGCTCCTGGCGGCTTGCCGCCGCGACATGAAAGCTAGCGCAACGCACTCCGGCCCTGAAGACCGCGTAGTCCTTGACGACAAAGCCATTGATTATCGTGCTCATCCCCACCGGCTCGACGTAGTACTCCGGTTCAGGAGCCGCGAGGGGTGCGGGCTCCGCTGGCGCGAGGGTCTTGTCCATGGTTTGCCCCAGGATGCCCTCAATATCGGCGCATAGCTCAGTCCACCTCTTTGGCCGATACGTAGCGGCTGCCTGCTCTCCTTTGGGAGGATAGCCAAAGCGGTTCAGGGGCTGCATCCCCGTTTCCCCAATCCGGAGGTCGAAGACAAACTCCTGGCGTCTCCAGTTGCTCCGGCACGCATGGCACTCCGTACCAGCCGCGAGGCCAGGAGTCACCACCCCCGCTGCATTGACGCTGGCGGCGTCTGTATGAGGCACAGGCCCGGTCGCCGTCATATGCACCCACTCAGGCTCGGTGGGGTTCTCCACGCAGATAATGACTCGCCGCCTGGGGTACTCTTTGAAGCTTATAGCTTGCATCGGCATTACTCCTCTCGGTAAGTCAGCACGACCTCGGCGTTGCCGCCAAGGTCCACACTCGTCCTGATTGAGACAACGGCGTCCGCCGCGCCGACAGGGCCGCCTCCGTCCGGAAATACGATGCTGTCCACAGCGACTCGGGTCTCCGCGGCGGCCGTGCCGATCATGGAGGATATCCAGATAGCATTCGCCGGCGTCGTGCTAATGTCCGCGCCAGTGCCGAAATAGCACTCCGTATGCGTGAGCGTGGTGGACTTGTTGACCATCTGGAAGGCGATGACCCGCACCTTCTTCCCGGTCGTCGGCGTCAGGATCGTCAGCCGCGTGGTGGACACTCCACTTGTGACCGCCCTCGTCGCCAGGACGTCGCTACTGCCCCGGGTTGCGGGGGACGCCGCCAGCACTCCCAAGCCAGCGCCGCTATCCGCAATCGACCGGATGCGGTCCAGGTTGCCGTCCGGAGCCAGCCCCAGCAGCACGGAGGCGCCGAGCAGCTTGTCCGCCGTGGCGGAGGCGCCGGTGATGCCGTCTGCGTTGAGAGCTGTGATATACACTCGGTCGGCGGCGGTATAGAGCGTCACTCGCAAGTTGGGATTGGTGGCGCTCTCTACTATCAGGTCCTGCGTGTTCGTCCCATCGGAGCCACCGACGCGCACCGGGTTCCCCGCCACAGCCGCGCCGTCTGCAGCCGCGCCGACCACAACCACGCGGCCCGTCGTATCGGTAAGGAGGCTCTGAACGTTGGTGCCGTCCTGCCCGCCGACCAGCACGGGGTTGGCGACAACGGCTCCCCCGTCGGCGGTCGCACCCTCCACAATGACGGCGCCCCTCGCGGTGGTCCGCAGCTCCTGTCTCAGGCTCTCCGACACCCAGAGGACCCGAATATCCAGAGTGCCCGTTGTCCGGGTGGCGATGGCCTCCATGTGCGGCGCAGGGTGCCGCACCACATACCACCGCGTGGTCGTGTCCGTAAAGGAGAGCTGAGCCGAGGAGAGGGCGCTCTGCCCCCCCTCCGTTATCTCCTGATAGTCCCAGTTGGTGTAGGTTGCCCCGTTAAGGCTGCCCAGGAAGTCGACAGTCCAGCTGGGCGTGTCAGAGCCCACAATCTGCACGAGGATAGAGCCGCCAGCCAGGGGGGAGTCATCCGGGAAAAGACGCTTCGTCGTCGTGGCGGTGAGGCCCACCATCTGGTCGATGAGGCTATGCCACCCGGGAGACCCGACAGCATCAGAGACTGGCAGTGGAGAGGCGAGGTCCAGGGGCGCCCATTCGTCGCTGCCCTCCGGCCTCCAGAAAAGTTGAACGGGTAACGGGTGCTGCTCGTTGACCTCGTTCTCTTTGCCGATGCCCCGTTCCTGCGAGGCGTCGTCGTAGGCGTCGTCCGTGCTCCGATAGAATAGCTTGCTCATAACGGATTATCTCCTTCCGGGAGGCAGGGAGTCCGCTCCTGCGTTACGGCCCTGGGAGCCTACTCGACAGCCAGAGGCGGCCTCACGAATGTGATGGTTATAAACCCCGCCCCGGCCTGGGCGCTTGCATGAACGTTGAGCCGGGTGATCCCGTCCAGGGCGTACATGATGGGCCAGACGCCGGACTTCATAGCCGACCAGTCGAAGGAGCACCCGCCTCTGGGCGTGGTGTCCAGAGCGGTCACGATAGTGACAACCTTATCCTGCCCATCGCGCCAGAACTCGATCACGCTTGCAGCAGGCGTCATGTAGGTGGCCCCTGTGCCGTCGGAGACTATCGTCACCCCCGAGTCATTCCCCATGTCGAGCCTGTGGTTGACAGGCGTCACAGCCGTCGCGCTGGTGGGCGCTATCACGCCGGCCTTGCCATAGGAAGCGACGACCTCAAAGAGAGCGGTAGTGCCGAAGGCTTCGAACTGCACGTGAATGGCGACCGGTATGATAAGGACGCCCGAGGGCACGCTCATGTCCAGGTCGGGCGCAGTGGCCGTATAGGCCGCGGCAAATGTGATGGGCGCCGTGCCCGTGCCTGCGTTGGCGGTGTACATCCGCCCTTCGAGCGCCATCTTCTGTAGCCACTCAGCGCCAAACGGCGTGCCGTCCAGCAGCGCCTTTGGATACACAAAGTTGGAAACCCCGGCGGCCCCTACTTGCTTGCTGCTCGTCTTGACTCTCAGGTCAGCCATGCTTCTCCCTCTGTCCCGTGAGCGGGACTATATCTCTCAGAGTAAAGCTCCTCTTATGCGCCAACGATGTAGAGCGTGACGGCCGTGGCGCTGGTCCGTCGGAAGATCAGCAGCGCCGACTCGTTCTGCCCTATCGTCTGGCCGACATTGGAGATCGTCACGCCCGTGCCCCCAGCCAGGGTAATAGCCTCGGCTGCGTCCGCCGTGTTGATGACGTAGCACTTGAGGATGTCCCCATCAGTGTCGAGGGCTGGCGTGCCTTCAACGATGGCCGTGGCAGTAGCTGTGGTGTCTGTCCGGGCAAGGCCGTTAGGGTCTCGGGTGATGACGCCGGTGGCCAGCTGCGCCGCCGTGTAGGTCTCAGCGCCCGCCGTCGTGATATCGGTCAGCCCCGTGTTCTCCACAAAGGCGTTGGCCAGGATAGACCGGAACCTGGTCGCCGTGACATCGCCTACCTTGGTCCCCCGATAGTAGAACTCCAGGCGGGAGTTCTCCGCATCGTCAAACCAGCCCGTATAGTTTGAGCTTACTGGCACTGCCATACTATCCTCCTGGACCGCTCTCTCTCGGCCTGCTGTTGCCCCCACGCTGATGGGAGCGCTTTGGGGGTGGAGGCCCCGCCGCCTGGGCAGGGGCTCCAACGATTTGCGCCATCAAAACCCGCATAAACTCCTGCTGGCTCCTGACGGCCTCTACCTGCAAGGCCCTGTCCTCCGCTCTATGCTGCTCGCTGCGCCGCGTCGCCATGGCGGTATGAGCGCGGCCATGGGAATGGAGGACATGCGCCTCCACAGCCGCCTGGTTCGGGATATGCCGCTTGCGACAGGGCTTGAAGCCCATGCCTGCGATATCGGCGTAGCTGGGAGCCAGGGGGTTCAAGGGGCAAACCAGGTCCTCGCCATAGTTCGGAGCAATATGCGGGTTTGTCCTTGTATACATGAGAGTGCCGTCCGCTTGCTGCAGCTTTGCCGCCTGCCACCAGAACCACTGGGGGCATAGATTCAGCGCCCCCGTCCTGGTATCCCACATCTCGATATAGCCCTTATACTCGAGACTGCTGACCCGCACAGGCACGTCGTCTGCGCCCTGCCCACTGAGGATCGCACCTTCTCGTATCGGTGCCAGCGCGGGGGCTGTCTGTCCGATCAGGGTCTCCCATGATGTCCTGGCCTGAGTATCGCTAGCAGCCATTGTGCTTTGCTACCTCCTGACTACCTGGCCGAGAAGGCCATATGTCGACTGGCGCTTGCGCAGACGTTTCTTTTCCTCCGCTGCTTCCTGCCATGCCCGCTGCAAGTCCAGCGGCTCAAGCTCCCGCCGCGGGGGGCGGCTCCGTAGCTCGTTAGCCCATTCCTGCATCTCCGCAACGGTATGGTCAGCATGGCCCCTGCCTCCTTCATCCACCACTCCCCCCAGCATCGTGAACTGGTCCGCCCGAAACCTGCGGGCAGGCCCCAACAAAACGTAGGCTGTCACAAGCCGGTCGTCCCTGACAATCCGCAGGATCTGATACCGTTTGAACCCCTTACCGTTCTGGGTTGGCAAACACAACTCCGCCAGGTAGAAGCATGGCTCATCGTCCACCACCGTCTGGGTGACGGCATCCATGGCTTTTGTGGCATGGAACCATCCCACGTCCACCGCCGGGGCATCAGCGAGGAGCGTCATGCCCTCTCCTATGCCGGAGCTGTGGCGTCTCCAACGATCTCCCTCGTCCAGGTGGCCAGGCGCAGCCCATAGGCATACTCATCTGTCAGAAACAGGCTATCGCCTCCGCCTGCGATATGCGCTTCCCGCCGCGTTTCCGTACGGATCCTCATACCGTTGACGAGCACCCAGGCGCTCTTGGAGAAGACGAAGTTCTTGGCGTCGTCTAAGCTGTCGATGGCAATATTGCCGTCCTCGTGAATCGACACGTCGGCGATAGGCAGGTAGAACCCCTTTTTAAACACTGTCGCCGTTGCGCCTTCCGGGACGGGATACGTCCCGATGCCGCCCACAAGCTGGTCAAAGAAGTCCTTGAGGGCGTAGCCATGGAACACGCCTGCTATCGGCATGGGACCACGCTCGGTGGGGTTGGACGTGATGATATACCGGGCCGACGCCACATCTCCCACTTGCACGGGTGTGGCGATGGCGCCCATCTGCACGGAGGCGTCGAGGGCGGTCAGCCCGTCCTCGTCCCGCTTCCTCATCATGGCCTCGCCCGGGAGCTTGCCCATCTGCGCCCACGCCTTCTTGTTCAGGTTCCGACGGGTCTTGTCGGAGAGAAACGTCTGTATCTGCACCATCTCCAGGGTGATGGTGATGGCGCTGTCATCGTATTGCTGGGGGTTGTCCAGCACGGTTGCGCTGGTCACGGCCTGGGCCGCCAGCTGTTCGAACAGCACCTCCCTCCACCCGGTCCCCGTAGTAGCGTCCAGCTCCACCCGGTCCACGAGCTGCGGCACAACCGCGTCATACTCCCGCCGCGACCGGGCGGCCGCCGCGATAATATCCAGGCTCTCCGCAAGCGCTGTTGGCGTAGTATATCCAGTAGGCATATGGTTCTCTCCTTACCCCGGGCGTTCGGTTTTAGACCGTCCAGTCCCGCTCAGCTTCAATAGCGATGTAGTCGCAATCGATGTCTGTCGCCGTGGTGGTCGTCCCCCACGCGCCCACGCCCGCGCACTGCAGCGTGGTCGTGGAGACGGCGTTCGCCACAGTTTGTTTCAGCACACCATCGATATACCAGCGCACAGTCCCATTTCTGTCTATCTCCACCCGCAGCACGACGCTCTCGGCGGCCACAGGCAAGATGTCGCTGTCCACGTCGTTGGACGCTGTGGGCCCTGTCGCCGTCCCTCCGTTATAGGGCATGTGCCACTCAAGGGCCGTCAGTTGGCTATCGTAGATGAATCCGGCCAGACCAGCCGCCACGAGGGTCAGTGTGGTCCCTGTGGAGGTGACGGGCTCGGCCACATCATCAGCATTGACGCTCATGAAACCGATAAAGACCGAGGTGGTTGTGAGAATCCGAAGCTCCACCCGGGCCTCGATCGCCAGCGGCCCATTAAGCGTCGGGCTGAAGATCGTTTCAGTGCCTACAAAGACGCCCTTGCCGTCCTCGTTATTACCACCGATTCGCACCCAGCCGTTCGCTTTGGCCAGCCCGACAACCCCGGTGTCGGTCTCGGCCAGGTCCCCCGTGACTTTGAACTCCCCCAAATAGTAGCTGCACCCGCCGGCGCTCACGCCGTAGCCGACGGCGTTGGCGACCGGTATCTCAGCTCCAAGAAAGTCGTTGAAAACCCTGATCCGTCCATATCCGCTCTGTGGCATGTCCTGTCTCCTCCTTTAGTAAAGTTGTTACTGCAGGTAACCGAGATGCTGCCCGGCGTCCTGCACTCGTTTACTCCAGGCAATCTCCCCCTGTCCATAGCGAGCCCACACCGCTTCGTCGCTCGCGCCTGCGTTTGCAGCAGGCGGCGGCGCTGCGATGTCCAGTTTCTCCTGGCGCTGCCTGACGGGAGCCCGTTTATCGGCGCCCCCGGCTTGCTCCCACGTCTCTCTTGCCTGCTCCGCCGCGACCAGCGCGGAGCCGATGCGCCCGGCCTGGAACAGCTCCCGGGCATAGGCGAACTCGGCGGCCTGATTCGCGTTCACCCCCATCTTCTCCCCAATAGCCAGAATGCGAACGCCAACAGCCGCACTCTCGCTCTGACCGATGGCCTGAGCCGCTTCCAGGGCTGTATGCGCCTCCGCTGCCTTATCCTCCGCTACGAGCGCGGCGCGCTCTTCCTCCGGGATGAGCCGCTCTACACGGCGGCGCGTCGCTTCCGTCTCTTTCTGTAAGCCCTGTACACGAGCTTCAGCAGCCTTACGAGCCACAGTCTCTAGCGCTAACAGCTGGGAGATGCGGCTGCGCTCGGCCTCCGCCGTAAGGTGCAGCGCCTTGTAGTCGGGCGCAACCTCCGCCGCCTCGGCGGGCTCCGCCGCGACGGGCGGAGTAGCTCCCTCTACGAGAACCTCTCCAGCCTCTAATGCCTCTTCGTCCGCCATGCGCTCTGCGACTCCTTCCTAAAACAAAAACCGCCCAACAAGACCTCGTGGGCGGTTTCACCATGAACAAGCCTATTGCGTTGTCCGGAGACTACAACTTACAACCAATTGGCCGCTATGTCAATAGTGCCGTGAATGATATCAGGGCTGCAATAATTGCTCATTCGCCTGGCCTTGCGCTATCGCCATCGCCTAGTTGCGCCATCTTGGGCTGGGATGATAAGGTAAGGCCGATTCATCTAAGAATCGCCTATGTGATTCCAGAAGTGATTACGGTATACGAGCCAGTCCCACCGCAATGGCGAACCCCTGGAGAACGAGGTGCAATATGAGCGAAATGACAGGCAACAATATACTGGACACAGTAGACTCTGCCTGGTATGTTAGGGAAAGTCTGCGCGGGTCGTTCATGCCCTGGGTTCCCCAGTGTAAGCGAATAGTCATTGTGACGCAAGTCTATAACATCTACCGGGATGAAAGTGGAACCCATCGTGGTGCAGAGATAGTAGTAGTTGCCGGTTTCATTTCCAATGTGGACAGATGGGTAGAACTGTCCGCAGCCTGGTTGGATGCATTGAAATCCTGGGGAATTGACTCGTTCCATATGACTGACTTTGAAAACCGACAGAATCAATTCAGAGGCTGGAGCGAGACTCAGCGCAAGGAATGTCTCAATCACTTGATAGACCTCATCAACGGCCACACATTCAACAGCATAGGCTATGCTGTCCCAGGAAAGTCCTTTGACACAATTCTATCCGAGAAGGCCAGGCGGCTATGTGGCGATGCGTACGGGTTGGCCTCAATAGGTTGCTTCACAAATACTGCAAGAGTTGCCAGGACCTCAGAGGATGATGTATGGATTGACTATGTTATGGAAAGTGGAGCGAAAGGGCGTGGGGCACTACTGTATTACTACGGTGAAGGGCGGAAAGACCCCGACTGGCGAGGGGATACACGTATTCACTCGCTGGAGTTTCGGGACAAACGAGACTTCCCGCCTCTGCAAGCTGCAGATATTCTGGCCTACGAACTGTACAAACACTTACCACGGCAACTTCGAGGTGAGCTTCAGCGGGACCGTTATCCGCTGCGGCGGTTGCATAAGCGTAATCGCCAATGGCACTATGCCGAAGATGATGAGCTGCGAAACGTCAACATCTATTTGACGGACCTGTGGGATCGGTGGACTTCAGGATGAACGATTCTCATTGCTCGCAGGTTTCTCCTTTGGCAATGAAATGCCCTTATTGTAATTTTCCCTACGAGGATGTCGCCACGACATTCACGGTCACCAAGGCGAGTGCGGTGTATGTTGTACGTGACGTACCCGCACTCGAATGCCCTGAATGTGGGCATGTGGCCTATGCCCAAGACGTTGCTAAGGCACTGGAACGATTTACGTCTGGCCGTGTAATCCCACGCCTGCCATCCCAAACCGCATGGGTGTATTCTTATAAAGACCCAGCTGTGGAAATGCGCGACCAACCAGAAGACAGGACCCAGAATAGTCCTGTAGTCGCCCCCATGAGTTCAGCGGCGCTGATTAGGTTCGTGAAGTCTTGGTAATCACTGCATAGGCTGTAGGGTACTGGGGTCGAGTGTCACTCAATATGGCCTAATTGGGCTTGGAAACAACGAAGTCTTGCCTGAGCCACATACTCAGGTCTGAGGTCAAAGCCGAGGTAAATGCGCCCCTCAGCGATAGCAGCCACAGCACTTGTTCCACTACCGATGAAGCAATCCAGAATAATATCGCCTGGTTCGGACAAAAGCCGAATCAATCGCCTCGGTAATTCCAATGGGAATTCAGATTCATGGCGCTGGTGAGACCGCACAGATGGAAAGCGCCAGACTCCACGTGATCCCCATGCACTCCATTCCTTTCTGGTTAGTCGACTGCGGTCTACCTTGGTGATACCAGGCTTCCAAAAGACATAAATATACTCAGATTCGTCTACTGAACGATAAGATAGACTGTGCCAGCGACTATTTTCCCAACATGGGTCCTTGACCCAGATCCGTCTATCATACATGAATAGTCCAGCTTCTCTTGCCCATTCCTCAATAAGCCCTCCCACTAACTGCATACGAGTTTGGAGATCGTATTTACCACCTCGGACGTTGTTGTGTTCGGTTCGACGTTGGATGGTCTGTTCACTACAACCAAGGAGTGCTGCTAATTGGTATCGATTGAATTCTGGGTGTACCTTTGCCGCCGCTAGGACTTGTTCTCGCGTAACAGGACTTCTCTTATTAGACACGTTGTCCGCTTGTATGCGAGGCATCGCATTATCTGGGAAAGCTAAAATATCCGCAATATTGATAGCCAGGAAACCACCAGGTTTTACCAAAGGGGAGTGAAGGCAAATAACTTCCCTCAATAGGTTCTTCCAGTCAACAAAGGATAGGTCTCTCTCATAAGACTTACCGACGAAGTAAGGTGGAGACCAAACACTCAAGGCAATGGAATTAGGCTCTACTTGCCTTAGGAGTGTTCTCGCATCACCTGGGTAGATCGCATTGGGTATCAAGAAGAGCTGTGGAGACGGTGCTGCCACAGGCAATGGCTGATGCAAGGACATCTGTAGACTTGAAGTCAACACATCTCCCGCTTGCCGCCGCTGATATTGCGTCCGCATGTATCACCGACTGCGGGGGAGCGCCGACGTGGGGGGGCGCTGCCTGCCGTTCATACAGCCCTGATGCTCCCGCAGCAGTAGACGCGCCGCCTCGTTGGAAAGATGCGTCACCTGCGCCCCCACCAGAAGCTGCGCCCAGCACGCGGCGAAAATACTACCGCTACCTGGCTTGCAGATCGACGCCTCCAATCCGAACCCTAGTCCACTGGAACTCTAGCACGTCGCTTTCTCCTCTCTACGCGTCGGGGTATATAGGCGCTGCCCTGGGCCACCGCCCTGTCAGGCGACGTGCGGAACCCCACCAGCCCCGCCGCCGAGCCCAGCAGACTATCGCCCTCCAGTATCCCCTGCACGGCGAAGGGCGCAGCGCCGCTAAACAGGTGCATCAGAAGGTCGGGCACCGTGTCGATCTTGCTGAACGGCACGACGTTCCCCCCGGTGGCGAACTCCAGGGCACCGCCAACAACATCCACGCCAGGCGCTCCTCTATAGTAGTAGGCCTGGACAAGCGGGTTGTCGAAAATGCCGCTCGCAACGATAGCCTCGGGCTTCTCGCCTCCTGGGGCCAGGGCCATGGTGAGCCGGGCGGAGAGCTGTATCACCGCCCGCACCTGCCCCCCAACGCCTATCCACTGGCCATTGACGCTATGAGACAGAAACTCTCGGCCGCGCAAGGGGTTCAGGCCACGCTTTATCTGGTCCCAGTCCTTGCCCAGAGCGAGGCCAGACAGGACATACACTCCCGCAGCGCCCGCCGCGAGCGACCCCAGGGCCGAGAGGGCCTCCCGCCCCCGGGGAGTCCCGGGTCTGAGCGCATCGCCGACCAGCGCAAGCGTGCTCCGCAGCAGCCTGGGTGAAAAAGCCAGCCAGAAGCCCTCCACCGCTCTCTGGGACGGCCCGACGCCAAGAGCCCGGCTGTCAAGCCCGCCCGTCATGTTGCGCACATAGGCCATCCGCTCGGCAGTATCTGGTAGCGCCCTCCGCGCAGCCTCGGCTAGCCGCACCCTCAGCACTGTGAGCCCCGTGTTATAGCTCGACTGGAACCGCCCGAAGGACTGGCGTCCCCCCAGGCGCAAGAGGCTCTGCGCCTCAGCCCCCCCAGGCAACCGCCTCAGCAGCCCCCCCAGACTCAGGCCCTCGCCGGGCCGCAGCGCTGCGAAGAACTCCGGGTCCCCAATGGGTACGCCGTGACGAGCCATCGCGACAATGACGTCATAGTGCTCCTTTATAAACCGGGCCTGCACCGTCGGGTCCAGAAACGCCTGGTAATGGCGTAGCGTATGCTCACTCCAGATCATGGGATGACGGAACAGCGTCGGCAGGCCCTGGACGAACGGCTCGGCGAAATCTCCCACGCTAGAGAGGAAACGGCGGGTATTGGCGAGCCGGATAACCGCGGTCGCAAACGGGGACGAGGGCCGCCGGCCTCGTCCCAGGACCTCCGCCAACAGCTCCCCGTCTCTACGGGTGAAGTATTTGTTACGCCATTGGGTGATCGGGATCTCCTGCTCCTCCTGACCGAAAAGCTCCCCCGGCCCTATCTCCGCCCTCCGCGCCGCGTCCATGCTCCGCCTGTATGCGCTCCTGGCCACCGCAAACTCCCGCTGAGCCACGGAGAGCGCCGCCAAGAGCTCCGGCTTCGTCTCTGCGAGCTGGCCCCGCAGAGCGGCGGTCGCCTCCCTCCCGAGCACGGCCTCCTGTCCGCGGTGGACAACCGTGCGCCCCAGGGCTACCTTGGCCTGCGCGAACGCTCGAGCGGCAGCCCCGGCTCGGGCGGCAACAGGCGCTGGCACAAGAGCTTTCGGCAAGACAGCGATGGGGGCCAGAGCGCGGGAGAGCTGATCGTCCGCTATCTGCCTGTAGGCGGTCCGCACATGGAGGGCCAGCGTCGCTCTCGGGTCCGCGTCATAGCGCACTCCCCGGCCAAAACCCTCGGTAGCCTCCTCATAGTGGCGCGCCAGGTTGGGGTTCGACGGCCGGCGCAGCTCTATGCCGCGGATGCCCTTGACCTGGCGAGGCACGTAGAAAGCGCCGTCCTCGAGGAGCTGCTGCGCCCTGGGCAACCCGGCGCTCTGTAACATCGCCTCGGTCTGGCGGATCACAGCGTTCCAGTCCTCAATATATGCCCGCAAGGGGCTGCCAGCCCCAGAGACTGCAAAGGCGTCGGGTTTTGTGAACACGTCCTGCCAGAGCTTGCCTGCGCCCCGCACAAAACCCTCGCTATCCAGAGGCAATACGCCGCCCATGCGCCCGGTCAGCCGCTCCGCATGGGTATCCAAGGCTGCCGCCACAACACCGTCGACCAGCTCCTCTATCGCTCCACTCTGTCGCTCGTAGGCGGTGACAATACGGCCAACGTCGCCCTGACGCAGCACGGCCGGGTTTATACCGGTCCTGCCGACCACCTGAGCCGCTACGTCCGTCCGCTGGGAGACCTCCGCCATCACGTCCTCAAGAGGACGCAAGGGCCGCACAAACGTGAACCCGGCTGACTCCGGAGGCTGTGATACCGCCATGGCTCCTCCAGGTCCTCCAGCAGGAGGCGCGGGAGGAACGGGAGGAAGCGCGGCAGCCTGCGCGGGAGCTGTCGGGGGCAGGGATGGGGCAGTGGCAGGACTCGGAGCCAGGGCCGGCACAAGCGCCTGAGCGCGAGCCTCCGGGGTCAGGGGAGCCCCAAGCGGCGCGATTATTCCCTTTGCTAACGCCTCGCCCTGATCTGCGAGCAGCGCTCCCGTCATCGCCAGGGCCGGGGCCTTCGCCGCAATAGCGGCGGCGCGCACAGCAGGCCGGGCAACAGCCGTCGCCCCCTTCGCCACGGCGCCGCCGAAACCGACGCCTGGGGCCAGGTTCAACGGGTCGAAGAGCGTCTCCAGCGTCCCCTTCACCCCGATAGGCAGGTCGGAGCTTTCATAGGCTACCTTGGCCGCCGTGAGGGGATCGATCCCCCGAGCCCTCATCTGCGCGGCTTTGCGCTGTATCTCCTGCTGGCCAGGAAGAAGCGCCTGCACGCCAACGGTCCCTGCCGCCGCTGTCTCTCGGGCTATCTGGCCAAAGATGTTGCCGCCCGCCAGGCCAACCGCTGTCTGGAGTGGACTGCTCGTCGTGTGCCGGACAGCCTCTGTAAATGGCTCGTAGCGGCGCTCTCGCTCCGCGTATATCTCGCCAAGCCTACCTGCCGCCGTCCTCGGCGCGGGCACCGGTGGAGGCTGCCGGGGCGCTGGCGGGGGCAGCGGCCTCCGCTGGCCCTTATCGACAAGCAGGAGGCTAAGCCAGTCCCGCCACCAGGGAGCCGCTCTGGGCTCAGGCATCCGCCTTCCTGTCCCGCGGCCTCCGTTGCTTACGCATGATGTCGCCAATCCGTCTATGCCAGCCGAGGTAAGAGACGCAGAGCCACCCAAGCGCGCTACCGATAAACCACCCGCTCCCCAGTAGCTCCTCGATTGCGCTCATGCGCTCGGCCACGAAGCCCGCGCACCAGTATCGCTATCCAAAGACGCCTCCCAACTGCCGGGCCGACGGCTGAAAAGGCTCTCCAAACGCCCTCCTGCTCACCTCGGCGCTCCGCCTTTTAGCCTGCTCCGCCTGGAGCACAGCCAACCAGTTCAAATCGGGCTGCCGCGGCTCATTAGGCCCGCCCCTCAGATACGTGGTCCTCACGGGCCGCCACCTCTGGCCCTCGATAACGTCAAACTCCGTGCGGAACCGCCTGCCCCCCACGTCCTCGAACTCCCGAAACCCCGTGCCCGCCGGATCAAACTGCTCCAGGAGCTTCCCGCTCGCAATGTCGGCGGCCCGCTGCTCCTCCGTTTGCCCGGGCTGCGTGAACCCACCCCTGTACTCCTCGCCAGGCCGGAGCGCTGCGAGGAGAGCTCTATCCGCCGCTATGCCCTGAGCGGCCTGACCTGCCTGGAAAGCCCCGACTGAACGCTGGAACCCCCCCCAAGCATTATTCGCCTGGTCCTGGGTCATGCGCCCCGCCTCCACATGAGCGCCAAGCTCCAGAGCATAGTCCCCCTGCGCTTGCGTATAGGCGGGCGGCGCTCCGATGGGATATCCGCCTACCGGAGCGAACCCTACGCCTGCAAAGGACGGCGCACCCGACGGACTGCCGAAGATCGGAGCTCCGCCAGGCGGGGGTATGGAGGCGGGCAGGTCGCCGAAGATAGGCTGCCCCACTGGACCTGCGGCCTGAGTGGGCGCCAAGACTGGCGCCTCCGCAGCGGGTCCTCCCACGGGGTGCTCCCGCCACCAGCGGGACAGATACTCGTTAATCTCAGCGTCTGTATACCCCACCGCCGCCAGGTCCTGCGGCGCTGGAGGCCCTCCACCAGGAGGCGCCATGAACAGGGGCTGCTGCTCTGGTATGACCTGGAAGGCTGGGGCCGCACCCTCCTGAAACGCCGGCGCTTGCTGCGTCGGGGAAGGCGGCAGGGCATTCCCAGGAGGACCCTGGACGAACGGCGTGGGCTGTATCGCCGGATTGACCACCGTCGGTCCCTGAAGCTCGGCCAGCTCCTCGGGAGTGCGCAATCGCGCCTGTGGTCCTACGCCAAAGACCCCGGCCTGGAGAGCAGACGACGCGGCGGCAAAGGGCTGAGCTTGCGGGATCGCTGCCGCCGGCTGCTGGGATACCCCCAAGACATTCGGCCAGAGCTCCGTCGCCACCTGGCTAAACGTCGTGCCGGGTCGGTGCCCGGAGAGAGCAAGGTAGATCTGCCAGACGTTAGGGTCCTGCGCCCAGGCCATCACCTGCGAGAGCTCGGCGAACTGACTGGCGCGCTGCGACGACACCGCCGCGGCCCCCCTGCGAGCCTCCTCCGCGCGCTCAAGGGCCGTGGGCTCCCTGGGGGCCGGCGCAGCCTCGGGCTCCTCCACGGGCCGTATCGCCACCTCGTTGCCGTCCCAGAAATACTCCCAGCCAGGAGGCGCTGGAGTAGTAGGCGCCACAGGCCCAAGAGGAATCGCCTCTCGCGGCTCCGAGATCCGCCACTGTCCCGTCGCCGAGTTATAGCGCGGCACGCTGCCGACGAGCGACGGATCGGCGTCAATGGCGGCCTGAGCCTGGGCCTGCGAGCTGTACTGCCCCAGGAGGCCCTGCTGCGGTTTGGCGCCCTCCCTGGCAGCCTCCCGCGTCCCGGGGACGACCGGCTCCTCGGCGGGAGGCTCGATGGGCGGCTGCCCAAACCACTCCGGCAGCTGCATAACTTTGTCCAACTGGTCCGTCTCAAGGTTATACACATAGCCTTGCTCCGCCCGCTTGCCGCCAACTTGCTGCGTGCGCTGGATAGCGACCTCCCCCGCGGCGTTCCACTCCACGTCTATACCCTGAGTGAAGAGCCAGTCAGCGACCGCAGCGAGAGTATCGAAGGAGAGCGTCTGCTTGCCCTTGACAAGGGTATATCCCCCGTCAGCTCCGGCAGGCCGGGACTGCGTGTAGCCGATCAGGGCTGCAGCCTTGCGCACCCCAGCGATAATGCGGGCCTTCGTTTCTGGGCTCAGGGTCTCAGGCATCTCTACCCCTCTCCTTGCCCATAGACGCTGGGCGCCTTATGTTCTCTCGCCGGTCCGCCCACCCAGACCCGACCCTGTCGAGCGAGATAACAAGCTCGACGGGCACCGTTGTAATATGACGCACGTCGCCACTAGGCTGCTGCTCAGAGCCGAGCACAACATTCGCGCCCTGCCCAACAAGCACCCCGATGCTCGTCACGGCATAACGCTTCGCCTGGGCCTCAGTCTCCAGCTCGCCTTTATTATAGGTGGCGCTGCTCCATGAGGAGTCCCACCAGCGTAGCCGCACCGTCTCGCCCACACGAGGGCCGCGCCTACCTGCACCTGCTCGTCCCGTTGTCGCCTCTTGGGCCATCTTACTCTACTCCTTCCGCGCCTTACTCTCCCGTCTTATCGGTCGGAGGGCGCTTTACACGCGAGGGCGGACCCTCCCACCCGACTCCGATCCGCTCGAGCGAGACGACATTTTCACTGGGCACCGTAATGACTTGACGCAACGCACCGTTAGGCTGACGCTCGGAGGCAAGCACGACGTTCACGCCCTCTGCGACGAACACTCCGATGGTCACCACCAGAAACCGCCGCACCGTCGCAGCCTCCAGCTCTTCCGCACTAGAGACGACACTATTGCCGGAGGCTTGATGCCAGCAGAGCCTCACCGTATCGCCAATGTGAGGGCCACGCCTCGTATGGCCCGGGAACCCCTTCGCCGCCGTTGCCATCAGGCCTGCTCCTTCCTTGCCTTGCTTCCCTGCGCAGCGTCGTGCAAGTCGATAATACCCTGGGGTCCGACCTGTCGGACCATTGCCGCCCGGGCCTCCGGCGCGAGCTGCTGGTATGCCCTCCACGCCTGCCGGGCCGAGAGCCGCTCCGTCATGGCGGGCTGCTGTGGATGCTCCCGGTACCAGTCGATGCGGGCCTGCAACCGCCGCCGCACTCCCTCTGCAATCTCCGTGAATCGGTTCGCGGGCATCCTGTCAGCCATGGGTTATAGTCCTCCCGGCGGGCTAAACACGCCGCGGCTCCGCAAGGCCACCGCTTGGGCCTCCGCAAGGCTGCCTGGCGGGGGAGCGAAGGCTCCCTGGCCAGGCACGGCGATCCCAGGTGGAGCGGGTGGAGGCCCTCCAATAGGCCGCCCCTGCGCATCCACCAGTCCCTGTGGCGGAGCGCCGGGCTGCGTAGGGGGAGCGAGGGCCGCCAGTTGCTGGCGCAGCTCCGTTATCCCCAAGCCCAACTCCGTTATCTGCCCAAGCAGCGCCTGGATAGGGGCGCTCTCCATGACCCTATCCTCCCCGATGCGCCGCAGCTCTCCCTCCACATCGCCAACGCCGGCGATAGCCAGGTACGCCTCTTTACTCTTCAAGCCCTCTTTGACATCCAGCCTGGCCTGCTCCTGCTCCTGGAACTTGACCACCGGATCGATGCTCTCAAAGACCACCTCGACATCATAGTGATGCTCAATCTGCTTCGGGCCAAGCGTCTTCCCGCCGATAGTGACCTCCTCGCCGAGAGCGTCCACCAGCATGAGCAGCCGCTGGCTGATGAGCGTCGCCATATGGCCAAGCTTCAGCACGGGCACGGCCAGCTTCGCCCCCGAGTCCCGCCTCATCGTCGCTTGCTGCGCGAATGTCGTCACGCCCTCCGGCCGGAACCCCGCGAGCACGTTAGAGAAAGTTCCCTCCTCCACGTCCGCCTGGTACTCCTGCACGAGGTGGAACATATCGGCCCCGATCTTCGGCGCCACCTCCAGCGGGTAGTAGGTGCCGGGCCGGGTCTCCGGGACTATGCGGCCCGCCAGCTTCTCCTGAGCCTGCGAGCCAGTGTCCGTCGTCCCGATCCGACTAAAGCCCTGCTCAATCAGAATATTGTGGTGGGCGCTCTTCGCTTGGGCTTCCATCTTGATGCTCTCCATCGCCGGAGCCAGAAGGCCCCGCGCCATATACGCAAGCGCCTGGCCCCCCACCTTGTCCCCATCCATCTCCTCCATTATCGGGTGCCCAAAGCCACCCCAAGCCACGGTGAACGGCACGAACCCCCAGGTGTTCTCCTCGACGAACAATAGAGCGCCGTCCCTCTCCATCATGGCGTGCCACGCGTCGGTCCAGTACTCGTCGCACTGGATCAGGGCGAGGGGGTCCTCGGGCATGGCCCACTCTCCGACCTGACCTGCGTACCGTCCATTACGCCCCCTACGGTGAGCCAGCATCGCCTCGATATCGCGGGCCCGCCACCGGGCCCTCTTGACCGCAAACGTCGGGACGACCTCCTGAGGGTCCAACAATACCTCCCAGGGAGCAGGCGCGGTGACCACAAAGGGCAGCCAGTGCCGCCGCCGGTGCCGGGCAGTTGCCTCCCGCAGCAGAGCGTCCTCCCCGCTTTCCCCAGGCTCCCCCGCCGCCTCCTCAGGCGGCGCAGCCTCTCGGACGATCGGGCCCTCCAGGACGCCACGGTTGTAGAGCAGCAGGTTGAAGCCCGCCTCGATGAACGGGAGGAGCGGCGCCTCCACGCCGTTCTGACGCCAGAAGGCGGCGAGCCACGGCTCCACAAACTCGTCGGCGTAGGACTTGCTCCTCACCCCCTCCGGAGACGGCGGCAACCGGTGCACTTGGGGCTGGAAGGTCTTGAGGGTGGCCAGGGCCTGGTCCACCTTAGCAGTCGGCCTTGCGGGACGATAGCTGGGCCGCTCGACAGCCGGCACGCCCTCAGCCCACAGGCTGTAGGTGCGGTGATAGTAGCTCGCTGCGGCCTTCCACTCGGTCCGGGCCCCGTCCCAGCTCCGCCACAAGTCGTCGGCGGCCTGTCCGATGGATTCCGCCGTCGGCCGCGGCTCTCCATGCGCGCCGCTACGACGCGGCATAGCTCATCGCGGCCTCGCCGCCAGGGAGCCCCGATATAGAGAGCCTGGACACACTGTTTAGCCGTCCTTTGCAGTCCATATCAAGAAGGCGTCATCAAGATTCGAGATCAAGAGTGGCGTTGCACACGTCCAGATACTTCGTCCCCAACAAAGTAACGGCTGCTCCCGTCTCTTGGCTATCCCCAAATGCAAATACGATCGGAGGCTGTGCTTTCCGCACGGGATATCGCCCCAACTTGGCCCTGTAAGCCAATACCCTCTCGGTAGTGGCCAACAAACCTACTAACGCCCAAATCCCCAATACCGCAGTCAATGGCGACCAGCCCAGGTCAAGTAGCTGCCACAAGTCCACGGCTACTACTCCTACCAGCTCGCCCGGAGCGGCGTCGGCCTCGCCCCGCCAGTGGCGAACTGGGCCACCTGTCTCATCTGCCAGGCGATCGCCCAGGCCATGACGTGGTCATCATAAGAGCCCTGAGCATGGGAGGGCCGCCCGCCGTCCTGCCTGATGAAGCTGTAGAACTCCTCCAGCCCCGCCTGGCACCGCGGGACGACCTGCCGGAGCCGCACCGCCTCCTCCAGGTCGGCAAGCATTACTGGCCTGGTCCTCCCGTCCGTCAGCCACCCCAGCTCACTATGTTTCGGGGTCTGTATGCGAGCATACATCCTGTGGCCGTAGCCCAACTCATCGCACTTGGCGACAACCTTCGCCCCCTCACCGTTACACTCTATGCCTAGATAAGCATTGTTGTAGCGCCGCGCCAGCGCTACAAGAGCGGAGGCCGCCTCGTCCAGCGGCGGACGCCCGTAGAGCTCGGCGACCTGCGCTCCTGTATTATAGTCCATAACGACAGCGCAGGAGTAAGCGCTTTTCTCCCCCCAGGCTATATCCGCGCCGATGACATACCGCCCCGCTACGACCGGGGGGCGCCACAGGGAGATAAGCCCGCCCTGCTGCTGCTCAACCGGCGCTGCGCAGTCGGCAAGCAGCGCCGAGAGGGCCTCCCGCTGAAAGAAGGCCAGGGCTTGGGACGGCGCCAGGGCCTCCGCCGCGCTTCCGGGGTACTCCTGCTCCATATAAAGGTCAGGCGTCATCCCGGCCTCCCTGGGCACATTCGCCCTCATGCGGTCATACCATGCCTGGTCCCGGCCAGGGCGGGCATACCAGGGCACAAACACGGCCTCATATCCGTTGCCGGGCGCACCCCGGAAGAGCCCCTTGAACAGGCTGCCCATCGTCGCCTTATTGACCGTCGACACCTGGATAAGCTGCCCGCCTGCGTCGATCGTGGGCTTGATGGCGGCATAGTTCTCCGCCAGGTACTCGTGCCAGTCGGCCTCGTCCTGTATCACCAGCGTCGCCGCCTCCGAGCGGCCGGCGGCCTGCGTGGCGGGCAGGGCCGCGATCCGAGAGGACATCCTGGGAAACTCCAACCGCCCGGCATTATTCGCTCCGAGAGCGGGACGGTCTGCATCAGGGAGCTGGCTCCAGACGTAGCGGGCCTTAGCCAGGAGCGTCGCCGCCTCGTCCTGGCCGCGAGAGAGCATCAGCACAACGGCCCCCGGCCGATAAGCCGCCGTCCACAGGGCATAAGCCGCCAGCAGCCAGGAGACGCCTACCTGGCGCGCCTTCAGCACCACGACGAGCCGGTGTGCGACAAGCGCCTGGACGATCGTCGACAGGTGCGGCCAGAGCTGACACCGCGTGCGCCCCAACCCCGGGGGCGGGTCCAGGACATAGCCGCACTCTCCGAGCCAGAGCAAGAAGCTCCCGGCAAAGGCGGCGGAGGCGTACTCCGCTGCTGTATACGCCCCCAGCCCGCCAGCGGCGGCTGTGGAGCTTATGGGCGACGACATCCTGCGCTCCACGACGTTTGCCCTCCATCCAGCCGGTGAGCATATGGAGGCTTATCGACGCTGAGCCCCATCCACATGAGCGGCTTGCGTCGGGACGAGAGGCCGCGCCTATCCTGCGCTCTCATGCTCGCCACCATGGCCGCTCTGATACGCCTTTGCAAGGCTGGCGAACTCCATGAGCTGCTCCGGCGTGTAAGCTGAGAGAGCGGAGAGGTCCCGAGGCGGCGTCACGTCCTCGTTCCGCTGCAAGGGCTTGCCCCAACCGCGGTCCAGAAGAGCGACCGCAGCGGAGAGGCGGGTCTGCTCCAACTTGCCATGCCTCATGAGATCCACGAGGGTCTTTATGGCCGGGCTCGACATCCGCCGCGCCAGGGCCTGCACGTCGGCCCAGCCCTTGGGGTGCCCGCTGGGGTTGCCGGAGACGCCAGGGCTGAAAGGACGGCCTGGCGCGCGCTGGCGACGCGGCGATACGTTTTTCACCCTGGGAGCGGATGGCATAGAGAAAGCCTAGCAGCAAACACGCGCGCACGTCAAGCCTGCGGCCTGCGTGGAGCGACCCCGCCAGCTGTAGGTGGCGGGGCCGCTAACTCGAAGGAGGGCGGCAAGCAGAGGGAAGGACTGCCTGCCGTAAGACTATTATACACCACTATCGCCGCCTCTGTCCCTTGATGCTGCCGTCCAGAGCAGCGACCTTGCGGGACGCAAGGACAACCCCAATCGACGACGCTATGCCTGCTAAGGAGCTAATCATACCCAGCATGACGAGCCCGGCTCCCATCGCCGACGGGACGACGATCCTTACGATGAGAATAGCCGCCGACACGATGGCGCAAATGGCCAGCGAGCCAATGCAGACCACCAGCCGGCAGTTGCAAACCACCAGACTATCCAGCTCTTGGGCGGTCACACAATACACATCGGAGGCGGCGCCTTCCTCCGAAGCCGAGCCGTCCAACCCTCTGCTGTCGGCTCCATAGTCTCCCGTCACGTCAAGCTCCTTCTTGTAGGGGCCGAATGAACATGTTGCATATGGGGAACATCTTCCCCCAATCCGGCGTCCAATGAAATCCTGGGGCGGTAGACTAGGGGCTTGCGGAAGGTTACGGTGCATTGCTACCTGGCCCTCATTGCGATGCAGGCGATGCATACTACGAACTGAATACTTTTGTGAGTATCCAGCCGACTGTGCCACCAATAATTCCTCCAACGGTAGCGAACGCCGCATTAGCAAGCGTGACCGCTGTATCTTTAACCTCAAAGGAATAGAGCGCTTCTGTATAAGGGTGGGGCACTCCAATCTGCAACTCCGCTCTACCAGGTCTGGTAAGCGGCCACACTCTAGTAAGATACTGTTGCTGCTTGCGCTGCAGTGTGGTCAGGCTCAGATTCACGAGCAGGTCATCTCCACCTTCTATGTAATCTCCCTCAATGTGTAGGACAAGGTCAAAGTTCCACAGCTTTTGGTCTGCTAGACTGGGCAGAATAGTGGGGTCAGGGGTATCGCATTCGTCCCTTGTTACATAACCTAGGTACTGAACATTTATAATAAACCTAGGATTCCGCCCTAGGTTGTAGGTGACGAATGGGCCAAGGACTGGAACTCGGCTGAGCAGGTGCGCAGGTTTGGCCGAGACCTCAAACCAACAGTTGCGCCCTGCCCCAGTCACACGCACCTTATGGGAACCAGCCACGTGGTTGCTCCTAGGGAGAGAGGGTACGCTCATGCTATACCCCGTTCCCCAGGGCCGTCGAAAGTGGTATACTCTAGCTTAGACCCCCCCTGTCGCTTCGGTGGCAGGGCGCGAGACCGCCGAAAGGCGGTCTCTGCATATTCAGAACCTTCGCTATCAGGAGTTGATAGGGGCGTAACGGGATGGGTCTCTACCCACCTCTCCCAAGGGATGAACTCGAATGTTGCGCTTGAACCTCGACAATAATGCGGGTGACACTCGATATAGAATGCCCCTCTCCAAGCCGCACTATCAAGTGACGTCACCTCAACTTCTAACTTCCCGCCTAAACTAACCCTCTGGCGAACTGGGGCATTCAAAATCCCAGGAGGGCCATTTGAGTCGTCAGAGAAGGCAATGAGGGAGGTTCGTTCACTTCCGGGCGGGATATCGATTGTAAGCTGCTGTGGATCAGCATCCCGCCTTGACCAATAGACCTGTGCTGGCTTGAAGTCCGCCAGGCCATCTATGAGAATGTATGTCCCTGATATGTTATGTCGCTCCTGAGTAATAGTGTAGGCCCGAACTCTGACTCCTACATTGTGGAGACTTTGACTAGGGCTGGTGTTTCTAACCCTCAACTCCGCCCACATTAGGTGCTCAGTAGTCTGGTGTTCCCACTGTTGCCTATCGCCCAGCGGAGTGACGACAAACTTCGGAACGCGCTCCGCTTCAAGCCTCGCGACATGAATCTTCTCTTTCCTCCAGAGCTTGTAAGGAGCAACAGGCAACAGGAAGATGAACAGAACCACAACAGGAATCCAACTGAAAAATGGAGGGACGATGTTGGAGAGCCAGCCCATTATTGGCCCTCCTTCAGACCATACGCTAGCGGGTAGAAGGCCTTCATGCTACCCTCCACCCCTGGCGTCCCTGCCCAGCATCTCCACTACACGGCTCCATCCCGGCCGCTGGTCCGCAATACGGGAGATAATCCTCTCCCCCGCCGTCCGCAGGTCCTGCGGCATCCCCGCGAGCCAGGCCTGAGAATGCAGATTCGTTGTGACGATAGTAGGCAGCCGGCTCTCCCAACGGTCATTGACCAGCCGAGAGAGCTTCTCCAGCCGCCAGGCGGTGTCCTTCTCCGCTCCCAGGTCGTCCAGGGCCAAGAGGCCCCTATCCCGCCAGGGCCGGTAGGCCTCCTCAAACCCGTCCAGCCCGTCCTCCTGCGCAGCCTGCCAACCATCAAGCAGCGCCGGCACATAGACCAACCGAGCGCTCCCCAGGCGGCCGGCATCGGAAGCCTCTTGCTGATACCAGGAGACGGCGGCGGCGGCGAGGTGCGTCTTGCCTACCCCTACTCTGCCGATCAGCAGCAGGCTAGAGAAGCCTGGCGCTGCGCTGGCCAGCTCCAGGGCGAGGGCCATCGCCTCTTTTTGCGAGAGGCTATAGGGCTGAAAGTTGCAGAACGTCATAGCCCGCTGCGCTGGCGGGAGCCGGCGGCTGAGCTCTGCCTGCGACTGCTGGAGGGTACATTCGCAGGCCACGACTGTGCCCCAATCAGGAGCGCCAAAGGGCACAGCCCGCCTTAGCCAGCCCGTCCCTGCGCACACCGCACAAACGGGTGGCGCGATAGGTGACGCATATGTTCTGGCCATAGGACCGACCGCCTTCTCAAAATCTTTCGCCTGGAAGCTTCTCACGCCACACTCCTTCCGTTGCCATCCTGGCGCCGTTAACCAGCGGCATTTGAGTCAAGGGTTGGGAGGGTGCGTCTCGCCTAAGCCAGCCTCGCACGTAGAGATATAGCGAAATAGCGTTATACACGGCTTTGTTGGAGAGAGCCTCCTCAATGCGCTCCCGCGTCTCCTGGGGTGTCCAGTGGCCCGCGTGGAGAGCGACCAGGGCCGTCGTCTCCGCCGGGGAGAGCATAAGGGGTCTCTTGCCATTGCCATTGTCCTTGCTTCCCGCCCCCCCTCCCTTGGTCCCCTTACCCCCCAG
>ERZ1292623.609-Hain-H51-01um-R1-609-length-37884-cov-7_pt1 | contig 37884 bp, 27 predicted proteins | sample MGYA00564398_ERZ1292623 | MGnify/ENA primary metagenome ERZ1292623 (study PRJEB36523, sample SAMEA6512633) | groundwater metagenome | collected 2019-01-07 | study: AquaDiva: Metagenomics assemblies of 32 groundwater samples
TTGCGCCGCCAACGAAAAAGTCGGTCAATTTTCTGAAAGTCAGATTCTGGTGCCCGGGGTGGGATTCGAACCCACAAGCCGATAGGCAAAGGATTTTAAGTCCTTCGTGTATACCATTCCACCACCCGGGCAAATTTTAGTTGATCTGCCAAACCCCGTTTTCCTGTTTTAAGGAACCAGAAACTGAAAATCCCGAAGCTCTTTTGTGGCCGCCGCCGCCGAACAAAGCTGCAATTTTAGACAGATTAATGTTGTCGGAATCAGCTCTCAAACTGCCCTTTATTTTACCATCCTGCGTCTCGTAGAGCAAGAGAGCGATCCTTGATTCCGGAATCGAATTTATCAAATTAACCAACCCGGAGACCTCATCTTCGCTCGCCTCGACTTTGGAAATATCCTCCTTTGTAATTATCGAATAAACCAATCCTATACAGGAAATTATCGCAAGACGGTTTAGGGCGATCCCCCAAAGTTTCAACATCGATACACTCTTGGAATTTGAAATGTTTTCAGAAATTTTTCGCAGTTTGGCGCCTTTATTCAAAAGTAGAGAGGTGATTGTAAATACCTCTTTTGAAGTGGTCGGGTGCTGGAAACCGCCAGTGTCTGTGTAAATACCGGTCAACAATGCTGTAGCGATGCTGGAAGTTATTTCGATCTTTAAACCGTTTAAGATTTCATAAACGACCTCGCAAGTGGATGACATCTTAGGCCGGGCATAATTGATATCGACCATTTTCCAAAGATCGTTTTTAGGGTGATGGTCGATATTGATAAAAGGAATTCTAAGTTTTTTTATGTTGAGTATCTTTTGATAACATCCGGTCCGTCGACAATCGCCGTTATCCAAAGATATTACGACATCATACTTTGTTTCATCAAAATCGGTAACAATTCTGTGGTGGTTCTTTATGAAACGAAAAATTTCCGGAATTTCATCAGTCGAAACGGGAGTTACCGATTTACCAATATTTTCCAAAGCAATTGTCAGAGCCATTAGAGAGCCAACACTATCGCCGTCAGGGTTTTCGTGACAAATCAAAACGAACTTTTGATATTTATTAATTATCTCTTTTAGTTTAGAAAACGAACCCATCTTTCTCTCATTCAGCTGGTTTCAGAATGACGATTTTTCTTTCTTCTTCTGGCAAATCAGCTTTCTTAAATTTAAAAGTATCTGTCTCCCCATCTGAAATGCCCTCGCTTTTTTTAAACTCATCAAGATTTGAATACTGCATCGGAATCACAACCCGCGGATCAATTTCGCTTAACAGCAGAAGAGCTTTTTTGACCGTCAGAGTATTATTTTCTCCAAGCGGTAAAAACAAGACATCAATATCGCCAATTTCTTTAATAATCGCTTCGTCTATTTCTTTACTGATATTACCCAGATAGCAAAGATTGATCTCTTCGGAACAAATGGTATAGATGGTATTGTCCTCAAATCCAATGCCGGTAACACTGATGCCGGCTTTTTCATACTCGCCCGATCCTGGCAGAACAAAATCATCAATCGATGGTTTTTGGTCCAACTTGATTGTTGATTGGCCGGTTTTGATGCTGAATTTATCAGCACCATGATATTTTATTTGCATACTCCCTCTTTATTAAACTTCCGCTATTTCCACATCTGCGTTTTTTTTGACTGATTTCTTTGTGGATTTCTTAACCTTTTTTTCTTTCTCGACTTTCTTTTCAATTTCAGGTCCGTTGTCAGTCACGATAGATTCTTCGACGGCTTCTTTGGCTGGGGTGGTTGTTTTCTGAACTTTTTCCGTGCCTTTTTCGGTCTTAGCTTCCACTTCTTCGCCGGATTTCATGCTAAGGCCCAAACGGTGGTTATCGGCCTCAATTGAAATGATTTTGAATCCATATTTTTTACCGAGTTCTACAATCTGGCTCGGATCAACGACATGCTCTTTCGATAATTCAGAGACATGGACCAAACCGTCGATCTGTTCGTCAAGCGAGACAAACGCGCCAAAGGGAGTAATTTTTGTAATCTCGCCCTCAACCATATCGCCGACTTTGTATTTTGAGGCCGCCTTAACCCAGGGATCAGGAAGAAGGCGTTTTAGAGAAAGCGATATTCTACCGTCATCGGTTGAGATAATCATTGCCTCGACTTCATCGCCGACTTTAAAAATTTTATTCAAATCCGTAACTCTACTCCAAGATATTTCCGAGATATGAATTAAACCCTCGACTTGCGGATCTAAACTCACAAATAAACCGAAATCGACGATACCGGTAACTTTTCCTTTGATCTTGTCGCCGACAGCGTATTTATCAATTTTTGCTTTAATTTCGTTGGCTCGGACCGCTTTTTCAGAAAAGATCAACTTGTTGCTTTCCTTGTCGCAGTTGATGACCTTGACTGTCATATCGGTGCCGATGAATTTTCTAAGACGCCCCAGAATTTCATCCCTGTCGCCGCCGCTGACACGGGGATAATTGGCCGGGGCAAGTTGCGAAACCGGTAGAAATCCTTGGATACCGCCGATTTCGGTGGTCAGACCACCCTTGTTGGCGTCGGTGATTTTAACCACGACCGGTTCGCCGGTTTTAAATTTCTGTTCCATCTCAAGCCAATACTTTTCCCTGTCGGCTTGTTTCATCGAAAGGACAACATTGCCCTCGTCATCTTCCATCGAAACAACGGTGCAGAGAATTTTGTCACCGACTCTTAAAGATGACTTGGCGCCGGTTACCTCTTTTTCCGGAATAAAGCCGAGTGATTGGCCGGCAACATCCACCCAAACCCGATTCCCGCCGACAGCCAGAACATCGGCCTCTACCGTGTCACCCTCAACAAAAGGAAGCAGATTGTCGCCAAGCTCCTTCATTAAACTCTCCATCGTCTCGCTTGTCTTTGTTTTCCCATCCATAACTTGTTCGTCCATTTGGTCAATTCTCCTTTTCTATAAATTCCTTTTTGAACGAGGTAGATATTTATTAAATCTATCCTCGGTCATTTTTTCTTGTTTAATTTTTGGAATTTGTTTAAAAGCGATTACCACATTGATTACGCAACCGATAATTAAGGCCAGAAAATCGGCTAACAGGATAATTCTAGATCCCAGCCAAGGCAATCCCTCATATCTGGAAAAAAGATTGACAAGGCCGATAAATCCAGTCAGTAAAAATAAATAAAAATAACTCGAAATTAATTTCCCAACTTTCTTTTCAAATATCTTGACCGCAACTGCCAAGATTATAATCAAGCCAAAAAAGATGAGCAACGGCAGATAAATCCTACTCTCGCGAACCGGCAAAGAGTCGAAAAGAAATGTTGGATCTAATAATGATTGTATATTCATATTCATCAATGATTTATGGCCCTTCGACATGCTCAGGGTCATTCGACTAACCGGCTTGCCATGAGCGAGCAACGCGAGTCGAATGGTGCCGCGGAGAGGAATTGAACCTCCACGACCTTGCGGTCACAGCCACCTCAAGGCTGCGTGTATACCATTTCACCACCGCGGCTTTTTCTAATATCTTTCTAACCTTAATCTTCTTCCTCGACAAGCTCGGGGTCATTCTCGTCGCTCTGGCGCTAACTGGTCGCAGACCATGAGCGAGCAAAGCGAGTCGAATGGTGCGCGCTGAGGGACTCGAACCCCGACATTCTCGGTGTAAACAAGACGCTCCCGCCTGCATAGCTGGTGGGCGATATAGGACTCGAACCTATAACATCTTCGGTGTAAACGAAGCGCTCTACCAATTGAGCTAATCGCCCAGTTTCCCAAACCCTACGAAATTACGAAAGTACAAATTATTTATAGTGAGTCAGTCGAACTATTCGTAATATTCGTATTTTCGTGCAGTTATTCGTAATTCTGTAGGATTTTGGATATTTAAAAATCTCGGACCAGCCGAGATATTACTTTGACAATATATAAGCTGGTTTAATTATTACAAGATAAGAAGTAATGTGATTCGCTACAAGGCGTAACAAGAAACGCAGTTTCTTATTAATACTGGCTCAATATATCAAAATATCCGATATTTGTCAAAGCATTGGTGCCGAAGGCGGGATTTGAACCCGCAATCTTTGCAGAACACGGCTCTGAACCGTGCGCGTATACCAATTCCGCCACTTCGGCGATTCGAATTACTATTTTTTGAACCCGGATCTTGATACCGCAGCCTGCCTGCGGTAGGCAGGTCCGGGATGACCCAGGGGGTCACTTCTTAACTCTTTTTTCTTTAATATACCACTGGTCAATCCCAAAATATCTTGACCCTGGTTCTGCCCCCAAGATTGCCGGAATGCTTTTAATATTGGAACTGACATGGAAGAAATACTTAATCGGGGCGTAAAACTCGGCGATGTATTCAGTAGCAATCGTATTAAAGAATTGATCATACTTGGTATTCCTAGCCGCTTCATCGGTCAACATCCTGGCGTCTTCCAATAGAATGTCTGATTTTTTATCCGAATAGCCGGCAAAGTTGTTGGCATCAATTTGGGATGAATGCCAGAAAGAATACGGGTCGCGGTCGCGCGAAAAATCAAATCCGTAAAGCAGTATCTCAAATTCTTTGGTGCTCAATACATCTTGAAGCTGAACTACATTGAGATAAATTAGCTCCAATTCAATATTTTGGACTGCGAATCTGGTTTTTAACTCTTCGGCCTTGGCTTTTTGAATCGGGGGGGTTAAGGTAACCAGCCGGATTTTAGTAGCGTCTGGCATCTTTTCACCACTTATTATTTTCCGGCGAAATTCCTTGTCCTTGAAACGATCGTTTCGCAAATTAAACATCAAACCAAGCTGTTTGCCACTGTTGTATGAATAATCGGTAATTCCTTCTTTAGATATGTCGGCGGCAAATAAACTATCGGCTTTGCCGTTATTTACAACCTTGACCGCTTCAGAATCGTTCTCAAAATATAGTAAATTAATTGCCGAAATCTTGGATTTTTGGCCGAAATAAGCGGCGTTTGACTTCAATTTAATTTCGCTGATTTTTCCACCATTATTTTTTATCGACTCATTAATATACGGTCCGGTACCGATAAATTCTTTGGAAAATTGATCCGGCAACAGGTATGACGGTATCACACCAAAATCACAGCTGTATAAAAACGGACCGTAGGGTTTGGGCAGTTCAAAGGTTATCGTGTAATCATCCAAAACATTGACAACCACATTTTCCCAAGCGCTAAAAAGCGGGCTTCTGGTGTTGACATCGGTTTTCTGTTTAATCTGGTCGATTGTATAGGCAACATCGTTTGCAGTTAAAGTACTGCCGTCATGGAATAAGACATTTTTTCGCAAATGGAAGGTATAAACCAGATCGCCTGAAGATATCTCCCAACTCTCGGCCAGATCGGCTAATATCTTATTCTTTTCAATCTTCACCAAGCCTGAAAATAGCAGCTCCGATACTGCCTTGTCGGCGTCCGATTGGGAGTAAACAGGGTTGATTGACTTTAATTCGCCGACCACCGCCTCGGTGTAAATACCCCCTTCTGTCGAAACCAGATTGGTTTTTTCAATATAGACCTCTCGGGCTTTTATCACTGAAAGAGTCAAAGCTACAATGAATAGTAATAAAGTTAAATATTTTTCGTATTTTGGCATCATCCTGATTGAATCGACAACTTTACCGAAAAACACAGCAATCAGATGAAGTACTTTTCTAAACACGCCCTCTGCCCCGAATCCCCGCGGCATTTTTTTAAGTTTTTTGCTTAGTTTCATAAAAGAGTTAGTCGGGCAAAATTAGACTGCCTTAACAAAAAAGACAGTTAAAACTGCCGAGATCACGAATAGTATGGCGATAACTATTGTCGACGCGAATAACAGCCGCTCAAATCCTCTCATTGAGCGGTAAACATTTCCCTCGCCGCCAAAGACGCTTCCCAAACCGCTTCCGCGTTGCTGAAGCAGGATTGATCCGACCAGCAAGATGGCGAGAATAATTTGAATTACTTTTAATGCGTACATTGTTGAGCACCTATTAACTTAACTAATGTCCCCTAAGCGCGAAATCCCGCACCGAAGGCATGATTAGATATTACCAATAATTGAGCCCAACGCCTTCTGGCACCGGGACTACTTCAATATGGTAGCATAACAGCCGTAATTGTAAATAGGGAAGCAAAAAGGCGCCCCTGTATAATGGGACGCCCGGAAAGGGGAGCGGCGCGAGCCGCGATGCCGCTTGGCAAGTGACCTTTTCGATTCACCAAAAAGGTCTCATCTTGCCCTCTGCGGCAATGCATGACGAAATACCCGACGGCGCGAAAACACACCGTTCCCCCTTCCGAGTAATTCTGGTCGGCCTTGGCTCAACAGCCGGGGCGCGATAGGCCCGCAAACCGACCAGCTTCATCTGTGCGCCAATCACATTGGCGACTGATGGATATGTTAAGATACTACATTAATTGTATAATCTTTGCAAGAGATTTCAGACAAAAGAAAAGAGCGGTAGTTTCTATTCACTCAAACGAATGTGAACTCCACCACCGCTCCGGAATAATCGGGGTGCTAATATCGAGCACCCCATCCGGCAAATGCCGGTATTAGTGCGAGGGCGGGCATAGGAATTGAAAATCCTTCCCGCCCCCGAGTTCGTCAGCGTCCCGCCGGCGACACGGCCGGCAACAAAATGTTAAGGATGAATTGCTGTCACACTATCACATTCTTTCCACTCTGTCAATAGTTTTAGGCGCAATATCAAACATTTTGATTTCCACATGGAAGGCAAGAATAGGAAGGTATAATAAAAACATCGCTTCTATAATATAAAAATAATTTAGAGAATCATTTTAACATATTTAAAAATTCTTTCTCCGAGATCGTTTTTATCCCCAATTTTCTGGCCTTGTCATATTTAGAACCGGGATCGTCGCCCACAACGGCATAATCGGTTTTGGCTGAAACAGAAGAGGATATTTCACCGCCAAATTGGATAATTTTCTTGTGCGCCTCGTCTCGAGTCATCGTTTCCAGCGCTCCGGTTACCATAAATGACTTCCCGCCCAAAATATTTTTCGAAACAGGGGAGTGATACTTTTTAATTTTTACGCTATGCGAAATTAATCGCTTCACAAATTCTTGGTTTTTCTTCTCGTTTACAAAATCATTAATTGATTTCCGTACTTTTTCTCCGATCCCGTAGACCCGACCGAATTCCCCGTCCCCCGACTTCATCAAGTCGGAAATATTTCCAAAATGTTTAGCCAGGTCAGTCGCCGTTTCCGCTCCGACTAAAGGTATTCCCATTGCATAAATAAAGCGGTCGAGTTCTATCTCTTTCGCTTGTTCAATCGCCTCTATTAAATTTGCGGCCGATTTTTCGGCGAATCTCTCAAGCGGTTGGACATCTCCTGATTTTAGTCCGAATAAATCAGAGGCGTTTTTGACCAAACCCTCTTCGATTAATTTATCAATTATTTTCGGCCCCAGCCCATCAATATCGAAAGCCGGTTTTGAAACGAAATGTTCGATTTTTAATTTTTCCATGGCAAAGCATTTCGTATTTTTGCATTTGTAAGCCGCTTCCCCCGCTTTTCGTTCGACCGGACCGCCGCAGACGGGACAGGTTTTCGGCATAGAAAACTTTTTTTCTTTCCCGCTCCGTAAATCCTTAACTGATTTTACGACCTCCGGAATAACATCGCCGGCTTTGCGAATCACCACCGTGTCGCCGATTCGGATATCCTTCTTTTCAATCTCATCCATATTGTGAAGGGTTGCCCGCGAGACGGTTGAGCCGGCCACCACGACCGGTTTCAAATGAGCGACCGGTGTCAGTGTGCCAGTTCTTCCAATCTGGGCGTTGATACCTTCGACAATGGTCGTCACTTCCTCGGCCGGCCATTTGAAGGCAATCGCGCCGCGGGGTGATTTTCCAGCCACACCCAACTGACGAAATACCTTTCCCAGATTGACATTCACCACCATGCCGTCGATTTGATAAGGAAGACGAGGACGCATTTTTTCCCATTTATTCCAAATAAAAATCACGCCGGCAATATCATTTTCCAATTTATTGTTCGAGTTTGTAGGCAATCCCAAATCTTTGGCAATTTCATGTTCTTCCTGATGTGTTTCGGTTTCAATGCCAATCAAACCGTATGCCATGAAATCTAAGTTTCGGGAAGCCGTAATTTTTGAATCCAACTGGCGGATGGAGCCGGCGGCGGCATTGCGCGGATTGGCAAACAAAGGCTCGCCTTTCTTTTTACGCTCTTCGTTTAACTTTTCAAAACTCATTGTCGGCATATAGACCTCGCCGCGAATGATAATTTTCTTGCCGACAGCGTCTTTATAATATTTTGAGTCCTCGCGAAGTTGAAGCGGAATGCTGCGGATAGTTTTTAAGTTTTCGGTCACATCCTCGCCGACTGTGCCATTGCCCCGCGTCGATCCCTGGATAAAAACACCCTTCTCATAAGTCAGGCTGACGGCCAAGCCGTCCATTTTCATCTCGCAGTAGTACCCGGATTTTGCAAGTTCCTTTGGGTTGGCCATCCGTATGATTTTTTCATACCATGCTTTCAATTCCGCTTCATCGAAAGCGTCATTTAAGGATAGCATCGCCTGTTCATGATGGACCTGCGAGAATTTTTTGAGTGCCTCCCCGCCGATCTTTTGCGAGGGAGAATTTTTGTCGCAAAATTCCGGATACTCATTTTCCAGCCCCACCAGTTCCCGCATCAGGGAATCATAATCCGAGTCTTTTACAGTCGGGTCGTCCAAAACATGATAGCGGTAGCGAAAGTCATCGATTACTTTTCTTAATTTTTCGATCCTCTGTTTAGCTTCCTCTTTTTTCATATTAGACCTTTACTAGAACAATTTATGCCGTCATTTCCCGCAGCCGTTTGATACGATCCTTGATTGGCGGATGGGTCGAAAAATAGTTCGAAATATTCTTGCCCTTGAAGGGATTTGCGATATAGAGGTGGGCGGTCGCCCGATTGGCAACCTCAAGCGGCTCTTTGTCTTTGGCAATCTTGTCTAAGGCGTCGGCTAAACCGTCGGGATAACGGGTGAGCAACGCCCCCGAGGCATCGGCCAAGTACTCCCGTTTTCTGGAAATTGCCAATTGTATTAAAGTAGCAGCAATCGGGGCAAGAATAGCAAAAACTATTCCGACCAAAATCATAATATTGCCCCCGTTCCGATCGTCCCGGTCGCGAAACCAGAGACTGCGCATAAACCAATCGGAAATCAAAGCGATAACGCCGACTAATACGACTGTGATGGTCATAAGGCGGATATCGTAGTTGCCGACATGGGAAAGTTCATGGGCGATTACTCCCTCCAGTTCTTTTTTGTCTAATTTCTCTAAAAGTCCGGTCGTTACGGCAACCGAAGCGTTTTTCGGATCGCGGCCGGTGGCAAAAGCGTTTGGAGCCGAATCATTGATAATATAAATTTTTGGTTTTGGAAGCCCGGCCGTTATGCTCAAATTTTCAACGATGTGATGAAGTCCGTGAAATTGCGGCTCCTTTGCCTCGCTCGCTCCGGAGGCAAGTAAAGTAATTTTATCTGAATAATAATAACTAATCAGGGCCTGAACCACGCTGAAAATGACGGCGATGACTAAAATAAAAGGATTGCCGTAAACTTTTGAAAATACCCAACCGACGGCGATGATAAAAACCAGAAAAAGACCGATCAGAAAAACGGTTCGTCGTTTATTAGAATCAATTTGATTATACACGCTGCTCCTTTGGCTTAGTGTTCGACTATACCAAAGCCATTTTTCCGATCAAGGGCAAGCGCTTTTGACGGTGTTTGAAAACATGAACCAAACCGACAATTGTCTCTAAAATTATCAGAATTGCAATCGCCCAAGGAAGGAACGGTATATAGAATGAAAATGTGAATACTATCCAGAGACCCAACAGCGCTACTCCCTGTCTGGCGTGATAACGGATATATTCGACCTTACGGCCAAAGATTAGGGGAATTAAGACGAAAATTGAAAGATATGACAGGGTGGCTAGAATCTTATGCTTCATAGCGATATCAATCAATGGAAATGACATTTCGAGATCGCTGCTTTCCGATTTTCTGTTTTTTATTCTTGACTTAACCCTGTGATAGGCCTCGCCGATTTTATTTTTAAGATGATGGACCGGGTGCACTTTTTTCTCTACCATTTTTCTCCTTAATCAAATTTAACTTTTACCGGTTCTTTTTCAGCTTCGCTTGTAACCTCAAACAACTCGCGCTCCTTGAATCCTAGCATATTGGCAAAAATATTGGTAGGAAATGTTTTTACAGCAATATTCATATCGCGGACATTGCCGTTGTAAAATCTTCTTGATGCCTGAATTTTGTCCTCTGTATCCGTTAATTCCGTCTGAAGCTGACTGAAATTCTCGTTCGCTTTAAGATTGGGATAATTCTCCGCCACGGCAAAAACAGATTTCAATGCTTCAGTCAAAACATTTTCCGCTTTTGACTTGTCGGCCGGCCCCTTGGCGCTGACGGCTTCGCTTCTGGCCTTGGTAACCTCTTCAAAAATACTTTTCTCATGCTTGGCATAACCCTTGACCGTCTCTATCAGATTAGGAATCAGGTCGTATCGGCGTTTTGTCTGGACCGAAATATCGCTCCAGGCCTCGTCGGTCCGGATATTGAGCCGAACCAAACGGTTGTAAATATAAATTATATACAAAACAGGCGCCGCGATCACCGCGATTATTGTCCAAGTTATCGTCGTCATATAATCTCCTACTAAATTACGAACTAAACAAAAATACTAAAGTGCGAAAACATCCGAATTAGTAATTTCGTACTTTCGCCTGATTCGTATTTTCGTAGGAATTTGGTAACCTGCTAATTATTATACACGTAATGTAAATAGATGCCACCAATATTAGTAACTTCGGTACTCGCAGTGTTCTCAAACCGCGCTGAAAGTGTGAATGTTTTCCCATCTGATTTGTAGCCGTAATACCAGCCGTCAGCCGCTTTCGGGTCGGCCGGAATCTGCTTCAAATATTGACTGATAAGAGCCGTGTGTAATATCGAACTATTGCTATTTAGCTTGGCCCATTGGTTTGAAACGGGAAATCCATTACGGTCCGACTCATAAACGGCCAGAGCCGCTTTAATCACATCAAGATCAACTTTTCGTTGAGCATCATTCGTTTCCGCTTGAGTCGCTATGGGTGTTGTTCCTGTGCTGGCAGTTGAGGTTGATGTGGTTGTGCTTGTCGATGAAGTTGTATCGCCTTTAATAATCGAGGTTTCCTCCGGCGTAGCGACGGTGTTTTCGACCCCGTAATCATAAAATTCCAATGAAAAATTGAGAGTCGTAACCGGCGAAGAGGGCGAGGGGGTGATCTTCAATTCAATCTTTCTAATCAATTGATCTTTAATGCCGATCCAAATATTGCCGTTTACCGACTGCACCATATCGGATGTAACTCCGATGTCGGAAAAGGCATTTCCGATTTCGAAATTATCAATCTTGTACTTATACGCTCTCTCGCCGCCAATTTTTTCATTGCCGAGGCGGCTGCCCTTTATCGATAAACCGGAAGTCAGATCGAAGGAGAAAAACTGATCCTGAATTTTCTCCTCGCTTAAACTTGAAAAATCAAACTCAACCCAATTTTCAGGTGTCGCTTTTTCGGCATATTTAATACCTTCGGAGCCCTGAACCCAAAGTTTTGAATCTTGGTTCTTGAGATCTAATTTATATTGACCGGTAATTTTTTGGAGCGTTAATTTGGCTTCATTGGCGTTTTTGGAAAACGCCCCCTCAACTTGAGCGCTAACATCTTTTGTATCCGAACCCTGGTACTGATAACTGGGATAATCTGATTGGCTTCCGGAAGTTGCCGAATCAGTCGAGGTCGATGAGGATCCGGAAGTGGATGGTTCAGTCGCGGTTGAAGAAGAACTGCTTGACGAAGAAGAGGTATCGCTCGTCGAATCGGTCGAATTATTATAGTAATATTGGTAATCGACAGCTTTCGTAGCTTTAATTGGTAAATAATAATTCACTGCTAATTTGCCCTGATTGACTGCCACTAACGGACTGGTCGCCGGTGACTTGATCGACTTATCAACTGTCATATTAATTGTGCCCCTGACTTTAAAATCCGTCTGATTCTTCATAACCAAGGCGGTTTTTATGACTGCGTTCTGTGATCCCTTCGGCAATCCCCCCCAGAATCTTTCCAATCCAAACGTTCCGTAAATTTTTTCAACTCCAAACGAGGCCACCCCTGTTTCAGTCAGGTAGCCCAAAATCCCGCCAACGACAACTACAAAAAATATTATGACCAGGGGAAAGGATTTTAAAAATCCAAAAGTGGGGAAATGCAATTTTTTAGATTCGATTGGCGGTTGTTCCGGCGGCGGGGCCAGAGTATCTTTGGCCAATTTACTGGCGATTTGTTCGTTGGCATCAACCGGCTCCTGCGCTAGGGGAACCGGATTCCCGGCCGGCACAGTTTTCCGAGCAATATTATCGACTTTATTGACAGTAATCGGCTGGCCGGCCGGATCAACCGGAGCCGGATCCGAAGTTATCGGTCCTGGCGGCGGGTTCTTCGGAGCGGATTGTTCCGCCGGCTGGTTTTGGTCTATAAATTGTTCTGCCGGGACTTTTTGACCGACCTTCTCTTCTATGTTTGAAGGCACACTAAAAGCGGCCGGTTCATTCCTCTTGACTGTGGCTTCACTATTATCAAGAGAACCGATTATTGAGGGATTATTTTTCGCCGGTGTCTCCACCTCTGGAACTTCTTCCGCCCAAGGACTATCAACAGAACCGCTTTGCGGCGGATTTTTAGCTGTCTCTCCATTGGCGGCCGGCAAATTCTTTTTTGGATCATTTGGCGCGTCGGCCACTCACCCTCCTCTTACTATTACATTCTATCTCATTTTGCATTGAGAATCTAGATCATTTACCCGATGTGATAAATAGTATCGCCCGATCAAGTTGCTCGTCTTGTCCGGTTTTTTCATCATCTGCGATTTCAATATCCGGCTTGATACCATCTTTGTCAATCAAGCGGCCGGCCGGGGTCAACCAGTGGGCGATCGTGATTTTTAAGGCCGAACCGTTTGAAAGTTCTACTAATTCCTGAACACTGCCTTTACCAAAAGATTTCTCGCCGATAATTTTCCCGGCGCCGCGATCTTGCAAGGCCCCGGCAAAGATTTCTGATGCCGATGCCGAGCCGCCGTTAATCAAAACGGCGGTTTTAATGCCAAGCAGAGTCGATTCGTGGGTGGTTTTATACTCTTTTGTCTTATCATTCTTGCCTTTTTCATTTACGACCACGCCTCCGTCCAAAAAGTAGGAGGAGAGATTGATCGACGACTCCAAATAACCGCCCGGATTATTGCGGAAATCAACCACAATTCCGTCCGGTTTATTTTTGACCGCCTCGTTGGCAATCTCGCTGAAAAGAGCGGCCGTATCGTCGCCAAACTGCCTTATTTTGATATATAAAATCTTTTTTCCGGCCGATTGTTTTGTCTCCGATTCGACGCTTTTTACCACTATCGTGTCTCTTTGGACTTTAATCTCAACCGGATCGGCGGCGCCTTCAGGCAAAATTAGTAGTTTGACTTCGGTTCCCTTTTCCCCCCGTATATGATTAATGGTCTCTTCAAAACCAAGATCGGAGGTCTTTTCGCGGTCAACTTCGATTATGAGATCTTTCGGTTTAAGACCGGCCTTTTCGGCCGGTGAATCGGAGAGCGGGGCCACAATCGTTGGAACGCCGTCTTTTTGGATTATTTCGACACCGATTCCGGAAAATTCTCCCGAGATATCCTCTTTGAATCTCTTGTTGTCGCTCTTCCCCATAAAAGTGGTATAGGGATCGCCCAGCGATGCGGCCATTCCGGAGATTGAATCATCGATCATTTTTTCGGCATCAATCGGATAAATGGTCTTATCCTTCAATTTGGACCAGGCCTCCCAGTAGAGGGAAAAATCGACATTTTTCGGCTTGCCCAGATTAAGGTTGACAATTTTTGAGTCGCCGATTCTAGTTTCGCCCTGTCCCAGCCACCAACCGAGAAAAAAAGTCCCGAAAAATATCAGGAGCAGAAAGAAAAACGACAGAAAACGCTTTGGCATTCTCTGCCCTTTGGAATTTTTTTTAGTTTCTTCTTTAGGCACGAATATATTATAACTTAAATTTGATTGATTTCACAATTAATTGGCCATATGGGCATAGAGTGTCATCATCCCGTTGTCATGGCCGATAATTGCGGCGTTACCGTAGGCGCCGTACCACTGACGGAGAAGTATTTCACCGGCTCCGGCGGCAAAGATCGGGTCTCCGGCGGCGCCCGGGTTGGAAGCGCCGATATCGAGGCCGGAATGGGGCGATCCTCCATAAAAACCACTCGCCGCCCAATCGGTCCAACCGAACTCTTGGGTTATCCGATAGGATACGGTCGGCCAGATAAACATCGAACCTAAATAATTTCTCGGATTAACGACTGTGTTTGAGGAAGTTCTGACCTCAAAATGCAGGTGGACGCCGGTCGAATTTCCACTCGTTCCCATTGAGCCGATTACATCCCCGGCGTTGACTTTCTGGCCCAATCCCCTCGGACGACTGGCGGCGATTCTGGCAATTTCATTTAAGGCATTTTGTTCCTGTTTTGCGGCCTCTTTCTCCTGCGCCGTAAATTCAGCAATTGCCTTCTGCGTATCAGAGTAAAGCCGGCTTTTCATATTCTTTTGATAAACCAATTCGGATTTTTGATTTTCCTGGCTTTTTTCAAGATCCTGCAAACTGATTAGTTTCTGGTCTTTTGCATTTTTCTGACTGGTGAGCTGATTTTTGTAAATCTCAATCCGGTTCATAGTATCTTCGATTTGTTGCTGGATAGAACTGTATTGCTCCTGCTTGGTAACCACCTCTGAAAGTGAATCTGAACTGATCACCGCAGTCAGCAATCCCTCTTCGCCCTGCATATACCAGGATGAAATTATTTGATTGGCTTTTTCTTTTTCCTGATTTAATTTAATCTCTTCGATTTTTATCTTTTCGTTCAGGTCGGCAATATTAGCTTCCGTACCGGTAATTTGTTTTTCGGTGGTGGTAAGGGCGCTTTCGGCGGCATTAATTTTTGCGGCCGTCGACTCAATCTGAGCTTGGACTACGGCCGCTTCCTTTGCTTTTTGCGCCGCCGCCGCCGCCGCCGCTTGCTTTTGAGCGGCGGCGTTTTTTTTCTGATTGTATAAGTCCTGAAGCGAGGTTGCCGCCGCCTCCGAAAAAGTCAAAAGAGTGACTGCCGATAAAATACAGCTTGCGAACAGGAACAGACCGAATATTTTTTTTAACTTTTTCACCTGAACTCTTATTTGGTGCTTTTCATTATAACAAATTAATCGGTTCCAAACCTTCGGCTAATTCGATGAACGGTTTAGGTGCTTCCTAATTGCCACAATGGAACAAAGTACACCCAAAAAGACTCCGATTAATAGTTGCATAAAAATAATAAATAAGGTGTTGATGCCGATGTAGCTGGCGGAAAGATCGGTCAAGCCGAGGTATTGTTCGGCGCTTGGAATTGAAAGCTTCAAGACGAAGTAATATAGGATGCTGGAGAATATGGCCGCAATCGTTCCGTAGGCCATGCCCTCGATAATAAACGGCCCGCGGACATACCAGTCCGATGCCCCGACCAGTTTCATAATTTCGATCTCTTCCTGTCTGGCGTAAATCGTGAGACGGATCGTATTGTAAATAATCAATATTGAAATGATAACGAATATCAGGGAAAGATTCCAGCCGACTAGTTTGATAAATGAGGTTATTTTGACCAAGCGGTTGATAAGATCTTTGTTCTGTTTGTAGCTGACCTCTTTGATGAGCGGCTTGTATTCGGCAGAACCGAGCATGGTATCGATCTGCTCCAAATCTTCCGGATTGTCGGTTTTAATTTCCAAGCTTCGGGGCAGGGGGTTATCGGTTTCGGTGATGATGTCCCGAATTTTTTCATTGTCCTTGTTTCGAAGTTTCCAGACCTCAAGGGCTTTTTCTTTGGAAACATAATCGACACTTTTAATATCGGAGCGGGATAGAAGCAGGTTTTGAATCGCAAAGATCTGGTCTTTTGAAGAGCTGTCCTCAAAATAGACCGACATATCCACCTTGGCGCGAAGCGTCTCCGTAGTTCTTGAAGTGATGAAAAGCAAGCTGACAAAGAAGGAAATGGTGACCAAAGTCAAAATCATAATTAAGGTGGCGGCCAGTGAAAGCCAGCGGTTGCGCCAGAATGATATGAAGGCGGTTTTGCCGATTCTATATAATGATATTAGTCTCATAATAATTTCTTAAAGTAAATATTTTCCTTTTTCCTGATCAGAAACGATCTTTCCATCTTTCATTAAAATGACCCGCCGCTGGAGCGTGTCCACGACCTCTTTGTCGTGAGTGGCCAGTAATACGATTGTCCCCTGCTGATTAATTTTGAATAATAATTCGATAATTTCCCAGGTTGTAACCGGATCGAGGTTTCCGGTCGGTTCATCGGCGATCAAGAGTTTTGGCTGGTGAACCAAAGCTCTGGCGATAGAAACTCTCTGTTTTTCCCCGCCGGAAAGTTCTTCGGTCATCGCTCTTGCTCTTTTGGTCAGTCCGACCATCTCGATCATTTTCGGAACATCGTGTGATATCTGCGAATTCGGAACATCGGCTACTTCCAAAGCGAAAGCGATGTTTTCGAAAACGGTTTTTTTGGGCAGTAATTTGAAGTCCTGAAAAATAACGCCGACCTTTCGGCGGTAAAAAGGCAGTTCTTTGGGGCGCAGCTGGGTAACATCCCGCCCGGCTACAAAAATGCGGCCGGTGCTTGGCTTTTCTTCACAGGTTAAAAGACGAATCAAAGTTGATTTTCCAGCTCCAGAAGGTCCAACCAGCGATATAAATTCGCCCATATAAATCTTAAATGATATATCAACAGCCGCCTTGATCTTCCCCTGATATATCTTTGAGACCTTTTCAAATTCGATTACAATATCGTCGTCGCTCTTTTCGGTTTTTGATGCCGCATTTGTATTTTTGGGAGCTTCGGGCTCCTTTTCTTTTGTTTTTTCTTCCTCGGCCATAAATTTCCAGTTTATATATAAGAAGATTGACGCTGACTATTACGCAAATTTTTAAATTTTGTTTGTCCTCTAATCTAACCGTTAACCATAACATTTTATCAAAGGGCGACAGTTAAATCCATACCGCCCATTTGTTCCGGTTTTTTTAGTCCCATTATCGCCAAGATAGAGGGAGCAACATCGGCCAAGATTCCAACCGGTGTGCTTGAAGCATATTTTATATATTCTTCTTTCGGCAACTCAATATCCGAATATGCAAAAGGAATTTTTTCAAAGTCAAGGTGGACTAGCGGCACCGGATTGGTGGTATGTTCCTTGTTCGGCTTTTTGGTCTTTTCATCAATCATCGATTCGCAGTTGCCGTGATCGGCGGTCAAAATTACCCGGTAGCCCTTCTTCGAAGCGGTTTCCAAAACCGGGAGCAATAACTGATCGACTGTTTGGCAAGCCGAAACGGCCGCCTCATGATTTCCGGTATGGCCGACCATATCCCCATTGGCGAAATTAACCAAGACAAACTGGTATTCCTTATCAAGCGCCCCGACCAGTTTTTCGGCCACCTCCTTAGCCGACATCTCCGGTACTTCGGCGTAACTTTTGACCTTTTTTGAAGGCACCAGAACCTGATCCTCTTTCGGATAGGGCCGTTCAATTCCGCCGTTGAAAAAATATGTTACATGGGCGTATTTCTCGGTTTCGGCAATGTGATATTGTTTTAAATCTTTCTCATATAGTGCTTGGGCTAGAGTTTCCACTAATCCGACTTCAGAAAACACCTCCGGCGCTGCCTGGCTTTTACGGTATTTGGTCATCGTAACCAATAAAACATTTCTGGGGTTTTGACGGGCGAAGGGATCGTTTCCGCCTATCGACAATAAATCGTACATCTGGCGGGCGCGGTCCGAGCGGTAATTTGTCATTATGACAGCGTCATTTTCAGCAATCACTCCGCCCTCTCCGATTACCGACGGGTTGATGTATTCATCACCCTGTTTGTTTTTGTACGACTCGTCGATTGCCGCTTCGATATTTTCAAATTTCTTGCCGGAATTTTCCATAATTAACTGATAGGCCGGTTTCACTCGATCCCAGTTTTTGTCGCGGTCCATAGCGTAATAGCGTCCAACAATGGTCGCGATCCGGCCGATGCCGAATTTTTTGAAGGCTCCCTCGAGTTCTTTGACATAGTCCTTGGCTTTTTCGGCCTCGGTGTCGCGGCCGTCGGCCACAAAATGGACCAAAAGATTTTTAACTCCCTCTTTTTTAGCCATTTCGATCAGAGCAATCATATGTTTAATGTGGGAATGGACTCCCCCATCGGAAACTAAACCCCAAAGATGAAGGGTCGAATCATTTTTTTTGGCCTGTTCCATCGCTTGAAGAAAAATTTCGTTTTTATAAAATTCGCCGTTCTCGATTGCCTGGTTGATTCGCGGCAGATCCTCCCAAACAACCCGTCCGGAACCCAAGTTCAAATGTCCGACCTCGGAATTGCCCGGCTCACCCGGATTTAGGCCGACTTCAAGTCCTGCCGCCGAAATGGAGGTCTTGGGGTATGTTGAATATATATAGTCCAGTACAGGTGTTTTTGCCTCAAAGGGAGCGTTTCCGATTTCAGAAGAAGACAATCCCCAACCATCCAAAATAATAAGCAATGCTTTGTTTTTAGTAGCCACACTGCCTCCAATAAATATTTAATTCATCTGTATTATAGCAGATGAGAAATAAAGGTGAAGCCAGGTCAATAATACGATTGAACATTATTTATATTTATTTTTATATACCATCAGGTAAATGAGAGGGGGTATTAGCAAGATATACCGATCGATTTTGATTGGTACCGCCGATCGCTCGAGGACGGAACGGCGGACGAGTACTTTGAAGCGACGGGCGGATTGCCCGCCGAAGGCCTGCTCGAAGAACAGGGCAATGACCGTGTTTGGCCGGAGTTGAGTCAGGAAGAGAGAGGGAAGTAATCGTGTCTATTTTCCGTGGCAATGTTTATACTTAACTGGTCTGCCGTCAGGATGTTTCGCTCCGCAAGGACAGGGGTCGTTGCGGCCGACCTTGCGGACATTTTTGACCTGTCCGGCCAGGCCGGCGGTCGCCTCGGCGGCGCGGTCTTGGATAGTCTTACCGCCGTAACGGATAGTCGTTGAAACATCGCTGGCTCCGGGGACAGTCCCCGAGCTTTCAGGGGACAGTCCCCCTCCGTTATTCAACGATGGTGCAGGGACGAGCCGTTCTCTGGTTTCTTCCAATTCCTTGGCAACTTTTTCCAGATCCTTTTCGTCGGCCGCAAAATCTCCAACCTGCCTGCCGGTAGGCATGGCCGTATCAGGATCCGGCGCCTCGTATTGCATTCTTTTCTGTTCCATCACCGGCTGTTGCTCGATTTTGACTTCAACTTTATAAATTGTTTTGGAAACGCTTGCCTCAATTCCAGAAAGAAGCGTCTGGAACTGCATATAGGCCTCTTGTTTGTATTCAACTAACGGGTCGCGCTGACCGTAACCGCGAAGGCCGATACCGGCCCTAAGTTCATCGATGGTCGTCAAGTGTTCAATCCAGAGCATATCAATGGTGCGGAGATAAACCGCCTTTTCAATCTGGCGCATCGCCTCGCTCCCAAACTTCTTCTCCCGTTCCTCGTAAAGTTTGGCGCTTAAATCTTTCAGAAAATCCGGATCTAATTTTTCAATTTTTATTTCGCCAAAAATGGCCGAGAGTTCTTTTCTGGCTTTTTCATCATCCTCAACGGTCGAATTCAGAATTCCGGAAATCTGGTCATTTACGATTTCCAGTATCTCATCTTTTAGGGACCCGTTTTCGGCATTTTCGGTTCGCTCCAAAATCTCTTTTCGCTTTTTATAAACCACCCCGCGGTGCTTGTTCATAACATCATCATATTCAACGAGGTGTTTTCTTATATCAAAGTTATAACCCTCGACTTTGCGTTGGGCCGATTCGATTGAACGGGAAATCAACTTGTTTTCAATCGGAACATCGTCCGGCAAACCCAAAGTATTCATCAGATTTTTAATCCGCTCGCCGCCAAAAATCCTCATCAGATCGTCTTCGAGTGAAACATAAAATTGGGAGGAACCGGGGTCGCCCTGACGGCCGGCGCGGCCGCGCAACTGGTTGTCGATTCGCCTCGCTTCATGCCGTTCGGTGCCGACAACATGGAGACCGCCCAGTTTGGTAACGCCTTCGGCCAATTTAATGTCGGTGCCGCGGCCGGCCATGTTGGTTGCTACCGTAACAGCGCCCTTTTCACCCGCCTTCATAATAATTTTTGCCTCCCGATCATGGTTTTTGGCGTTTAAGACCTCATGTTTGACGCCGGCCTTTTTCAACATTTTTGAAAGCTCTTCGTTTTTTGAAACCGAAACGGTACCGACCAAAACCGGTTGGCCTTTTTCTTGGCGTTCTTTGATATCGGCCGCGACTGCCTCTATTTTGGCAATTCTGGTCTTATAAATCTTATCGGAAGAATCATGCCTTACGATCGCTTTGTTGGTCGGGATCTCAACCACATCCAGTTTGTAAATCTTAAAAAACTCCTCCGCTTCGGTGGCGGCCGTACCGGTCATGCCAGCCAGCTTGTCATACATTCTAAAAAAGTTCTGGAATGAAATAGTGGCCAAAGTTTGGGATTCGTTCTTGACCTCGACATTTTCCTTGGCCTCAATCGCTTGGTGCAAGCCCTCCGAATAGCGGCGGCCAACCATTAAACGACCGGTGAATTCGTCGACGATGATAATTTCGCCGTCTTTGATAATATAGTCGCGATCTTTTTTAAACAAAGTATGGGCCTTGAGCGCTTCTTCAAGATGATGGACCATGGCAATGCCATCGGCTTCGTAGATGTTTTTAATTCCGAGCATGCCCTCCATTTTAGCGATACCAAGATCGGTCAAGCTAGTTACCTTGTCTTTTTCGTCAACAGTATAGTCGTCGCCCGCCTTTAATTTCGGAACCAAGGCCGCAAACCGCTGGTAAAGCGAAGTCGATTCGGCAGCTTGGGCCGAGATAATCAAAGGCGTCCTGGCTTCATCGATCAAGATCGAGTCAACTTCGTCCACAATCGCGAAGTGAAGCTGGCGCTGGACTTTTTGATTTAGAGCAAAGACCATATTGTCGCGCAAATAGTCAAAACCGTATTCGTTGTTGGTGCCGTAAGTAACATCGGAGCCGTAGGCCTCGGCCCGCGTGCACGGTTCGATGTTCGAATCATCGACTTCCGAATAATGGCGATAGTCCTTGTTTTTCTTAAATCGATAGGTTGTTTGATTGGATTGAATAATGCCGGTTGAAAGCCCCAGAAAATAGAATACCTCGCCCATACCCTCGCCCTGATGGCGGGAAAGATAATCGTTGACCGTTACCAAATGAGCGCCGCGGCCGGTCAGAGAGTTTAAATAGAGAGCCAAAGCGGCCACGATTGTTTTTCCCTCACCGGTTTTCATTTCCGCGATTTTACCCTGGTGCAGGACGATACCGCCCATTATCTGGACATCGAAATGCCGTTCCCCCCAAACCCGTTTCATCGCCTCGCGCATAACGGCAAAAGCCTCCGGCAGGAGGTCATTTAACACATCTTCCTCATTTTTGCCGGATTCGGTCTCCTCTAGAAATCTTTTTTTGAACTGGGCCGTCTTCTCCCGCAATTCCTCATCGGATAGTTTTGATACTTCCGATTCCTCTGCATTGACCTCGGCCGCTTTCGCCTGCAGGGCGCGTAAAACACGCTTATTCGGATCACCCAGAATTACATTTAATAATGACATGAATGGTTCCTTAAGATTAAACAAATCCTACACTCTAAACCCTAAATCCAAAATAAATTCAAATTATAAAATATCAAATCATCAATAGTCTTAGTTTTTGTATTTTAATATTTTTTAGGATTTAGAACTTAGGGTTTTGAGCTTGTCTGAGGTCCACTGATACTGAAATCCCAAACACTTGATGGTAACCTAATATCCCCACCAAATCAATCTCTCCCCCTTCCCAGTCATTGTCATTCCGACCGACTAAGCGGAGGAATCTTTTAAAAGATCTCTCGACTACGCTTCACTACGCTCGAGATGACAACCCTATGGAGCAAATATTATTCCTTATTTTCCTTCAAATCTTCTTCCCGGTGTTTGAAATAATTTTGGAGCGAGGGATAGCGTTCACCATCAACTTCGACTCCCTCGTCATCGGGCAGATATTTGATTTTTAGTTCCTCACCGGCTTTCTTTTTTGATTCGTCCATATTCCCTCGCAAGTTAATTATTCGTCAATCTGGAGTGAAATTCCTCCAAATTGGATTTAAGGCGATGATAAGATTTGGCAAAGGCCTGAATCGGATTATTATCCAATTCTTCAATAAAGATTTTCTCCTTGCCCATCAAGACGCTCAATTTTACTCGTTTATCGACTCCGCTTTTACTCTGCTTTCCGGACTCATCTACTATATATACATCGGCAATTGCCGGTTCCCTAACATACTTTTCCAGATTTTTTATCTTTTCTTCCATCTCGGTTTCATCTTTGTCTGAAATCACTACCCCCTCGATATGAAAGTTAATTTGCATAATAGCTCCTAACTTATCAGCGTGTCAGTTCATCAGTCTGCCTGCCCGTAGGCAGGCATGTCAGCTATTTAATAGTAGCTGATTGGCTGATTTACTGATTAGCTGATTTGCTTACTTCTTGATTTCTTCAAACCCGGTATATTTCACCAACGCCTCCGGCATTTTAATGGTGCCTTCGGATGTTTGATAGTTTTCCATAATGGCAATCAGCATCCGGCCGATGGCGACGGCAGTGCCATTTAGGGTATGGACCAATTCGGTCTTGTCCCGGTCTTTGTATTTGATATTTAATCTTCTGGCTTGGAAATCGGTGCAGTTCGAACAAGAGTGGGTTTCACGATATTTCCCCTCACCGGGCATCCAACATTCAAGATCGAATTTTTTACTGGCCGGAGCGCCCAAATCGCCGGCGCAGATATTTACGATTTGATACGGGATTTTCAATCCCTGAACTATTTTTTCCTCAAGCGAAACCAGATACTCATGTTCTTTTTTCGATTCACTTGGTTTTACAAAGGAGAACATCTCGACTTTGTCGAACTGATGGGCGCGTAGGATACCCCGGACATCTTTGCCATAGCTCCCGGCCTCCCGGCGGAAACAGGTTGAAAATCCGGCGTATCTAAGAGGCAGTTTTTTGGCGGGCAAAACCTCATTCATGTGGTATCCGACCAAGGGTTGTTCGGCAGTACCGGCTAAGTAAGTATTATCCTGGGTTTTATAAATCTCATCTTCCCCGCTCGGAATATAGCCGGAACCTTCCATAATGGCGCGGTTTAACAAATCGGGAACAATCATCGGCGTAAATCCTTCGGCCGCGAGGATATCCAGAGCATAGCGGATAAGGGCCAGTTCCATAATCACCAACTGATTTTTAAGATAATAAAACCGGGATCCGGAGATCTTTCCGGCCCGCTCGATATCGATCAGATCGAGTTCCTCACCCAAAGTGACATGGTCTTTCGGTTCAAAATTAAATTTCGGTGTTTCGCCCCAACTGCGGTTTACGGTGTTGTCTTTATCTGAAAGTCCATCAATCACATCGTCCTCCGGCGGATTCGGCAGGGCAAATATTAATTCTTTATACAAAGTATTTAATTTATCAGCTTCCGGCTTCAACTCTTTGACTTTTTCGGAGGCCTCGCTTGCCTCTTTGATGGCGTCGATCTTTTGCTGGCCGTGAAGTTTGGCAATGTCAGCCGACTGGATGTTCAACTCGCTTTGAGCTCTCTCCAGTTCGGAAAGTACGACCCGGCGCTGTTGATCAATCTCCAAAAGTTCATCAACAATTGTCGGATCCGCCCCTTTCCGCGAGACCTTCATCTTTACCGCTTCCGAATTCTCTCTTATAAATTTTATGTCGAGCATTTTTGTCTCCTTACGGAATATTCGAATATCGAATATCGAAACAATTTTATAAATTATAATCTTTAAAATTTTTAAATATTTGAATTTTAATCATTAAGTTTTGTTTCGGATTTAGATATTAGAGCTTCGGATTTCCCCGACTTCGTCGGGGTTGGTCGCATTAATGGAAACATTTGGGTTTCCCGAGCCGGTTTATCGACGAGGAAGGAGAATAATCTTTCTGAAAATCCGAACCCGGTTGTCGGTGGCATGCCGTATTCCAGGGCCTCAACAAACTCCCGGTCGTGCATTTGGGCTTCGGTATCGCCGGCGGCGCGCAATTTTGCCTGTTCGAGAAATCTTTTTTCCTGATCTTCGGGATCGTTTAACTCCGAATAGCCGTTACCCATCTCCGAGCCGGCCAAAATAACCTGATATCTCTCAACTAACTTTGGATTTTCTTCTTTTCTTTTGGCCAGTGGTGAGACATCGACCGGGTGGTTGATTAGGAATGCCGGTCCGGCGATCTCTTTTCGCAAAATCTTCCAGAGCGTGTCAATCAATCTGCCGCGGCTGGCATTGTCTTCATATTCCGAACCCATTTCTCTGATTTTTGACTTGACTTCTTCCTCGGACGCTTCCAAAATACTTAGTCCGGTCTTTTCAAAAATTGTTTTGGTGTAATCAATTTTTGGCCATTCAGCGGCTAGGTCAATCTCAAATTTCCCAATCTTAAACTGGGTTGTGCCAAAAGTTTCCTTGGCGATGTAGCGGTACATTTCGGAAACCAATTCCATCGAATCCTCAAAGTTGGCGTAGGCCCAGTAGAACTCCATCTGGGAGTAATCCTGAAGATGTTCCCGGCTTAGCCCCTCGTTTCTAAATTGCCGGCCAATCTCAAAAGTTTTTTCAAATCCGCCGACCATCAGCCGTTTCTGCCAAAGTTCGCCCATTGAAATCCGCAGATATACATCAATATCGAGGGCGTCGTGGTGGGTGGAGAATGGTGTGGCGTCGGCACCACCGGCAGTCGTTTCCAAAACCGGAGTCTCAACCTCCAAAAAACCTTTTTCAATTAGAAATTGTCTGGTCGCCTGCCAAAATTTGGCTTTCTTGATAAATATTTCCCGCAGTTCCGGGTTGGAAATTAATTCTAGGTAGCGTTTTCGAAGACGAGTTTCCTCATCTTTTAGCCCATGCCACTTTTCGGGCAATGGACGCAAGGTTTTGGAGAGCATTTTTAATAGATGGGTTTCAATAGTCAATTCCCCGCTGTTGGTCGTGAATAATGTTCCCTTCGCTTCGATAAAATCACCCAGGTCGAGCAAATTTACGATTTTAAAATTGTTTTCATCCAAGATATCGGCCTTGAAAATGGCTTGGATCTTGCCGGTTTCATCGGTTATGTCGGCAAACATCAATTTGCCGTGGCCTCGCAAAGCCGTAATCCGGCCGGCAACCGTGATTTCCTCTTTCGATACCATAATTTCGTCTTGGCGCTCGATAATTATCTTGGCTGAAATTGTCTTTCCGGATTTGGAAGGGTATGGATTGATTCCAAGATTTTTTAACTCCAATAGTTTCTTCTTGCGTGATTCAATCAGATCTTTTTCGGTCGCCCCAAGATGAATATCCATAAATTTCCTAACTTCCTACGAAATTACTAATCACTCGAAATTACGAAAGTACAAATTATTTATAGTGAGTCAGTCGAACTATTCGTAATATTCGTATTTTCGTGCAGACATTCGTCCGCCTCGGCTCATGCCAACGCGAGACGGGTAATTTAGTAGGGATTTGGTTACTTAAAAAATGTCCAAATGATTGGTTGATGCTTTGAATATATCACAATAGATTCCTAAATTGAACAGTAACATCGCGATTTATCCAAAGGTTTACACTCGATAGCTTTTATGTTAATATTTCAGAAGTAATTATGCCGCGGTAGCTCAGTGGTAGAGCAGGGGCCTGAAGAGCCTCGTGTCGTCAGTTCGATTCTGACTCGCGGCACCAGTGGCCTGGTGGCCGAGTGGTTAGGACAGTCCCGCCTGAATGGCGTTGTGGCCGAGTAGTTAGGCAGCGGTCTGCAAAACCGCGTACCCGGGTGCGAATCCCGGCGACGCCTCCAACCCCCTTAGGGGGAAATCCTAAGCACAAAATCCTAAATCCCAATAGGTATGTGGTATATATTTAGGTTTTCGATATTTGGATTTAGATTTTCCAGCTTTTGGCTGGCATGCGGGTATCGTATAGCGGCTATTATACGTCCTTGCCAAGGATGAGATACGGGTTCGACTCCCGTTACCCGCTCCAAATAAAAATAGTTGCCATATTACCCGTAAGGGTTAGCGACAACCTACAACACAGAAGAAGAATAAACTGGTTTAGCTCCCAATTGCAGAATTGAGAGATAAACCAGTTTTTCGTTTTGACTCGTAACTCTCTAGAAAGTTTGGATCTGATATTAACGACAAATTTTCTGCCCAAATTACGAAAAAAATGAAAGTTGTGTTATTCTATAAATATGGACGATGCATACTTTGGAAATAAAAAAATTTGCATAACCCAAAGGCGTTATCTTGGTTCCAAGACCAAACTACTTTCATTTATTGATAAAATAATTGAAATAGAAAATATAGAATTTGATTCTTTTGCTGATATTTTTGCTGGAACTGGTACCGTTGCAAATCACTTTTATAACCGATCTAAAATTATCGTTAATGATATTTTAGATTCAAACTCCCATATTTACACTGCCTTTTTTGGTAAAGATGAAATTAGAGAGGAAAAGTTAAAGGAACGGTTAAAACATTACAATGATATTGATATAAAAAAATACGATGAAAATTATTTTTCACAAAACTTTTCAAATACATATTTTAATGCTAATAATGCAAAAAAAATAGGTATAATTAGAGATGATATTGAGAAGTTATTTGTGGAAAAAATGATCACCAACAGGGAAAAATCATACCTGCTGACATCTCTTATTTATGCACTTGATAGAATTGCCAACACAGTTGGACATTATGACGCATATAGAAAAATTGATATTCCAAGCAAGAAACTATTTTTATTGCCTCTTGATATTACAAGTTCTCAATATCCCACAGAAATATATAAAGACGATGCAAACGAATTAGTGAAAAAAATTGAAGCAGATATCACCTACATAGATCCCCCGTATAATTCCAGACAATACTCCGATGCGTATCATCTATTAGAAAATATTACTACTTGGAAGAAAGAAAATGTTTTTGGCGTTGCTAAAAAATTCGACCGCTCGCATATAAAAAGTAAATACAATATGAAGTCAGCAGGCGTTGCCTTCGGCGACCTAATCGACAACATTGTGGCAAAATATATCCTTGTCTCTTATAACGATATGGGAACTTCGGGCAACGCCCGATCTCAATCGCGCATAAGCGATCATGAGATCTTATCGGCACTGAAACGAAGAGGGAAAGTGCAGATTTATGAAACCAATTTCAAACAATTTACTACTGGTAAATCAAGCAAGGATGACCTAAAAGAGCGCATATTTTTATGTAAAGTGGATGTCGCCTCAAAAACTAACAAAAAAATAGTCGCTTCAAAGAATAATCCTGTTCAAAGTGGTTTTATAAAATCACCACTTAACTACACTGGCGGAAAACATAAACTGTTACCACAATTAACAAAACTATTTCCAAAGGATGTTAAAACTTTTTACGATGTATTTTCTGGCGGTGCAAATGTTGGCATAAATGCTACAGCAAAGAACATAATTTGCATTGAGAAAAATCGCTATGTAGTAAGTCTTTTAAAGTTAATTCAAAATGATAATTTTGAGGATTTGAACCAAAAATTAATTAATATTATAGACGATTTTGGGTTAAGCCAAAGTTATATCAAAGGTTATGACCATTATGGCGTTGGTAGTTCTTCTGGTCTTGGGCAATACAACAAAGAGGCTTTCCTAAAACTTCGGAGTGTGTTTAACAAAGAGAAAACTGGAATTGATTTATTGTTGGTGCTTATTTTATATTCTTTTAATAATCAAATACGGTTCAACTCAAATGGCGATTTCAATTTGCCTGTTGGCAAGAGAGATTATAACGGTAGTTCGAGAAAGAATGTCGCAGCCTTCAATCAAATCTCAAATGAGAAAAAAATAGCGTTTAAAAGTTGTGATTTTCGTGATGTTGAACGAATGGCATTATCCAAAAACGATTTTGTATATTTAGATCCGCCGTATTTATTGGGGCTTGCCGGTTACAACGAAATGGGTGGTTGGACAAAACAAGATGAGCGAGATTTGTATTCACTGCTGACCAGGTTAGATAAAAAAGGCATTAGGTTTGCATTATCAAATGTGTTGGAACACAAGGGTGAAACCAACGAAATAATGAAAGAATGGGTAAAAAAGTATAAATACAAGGTTCATAAACTTAAGTACAATTATAAAAACTCCAACTATCATTCAATGGCAAAGAATAATATAACCGTAGAGGTGCTTATTACAAATTACTGATTTTTATGACATAATGAGGCTATGTTAAAAGCGTGGTCAATTACAACTACTGTTAGAAATCCAGAGCGTCTGCGTCATTTTTTGGTTGCCTTAAAACCATTTGAAGGCAAAACTTGGGACAATTCAAATCAAGAAAACTATCAAAAAGTTTTAATCAAAAATCGCTTATACGGTTTTGGTAATACACAATTTTATAATGGACTGACTCCAAGCATTGTAAATTTAATTAACAATACCGAATGCCAGATTGATGACGCCTCAATAGACGAGATAATTAGGCTAAAGAATTATACGGATTTTGCAATGCGAGGTCGCCAATCAATCAACCCTCTCACAAAGTTTGGTTTTGTAATTATTGATAGTGGCATAGTTAACATTACCGAACTAGGCAAGAAACTTATAGCCAGCGAAAAAGATGCGGGCGATGTCTTTCTTAAATCATTCATCAAGTGGCAAATACCAAACCCGGCAAATACTGATTTTGCTGATAACGGCGACTATGATGTTGTGCCTTTTGTGGCAACGCTTAAAATGATAAGTGAAGTCAATAGAATCGAGTTAGAACGAGGAAACAACCCAGTTGGTATAAGCAAACGGGAGTTTTCATTTTTTGCTCCGACATTGGTTAAATTTGCGGAGATTGAGAGTTATGCAAAGAAAATAATTGATTTGCGAGATTTGCAAAATGGAAAAACCAAGCAGGAACGCAAAGATATTCGCGATAATTATCGCAAACAATTTGCAATAAACTTTTTAGGAACTAATAGCCAAACTGAAGTTGATAGATTACTAGAAAATCTGCAAGACTATGGAGATAACGCGGTTAGATATTTCCGGCTTACAAAGCTTATTCGTATTCGTGGCAATGGTTTCTATATTGATTTAGAGCCAAGCCGACACACAGAGATCGAAGCACTATTTGAAAGCAAGTTTTATGAACCAAAGCATTTTGCCGACAAAGATGAATATGTTGCCTATATGGCAAATGACAACTTGCCCATCTTGCCTTGGCAGACAAAAGAAAAGTTATCTGAAATTGCCAATGATGTACATGTCTATGTTGCTGAATTGCAAAATATTCTTGGCCTATCTGTGGATAGCAAAAAAGACATTGCAGCAATGTCTGAAAATGACTTAATATCTTATATCGGTAATTTGAGAGAAACACGCAAAGACTTACAAGAAAAGGACAATCACACTAAATCTCAACCAGTTTCATCAATTACGCAGTACATTGAACAGCTGGAAAACATTTTTGATTTTGAAAATCGCTCTTTAATGCTCGAATATCTTTCAACAATGGGGCTACATGCATTGAATGATGCAAAGGAGATTAAACCGAATTACCCGGTTGGCGATGACAATGAGCCGACATCAACTGCACCGGGCGGTATGGCTGATATTGAATGTTTTTACGACAATTTCAATCTGATTTGCGAAGTTACGATGTTGAGCGGTCGCGACCAATGGTTTAATGAGGGTCAGCCAGTTATGCGACATTTGCGTGATTTTGAAAACTCGCACGATAATGCTTACTGCATTTTTATCGCCCCGATAATCCACACCGACAGTGCAGAAACCTTCCATATCGCCAATACTGTTGGGTATAAAGGAAGCAAACAGAAAATAGCACCTCTTGCGATAAAGCAATTCGTTGAATTGCTAAAAACACTCAAACAAATGCGTGATGCCAACAAGCATTTCACGCACGACGATTTGAAAAGTTTAGTCAATGATATTACAGAAAGTGCTAGCGACATTGATAATTCTGATGATTGGGTAGCAAACACACAACACATCATTAAATCTTGGTCTGATAGTTTGGTAAAATAGGCAGAGATTTTGAAGGCAATGCTGAAAGTGGTTAAGGTAGGCTACGCTTTACCTGTAATCATAGAAGATTCAGAACATTCGTAAAAAGTTGGTGCCAAAGCCGAATATTGCCCCACAAAAAAATGAGCATCAGAAGATGTTCATTTTTTATTATTAAAATTTTATTGATTTAAAGTACTTGGATGTTTGCGATTTTGTAGATCCAGTCGCCGAAGGAATCAAAAACTGTGGTTTTTGAATTGATGAAATAAGCGCCAACCAGAATTATACCGAGGCAGGCGAAAGTTATTAAAATCTTCTGAATATCTTTGCGCATCGCCTTATAGCGGGGATCGTCGGCATCCGCTTCGCAAATCGGGACTAATTGTTCCGATTTGGCGATTTCTGCCGGCGCAACGGTTTCGGCCGTCGACGCAACCGATTCGGTCGATACTGCCTGTTCGGTCATAGCCACCGCCGGGGCGATATTACCAAAAACAGTATATGAGGGTTTATGGGACTTTTTCTTTTTGAATTTATTTTTTTTCTTCGACATCTCGTTCCTTCATTTAATCCTACTTCAGGATAGCAAGAATTGAGTCAAAATCAAAATTAGGACTATTTTAATATGTTTCGAGAGGGCGGGAGAACCTGTTCAGTGGTGGAGCTGGAACCTCTGTTTCGGCGGATTTTATGATGAATCATTCTGGCGATTTCAACCAATATCCATAATCCGAGAGTAATAAACGCAATCATAATGAAAGCGTCCCATGGCCGGTATTTTTTAACATCGAAAACGGCAATTACCTTCGATTTTGATTCGTTGCCGTACTTATCGAGCGCCGCCGCCTCGACTCGGTGGCTACCCGGGTCAAGGGCCTGATTTAATTTCAAGTTCCATTTTCCGTCCGAATTGACGCTTACCTCTTTGCTAATCTGATTTGAAAAAACATAAACTTTTAAGCTGGTATCCGGCGCGGCGCTACCGCTGATCTCCAGTTTATCCCAGCTGGTGATCGAATTGCGGTCAAGAATCGCAAATCTGCGCTCGGTCGTGATCGTTCCGGAAATTGAGGCGATCAGGTCAGAAAGCGTCAACAGAGGAGTTGTCTCCCCCTCGCTCACCCGCAGGGAACCAAATTCAATCTGTGTGTCTTTGATCACAATTCCGGAAACGCTGACAATCAGCCGCTTGGTGCCGGCGCTGGCCGAGGTCAGGCAAACCGTCCAGCTGTCGCCGGTAAGTTCATTGCCGGCGACATCGGCCCCGCCCATAATCGTAATATCGGGTTTGATGTTTTTAATAATGCCGCCGCTTGAATTTTTGACCGTTACCGACATACAGATTTTGTCCGTACCGTTGGCCTCGGCCGTCGTTTTATCAAATGTGACGGCGCTTTCTTTGCTGCTGACCGGCACCGATTGGCTAAATGTTTTGGGTTTGCTTGATGTAGACGAAGCCGTCGGAGCGGGAGTGTCTGAAATCGGCAAAACCATAGAATCCGAAGCGACGCTCAACTTTGAACCGTCGGAGTAAACAGCGTTGGCGGAAGTGATATTGATAGCTCCCTCGCCGGTTGTTTTGGCCTTAAATCGCAGGTAAAGAAGGGCTCTGTCGCCGCCGGCTCCGCCCAACCGGCCGCGGATGATTCGAACAACGCCGTTATTGACCTCCGCCAGCATTGTGGCGTCGTAATCGGTGGTCTGTTCGAATGATGAAAATTCATATTTTGTTTGGTCGTAATTCAAATTGGCTTCAACCGCCGAAAGAGTCGAGTTTCCGGCGCTGGTTTGCAATAAAACCAAGACCTCTTCGCCCGGTTTATAGGACATTTTGTCGGAGTACAGTTCCAGGTTGACCGGCGCGACAACCGACGGGGAAATCGCTTGATTGGCAATATTTTTATTCCAGTTGGATGAACCGTAGGCAATAGCAAAGTCCAGATAATCGACCAGCCCGTCGCCGTTGTAATCGTTGATATTGCCGACCGCTCTCATACCATACGATCTTTGCCAAAGAGCGTAGTCAAACCAATTAATAGATCCGTCATTATTAATGTCTCCGGCTAAAAACAACCCGCCGTCAACCGCAACTGATCTGGCCAGATCGACACTCAAAACTCTTTTTGGGAGATAATTGGGAATTGTGAGCGCCAAATCATAACTCTTGGACAAATCTATTCCCTGAATTTCGGTCCAGTCCGGTTTTCCCAAATTTTCCTGATACAAAAACTCGACCTGGCCCAGTTCCGAGCCGGTGACCGGATCAACCACCGCCAATTTTCCGGTAGTTCCGGCCGGAATATTGGTCTTTCCCTGCAAGGTGTTGGATAGATTAAACAGGTCGATTTTAGCCACCGAAGCGGTATTGCTGGTATTGGCATAAGAATTCCCGTCGCTATCATTAAAAGTAACTGTCGCTTTCGTCTCGATTAAATTCAAGGGATTAAGGTCGGCCCTGTCGCGCAAAAATGTAAAGTATCCGACTGTATAAACCGTTACGATCATAACTAACGAGAGAAGAGCCGGGGCGAATCGCTTGATTTTTGTTTTATTAATCTTCATATATTATCTTATCCTCGCTTTGTATTCGGCTTCAAACTTGGTCCCGGATTTAAATTCAGACAAATTCCAAATCAAACTGCCGTTTTCATACCTGCCTCCACCCGTGGCCGAATTGTTGATATATTCCAAGGTATTCGGGATTGGAATCACGATTTGATTGTCTTTAAAATCCCGCTGGAGGGGATTGTTGCAGAACAATCTGTAGCTAATCTCCGCTCCGGCAACGGCATATTCTCTGGAAGGGGTGATGGTCAGCGAGGGGGTGTTTAATTCTTTAATAAAATTAAACATTATTTTTCTGGCTTTATCGAAAGCGGTATAATCCGTTTCACCGCCCAAATCAGAAACATTTTTGATAATTTGATTGGCGTAACCGGTGGCGTCGCCTTTTTGTTCGTAATCGCTGACGAGATTGGGCGAGACCCGGTTTTTTAATCCGTCCAAGTATTTCCTGGCCGCAACTGCTTCATCCCGATCGGGCTGAATCGAGATTAATTTTTCCAATGTGGCAATATAACGGGCGTCAATTATCCCTTCGTGTACTCCCTCCCAGGCCAAAGTCGGCAACATCTCGCCGGTTTTTGTCGGATAAGACATCACAAAATCATTGTAGGAGAACGGGAATTTATAGTTCCATCTAGCGTCAAAGTCGTTGTAGGGATCGGCAACGTAGTCGCCATAAGCATAATCTCCGACTACTTTTGCTCCGGTTTTGTAGGCGAATATTCCATGCATAAAACGATTGTAAACCGGGTTCCGCTGATGCGAGATGCCGGTAGTATAATAACCAAATCCTTCTTTGGCTACATTAGTGTCAGTAATATAGTTTCTAGGATAAACTTTATAATCAATCAACGGCGCCAGCGAAGGAATATCGCGGCCCTGAAAGGTTACCGGTTGTTCACAGGTATCCCAATAAGTTGTCCATGTTTTTCCGCCGGCATCTTTTATTAAAGGGTAGAGGACATGCGACCAAAATCTCTTAGTCGGATCAGCTCCCGGTTCATCGTTGACCGAAAAGTAAATTTCGATTCCTAATCTATTGCCAATTCCGATCAATTGGTTAACCAATTTCGAGAAATTGGATTTGAATGCCGGATCATCAGTACTGGTCCATAAATTGGCATCCGCGGTAGATAATCCCAAAGCCCGCATGATGTCGCTAGCCGATATTTGCGCATACCAGTAAAAAGCATGTTTTTTTATTACACCCTTATTAATTGAATTCTGCAGATGTAATTCAAATTCTGTCGTGTTAAAAGTCAGCGTACCGTCGGCAGATTTCGTCGGATAAAAAAGATTGTACATTTTTAATACCTCTATGTCGTGTCCGGCAATATCGGTAAAAACATTGTCCATCGAGACGGAATATTCCGGTTTGTCGTACGGGCTGCTGTAAAGGTAGTTGATATTCGCCGCTTCATCCAGGACCATCGGCAAAACCTCAAGTGATATCGGAACCGAGCCGATATCACCACCCCCGGCTTTCAAAGTAATATTGCCGGTATAAGTTCCCGCCTTTGTGCCCTTCGGCACAGTCACCATTACCAAAAACTGCTGAGTTGAATTGGGACTGATATTTAGAGCGGAAAAATTCTCGACATAATCGGGCATCAGGCCGTATTTGGCTTTATATCCGTTGACATAGCTCCAAAGCTTATAATTATTGACCACTCTTTTAACTTTAATATTCGAGGCGGCAAGGGTTCCGGCCGAAGAATTCAAATCATTGGCTTGGATGCTGACATCAGTCAGATCGGTTTTTGAATAAATTGCAAATGTTCCGTCAACATAATCGTCCAAACCGGAATACAGAGTCAGTGGTTTTTCCAGCTCCTCGTTCCTCGGAATATAATTGGGATAAATCGGCTTTTCCAACGGAGTCGAAAACCAGTCATACTGTTTCCCGCCAAGATCATTGGTGTTCGTCTCTTGATACGCAACCTCAACCAAATTTCTAATCTTTTTCTCCCAGCTTAGATAGTCTTGGTACTGGCTGTCCGATATTATTCCCAATGAAATGTAGTCAACCGGAAGATTAACGCCCGCATTTGCCATGACGATATTGAAAGTAAATTTGCCGTCAACTGCCTTCATCATCGGCCAATTGGTATATGCGATTGGCGCTTTGGCCGTCCGCCATTCTCCGTCGCCAAACTCGCCCAAGCCGGCCAAACGGGCGGCATAATAATTTAGACCCAAATCGTTTGTCTGGTCGATTTTAGCATTGAATGAAGCCCGGGTCGAACGGTTGTTAACATTTGTGGCGCCGATGCTGTCGTCAATCGTATCTTTATAGCGAATCTCCAAAAACATCGGCGAAAGAGGATAGCCATCGACGTCAATATTAAATGCGGAAATACTGACGGTCGCGGTTTTATTATTTAAAGCCTCCCGATAATTAGTTTTATCTTCCGTTAGCGGGGCGGACCAATTGGTCGTATCGGCGATATCCCCGTCTGTGCCAAGATCAAGGCATTTTGTTGTTGCATTATCAACACAACCTAAACTGATCGGATCGGGGACGACTGTCAGCGAAAAATCATCCCACCAAATCGTACCGGTCGATTTATACGGCCCCCAGAACTTTACCTTTACGGCAACGGTATCTTTCTGTTGAACGCGGCCGATGGCAGAAAATTCCTGCCATTGACCTACCCCAGCGCTCATTTTGTAATTACTTTGCACGAAATAAACCGGAGCGGGTGTCGGATATGCTCCGCTCGCCGTGAACTCCTCCCAACCGATATAAACCGTCTCATTGCCGGCTTCCGCTTTGGCCCAAACGCTTAATTTAAAAAAATCGCCCGGCTTTGCCGCTACCTCCGGCGAATAGGCTCCCATCGAATGGGTTGCTTCATTTTGAGTAAGTTTCCATGAATTATTGCCTGAATGCTTTTCGTTGGTATCGACAATGGCCGTACCTCCGCCGCTTGTGTTCTGGACCAGCCAGCCGGTTGGCGAATCGTTTGCAACATCTTCAAAACCGGGATTAGGAATCAGATTTTCCGCCGTTTGGGCGGCGGCGCGGTCGGCAATATCAGAATTAATCCTTACAAAACTTAGGAATGAAAATATCAGTCCGACACAAATTAATAAACCAAAAGCTCTCCGCAACTTTCCCTCGATAAACTATGCTTGGATTATCGTAATAATTTTACCATTGCCTGGCGATATTAACAATCAATATTGTTTTTCCTTCGGGCGGTATTGGAGCGCTTCGGCGATGTGATGCGATTTGATAATATCGGATCCCTCCAGATCGGCAATGGTTCGGGCAATTTTTAAGATTCGGTGATATACCCTGGCTGACAGCTTCATCTGATCAACGGCCGCCCCGATCATCTTTTCGGCCGTTTCGTCCAGTTTGCAATATTCCTTAATATCTTTGGCGCCCATCTCGGAATTGGCTTTAATCTTCGTGCCATTAAATCTCTTGTGCTGGATTTCTCTGGCCGCCTCAACCCGCGCTCTGACCGATTCGGAGGTTTCCTTGTTCAGATTTTCTTCGGCCAATTTTTCATACTTTATCCTCGGCACTTCAACATGGATATCAATCCGGTCTAGTAGCGGGCCGGAGATTTTCTTTTGATAACGCATAATCTGGGTCGGGGCGCAGATACAGGCCTTTTCCGGATCGGAGTTGTAGCCGCAGGGACAGGGATTCTGGGCCGCCACCAATAGGAATTGAGCCGGAAATTCCAAACTGCCTTGGGCTCTTGAAACTGTTACCCTACCATCCTCCAATGGTTGGCGGAGAGCTTCTAAAACATTTCTCGGAAACTCCGGAAATTCGTCAAGGAATAAAATACCGCGGTGGGAGAGAGAAATCTCACCCGGGCGCGGCCACTGGCCTCCGCCGATTAGGGCCACATTTGAAGTAGTGTGGTGCGGCGAACGGAAGGGTCGGTCGGAGATAAGCGACTCCCGTTCGCCGCGGAACATTCCGGCCACTGAATAAATCTTGGTTACTTCAAGCATCTCCTCCTCGTCCATTTCCGGAAGAATCGACGGCAGTGTTCTTGCCAATAATGTTTTACCTGATCCGGGAGGACCGGAGAGCAAGATATTATGGTTGCCTGCGGCGGCGATCTCCATCGCCCGCTTGGCTTGTTCTTGACCCGATACATAGGCAAAATCGAACTCCGAATTCGAAGAATTCGCCCTGAGCGAAGTCGAAGGGTGTTTTTTGTGGGCTTTTATAATTAGTTTTTCACCTCGCAGATGAGAAACTAATTGCCGCAATGATTTCACCGGCATTATCTCAACGCCGGAAACGAGCGAGGCCTCGTAAGCATTCACCTCCGGCAGATACAATCGCGCAAAACCGTTTTTGGCCGCATAAATGGCGATCGGCAGAATTCCGTTGACATGGCGCAACTCGCCGTTCAATGATAACTCGCCGACAAATAATGATTTTTCAAATTCCTGCAAATTATCAATCTGCTCGCCGGCGGCCAGAACCCCAACCGCCATCGGCAGATCGAAAGATGGCCCTTCCTTTTTAATATCGGCCGGCGCCAAGTTGATCGTCAGGCGGTGCTGGGGAAAATTGACATCGGAATTTTTGATCGCCGAGCGGGTTCGCTCCTTACTCTCGTCAATCGCCTTGTCTGGAAGCCCTACTATAGTAAAAGACGGAAGCCCGAGGCCGATATCGACCTCCACTTCCACTAAATATGAATCGAGTCCGATCGTTGACGCAGAGTTAATTTTTGCGACCTTTGCCAACAACAACACCTCCTTTTATTATCTCTGGGCTTTAGACCAGAGTAGCTTATTTTGTGGTGCCGCCTGTCCCGTTCTGAACTTTGCTTATGTGCCGAGCAATTAATCTTTGCCGCCTTTCGCATCACCTTTCTTATTTCAGTTATTTCAGCTTTCCCACAAAATTTTACTTAAATCCCACCAAAATTATATTTAATTGTACTGGCTCACCTACACCCGTACACATTTCTCTCTGTTAATAATGCTTAAATAATATTC
>ERZ1292623.312-Hain-H51-01um-R1-312-length-54126-cov-11_pt2 | contig 37868 bp, 33 predicted proteins | sample MGYA00564398_ERZ1292623 | MGnify/ENA primary metagenome ERZ1292623 (study PRJEB36523, sample SAMEA6512633) | groundwater metagenome | collected 2019-01-07 | study: AquaDiva: Metagenomics assemblies of 32 groundwater samples
AGAGCAGCTCCCTTTTAAGGAGTGGGTCCCAGGTTCGAGTCCTGGTGGGCGGACATGACATTCACCTCAGTACCAGAGCAGCTCCCTTTTAAGGAGTGGGTCCCAGGTTCGAGTCCTGGTGGGCGGACACGAGTGAAGCGAGTGTCCGCCCAAGCGATGTGCCTGCGCACATCGCGGGTAGGACTCGAAAGGCGCAGGTATATTTTTGTTCCGAGTGAAACGAGGAGGCAAAAATACCGAGCCGGGGTAGCGAAAATTTCCTGTCAGGGAAATTATTCGTGACCGAGTCCTACTGGGCGGACATGACAGAAAAACAGTACCTGCGCACTGTTTTTCGGTACATGTCCGAGCCGGAGTGATGTTTTTGTTTCGAGTATAACGAGAAGGCAAAAACCGCGAGGCGGGGTCGCGAGATTTTTCCGTCAGGAAAAATACTTGTGACGACATGACAGATGTGTGGATCTTCAGTTAATTTCATACCTTAGCCAACCCAAATGGCGCCACGACTGAAAAGGATCGATGTTGTACAATACACTGAATATGAACGATCAAATCTGGCTTTTACTTGCAACCGGCGCTTCGATGTTTTGGGGTATTACTTATGTCTTTAACGGACAGATTTTAAAGTATATATCCGTCCCAACCACTATTGCGATTCATGCTTTTGCCATCTCCATCATTATAGGGCTCATCGCTTTTTTTACCGGCTCTCTCAAAGCTGATGTCCAAACCATTATCGCCTCCCGGCATCTGATGTGGCTCTTGGTGGCCGGAACCATTACTTTTGCTATCGCTGAGTTATTTATCGGTTTTTCGATCGCAGGGAAGAACGCAACACTCGCGGGGCTTATTGAGATTTCCTATCCCCTCTTTACCGCTTTGTTTGCATATATTCTTTTCCGAGAAATGCAGTTAACTATAGGTGTGGCACTTGGCGGTGTTCTTGTTTTTCTAGGAGTCGCGGTTATTTATTGGTTTGGTAGGTAGTAATCAGGCGTTTTGTCGACAACTCTACAACGACAACTCTACGGTGGTTTGCGCTTTCTCGGGTGTCCCGTCTATCGCGGTACATTCGATAGTAAATGTACTTGGGTCATTGATTGCGACAGTTGACGCCCCACCATACAGCCCAGTCTCAGAGAAACTTGGCCCTGTAACTTTACACGATCCTTCTTTTACATCTTCGGTATTCCAATACACAATCGCGCGGGCGCCCAAACCTACTTCTTTTGGCTCAGACCATATAGCCACTCGTGGACGGATGACTTCAATTTCACAAGTGTCAGTAAATCCGTCAGAACATTTTATTCCGTAGACTCCTGTATTTTCGGGAACGATTTGCAGTTTTTTCACTTGTTTATTAGTACGAAAACCACTGGTCTGCGCAAGCTCTGCGGGCGCGCAAGACCACTCAAGAACGGCTTCTACTCCAGCTCGAGCCACAGCGGGCGCGCAAGTAATACCTCGCTCTTTTTTCGGCGTTTCTGTGTCGCGACTCGCCACAGCGCGTTCGAGAACAGTGCGTTCGGTTTTTGTAAGGTCGATTGGCTTTTGTGGTGGTGGTGGTGCCTGCTGACCCACCTGATACCCCCATCGTGCACAAAGATTATCAAAGAAGGATGCCGCTATCAGTCGGGAAATAATTCCTGTTGCCCATGGACGGTTTACACACATACGACTCACCAATGAGGTGGGTGTTGTGCCACTTCGAGCACTCGACCTTGTCACACCATAGAAACCCCCAATCTCTGTGTTTTTGTTTCTTTCCTCAATAACTGTTTCGAGCGTCACACCGTCGAGTACCTTTCGAAGCTCACTCCGTGCACGCGCCGCCGGATCAGTGGTGATTGGGATAACACCCACATCTGAGTTTCCCACCCCAGCAGTCACCTCTGACACATCTTTATTGAGCTCACCAAGTTGACTCGCAACCGCATTAAGAAAGTCGGAGTTGTCCTCTGGTTCATTTCCAAGAATTTCGGTAATTCTGTCGGCAGGGATTGAATCTGCAGCGTCATAAATTGTAGGAGTACTTGACCCTGTTGGTATTGGGTTCGCTGGAGCAAATGGTTGTAAATTGGCACCTGAATCTGAAGTGAGGCCACCCGCAGTAAGTGGTGGAGCACCAGGTGGTGTTGGTGGTTTTGCAAAGAGATTCTTGAGGTTATTTGCGAGTCCCAAAATACCATTCAGAAGCCCGAGCGCATCAGTAAGACCTTTCATTGCCCCGCCAGCATCTCTGGCACTCTGCCCTTGGCATACTCCGCGGATACATTTCGCTTTTATATCCCTTCGAAACGCAGAGCCCCCTTCTTGGTCGTAGCATTCCATTCCTTCATTGGATCTATTAGAGCATTGCGACCCCGGAATTGGTGCGGCCAGAACCACACCAACAGACCCCACATACATCGCCATCACAAGCGCGCTGGTGATAATGATTTTCATATACCCACATCAACAATCACTGAATCGGTGACTGTCTTCCCCCCACCAGCGTCGCAGGTCGCGGTGAATTTTGCAGCATCGAGAATCGCGGCAGTGGTTGCAGCTCCTCGAGGACCTCGTTCTTTTAGGTTTGGCCCCGTGATTGTGCACTCCACCACACCTTCGCTAGTCCAGTATATCTTTGCTCGTGCACCAAGCTGTACACGGGCTGGGTGGGCAACAACCTGAACACTTGGCTTGCCCACCACAACGGTACAACTTGCCCGCGCACCGTTGGCACACCGAAGCGCGTAGGTTGTTGTATCGGTAGGCTGCAGTGTCACGCTCCCTGCTGCGCGACCCTTTGTGTCAAATCCCGTCGCGGAGCTCTGTGACCCCTGCGGACACTTCCATGAAATTGTCGCACTATCTCCGATTGATACACGCTCGGTGCAAGTAAGCTCAGCAACTCCAACTTGTTTTGTGGCAGGAGGAGTCGCTTGCGTTGGTATAGCTGCAGTTCTTGTTGTGTAACCACGGCGTTCACAAAGTGAGTCAAAAAAGCTGGTTGAAAAGATACGAGCCACGAAACTTGCCTGCCACGGTCGCGCGATACAAATACGCCCGAAGAATGCGTTGTTTTGGTTTTGTGCCTGTTGTACCCGTTCACCCCCCGTAAAGAACCGCCCGAAAAAACCCGCGACTCCTGTATTGGTTGTAGCATCGGTCCCCCGTGTGCGCACAGTTATACCACTCGCTGTTTCCACAACATCTCCATCCAAGTCAAAAGAAGAGGGGTTTCCTGTAGAGGATGCGCGGTCACCAGGCACACCTGCTGGTTGCGGGTCTGCAGCGGGTGTAGCGACCCCAAAGAACGAAATAATGTCGCTTGCTATATCGGCAACAGGATTTGTCGCGGGTTGATTCGCGTCGTCATTTCTGTCCGAAGATGTGTCGAAAAAGTCACCCAGTGGACTTGCGGGCGCAAACCTGTCGCTAGATGAAGCATTGTTAGGGTTCATATCCATCGGCATCATCATCATTGAGGGCATCTTCATTGGCGGCATAATCATGGGGAGCATCGGGGGCATTCCCCCCGCCATATCCATGGTCCCGTCGCCCTGACTACAGCCAATTCCTTTACATTGTTGGGGACCGCCTGGTCCTGGTAAACAGATTCCTTTGCATTTGAGGTCGAAACATGGCGGACACTTTTGTGGACATTTCTTTGGTATTTCACAGCAGGGACACATCCCCACCGCACTTGTTGTTGTGGGAAGCATGGCAGAAACCATGACCACAAGGAGGCCAGTCCCCATTAGTAAAAAAATAATTTTCTTGCTTTTGTTCAATAACACAGGAAGACTCATGCCCCTATCGTACGCTGTTAGAGATGAGTGGCAATCACTTGTTCACAGTTGAGTGTTTTAGAAGGTGGCGAGAAGGAATTTTTCTAGCGCTACGGAAAGATCTGTGCCCTGGCGCCGTGTCACATAGGGAAGTATCGCCAGGTCCTTTACTGTCTGAACAGATCGAGTGGTCGAGTGTTTTAAAGTGGTGTCTTTCGCCTTCCAAAAAAGAAGGCCGTGCAGTTGTTCGGCCGACGCACCACCACTATAGGCTTTCATGAAATGGACCCACGCGCCCAAACCGTCACCCCGAGCAAAGGAATCTGTCATTTTGAAATCTGGCTTCCCCTCTCCTTTTGCTACCAGCGCGTTGTGTGACTCGGTTTTGTCGGCGTGTTTTTTTGCCTTTTCTTGCAACGAAGACATTTTTCCTGTCGCACACAAAACAAATACATGCGGTGCATGATGCATTACTTCCAAATACTTAGTGATAGCTTCTGAAAAAATGTCACTATCGCCATCGTCTTCTATATAAACAACCTGTTTCGCAAAAAAAAGACCTTGTGCTGAAAGAGTGGATGGAAGAAGTGATGGATCACTTTCGTATGAGAGCGCTGTATATGATGCATATGGTTCTCGAGCCAGTAATTTTTTTACAAGCAAGTGAGCTTTTGCTCGCACGACCGATATATCGTTCCCTTCGAATAAATACAACATATTAGCGTTTGATATCCTCCATATCTCCCCACCGACCACCTTGCGCACCATCCACAACAATCGGCACGCCCGACAAATCTTTAGGCGGCACAACCGCCTCCATAATCGACATGACCCCCTCCGCAACACGCACCATGTCTTTTTCGCGCACTTCATAGACGAGTTCGTCGTGTACTTGCATAAGTAGTCGCGCGCCATCAATCAACTTCTCTGCAGTCAGCCACGCATGACTCGCACTCATTGCTTTTTTTATGATGTCTGCCGCCGTCCCTTGAACAGGCGCATTCAAAGCCATCCGTTCTGCCTGCGCACGGATATGAGGCAGTGACGACTGGAATCCAGAAAACGCACGACGACGACCAAACAAAGTTTCGGTATACCCTTTCCGCGCCGCATCCTGTTTTGTTTTTTCAAGAAACGCAGCGAGCCCTGAAAAGCGATCGAAGTAGTTTGTGAGAAACCCTGACGCTTCTTCGCGGGAAACAGTTTCTCCCAAATTCACTCGAAGAGCATTAACCCCCATTCCGTAAATTATTCCGAAGTTGATTATTTTTGCACGGCGTCGCATCTCGGGGTCCACATCTTGTGGTGCCACTCGAAACACCTCTGCGGCGACCGCACGATGCACATCGCCACCGTCTTGGAAAATCTTTACCAACTTTGCGTCTCCGGAAAGCCCTGCCGCGATACGCAATTCGATTTGCGAATAATCCATCGCGAGCAGTGTCCACCCCTTCTCTGCAACAAAGGCGCTTCTGATGCGACTACCATACTCGCTCCGGATAGGGATATTTTGTAAGTTCGGATTTTGCGATGCCATGCGCCCAGTAGTAGTACCCGCCTGCAAGAAGCGTGCGTGCAACCTCCCGTCGTCACCCACCTGTGTGGGTAAGCTGTCTATGTATGTCGAGAGTAATTTTTGCAATTCTCGATACGCAAGAATATCTTCGATTATTGGATGTGCTCCTTTTAGTTTTTCGAGCTCTGCTTCACGAGTTGATGGTCGACCTGACGCTGTTTTTTTATGCCGAGGAATACTCAGTTTCATATCAACAAAAAGCACCTCGGCGAGTTGTGCGGGTGAATTTATGTTGAACTCCTTACCAACTTGTGCAGTGATTTTTTTCTCGAGTGTCGAGAGTTTTTTATGGTACTCGTCGGAGAGTTTTTTCAGATATGCCGTATCTAGTTTCACTCCGTCTGTGTGCATTTTTTCTATAATAGGTACTAACGGCAATTCGATATATTCGAAAACCTCCCGCAGTCGCCCCGTTTCACCAAGTTGTGCTATGAGTTTGGTATGTGCCTCATCGATAGTAGCAGCTCTTGTAACGCGCAGAACATCGTCTTCGTCAGGGTTTGTGGTGTCGGAATAGAGGAGCCATAACGCGATTGTGGCCTCCTGCACTTTTTGCGGATCGGCTGGTGTGGTGGGCACTTCTTCTTTCACCTCTTCCCCACCACCATGAAACAAGGATTTCGCTCGCGCACCAAGTGTCCGAAACTCCAGTTCGTCAAACAACACCAACAAGACATTGAGATCTACTTCTTCCCGCCACTCTTTTTTGGGGAGCGTAAAATTGATGGGGGCATCCCGCCGAATAGTGGCAAGCATCGTAGAAAAAACAGCGTCGTCTTCCCCCCCAGTCACCAATGTTGCTACACGCGGTTTGATTCCTTTCTTTTGGAAAATGTCGGGGTTCTTTTTTATTGCGTCATACATCTGTGCGACACTACCAAACGCAAGAATGAGTTCGGTTGCCGCTTTTTCGCCAATACCTTTGATGCCGGGGATATTGTCCGAAGGGTCGCCACGCAGACCTTTGTAATCAGGAATTTTTTCTGGCCCGAATCCAAACCGTTCTAGTACTTTTTTTTCATCATAAGTTACTGTGTCTGAAAGACCTTTGCGTAAGGTAAACACCACCACTCGCTCTCCGTCGATAAGTTGGAGGGTATCCATGTCGCCTGATGCAATCACAATCTGCAGATTTTTTTGTTGTTTGAATTGTTCGGTGATGGTACCCAACACATCATCAGCCTCAAATCCTGGTGCTTCGTAAATAGGAATCGAAAACGCGGCGAACACATCTCGCGCACGATTGATTTGGAGCACTAAGTTTTCATCTATTTTTGTGCGCGTCCCTTTATACCCCTCATACACATCATGGCGATGCGTGGGCCCAGGGAGGTCGAAGCAGGCGGCAATGTAATCGGGCTTCAGCTCGTCGATAAGTTTCATCAACATCGCTGAGAGACCGTACAACCCCCCTGTAGGTTCCCCTTTACTTGAACTGAAATCGGGAAGAGCGTGGTATGCACGGTGAATAATGGCATGCGCATCAAGAAGCACTAGTCGTTTTTGTCCTTCCTTTTTTCCCATAGAGACACTGTACCACAGTGTCTTTTTTGTTTTTGTACAAAGAAAGCCGGCATGCGCCGGCTTGTTATACCATCGACAACTAAAGCGTTCCGTTAAGTGGTGAAAATTGGCGGCGAAGCGATGGGGAAAAAAGTGAAATATATCAGCAGATACATTGAACTTTTTTCTCCGAGCTGTAGCCCCTATTTTCACCACTTGGGCGGAAGGGGTTAGTTGGAGATGGTATTAGTCACTATGTTTTTATGTACTCATCTAGAGACCCATCTTCACCAGGCAGTTTTGGTATTTCAGAAACCCAGTCGTGTGGTATGCCACCAGCACCCACCCACGCGCCGATAAGCGCTCCTGTTGTAGCCATACAGGCAAGACCTCCACTCTCGGCAGGTGACGACTCGAAAAGACAATCATTGAATCCTTGTGGATGTGCGTGTCTCATAAAGAGACCTACAGGAAGCAGTGCGCCCGCCACCCGCCGCAACAGCGCCACATCATGGTAATGCTCGGGTATAGCTGCAAGTTGCTCGGATACAGTATTCACACGAACACGCTCCGCAACCTCAACAAGTGCTGTGCGTGTAATCACCACGCTCAACATCCCCAACAAGACATCTGGTGGGGCCGGCTCGTTTTCGGTGAGTGCCCACTGCAAAACACAGGCGAGCGAGAAGTGTGCGATAGCGGTGTGTATAGTAACGCTATCTGTTTTTTGTAAAGCGCGACAGTCGTTCCACAAGGCCGCATAGTTCGTCCCGCCATCCTGAATCAGTCGGATGATCGCAACAGGAACCATCAATGGTGGTTTGTGAGCTCCGACAAGCAAACCTCCCATTCGCATACCCCGCACACACCCGGTGATACGGGAGTTCAACTCTTGTCTCATGCGGTATCTCCATTCTTTCTCCTCGCAACACCTTATAGTGTTGCTTCTTTTTTTCAAGCACCATCATCAACAATGCGAGTCTCTTCATTTACAAGCAAAAAAGAAAGGTGTTTGATGTCGGGTGGTAGAACATCCCCCACTCGCTCAGGCCACTCGACAAAAATAAGTGTGTTAGGGCTCGTCACTGTCTCTTGAAAACGCAGTGCAGAGAGTTCTTCCTTGTTGGTAATTCGATACGCATCTATATGAATTAGTTTCTTGAATTGTTTTTGTGGTGTGTATGTTTTTTGTATAACAAATGTGGGGCTTGTCACATACTCAGTGACACCTAATGCACGCGCGACACCTTGTACAAAAGTAGTCTTGCCTGAACCAAGGTCTCCGGAGAGACCCACAACAACAGCTTGTGACCCAGGACCAATCTTCGTAAGAAACTCATTGACAAACACACCCATTTCCTCGACCGATGTTATTGTTTTTTTCATAGGAATACCCCACACACTAACAAAAAGATGGGGCCACGAACACTGGTGTGTTCGTGGCCCCAGTCGACGGTCACTCGTCCTCACCGCGCCTAAAGAGCATTCTCGTGAACGAGATTACTCCCCGGGCGGCAACAATGAAGACAAGTGTGGTGAGTGGTCCTTCGGCCAGGAGCCGTGCCCACAATCGCCAATTGTGTGGCAACTGAAGCGTTTTTGGGATGTCTTTGGCCCACTCGATTACTGCGTTCAGGGTCGCAGGGTGCCACACCGCAACCAGAACAAGGATCGTGTACCCAAGCACAACCGCGGCAATGTATGTGGTTGTTGCCGAGACTGCGGACACAACCCTGTTCCCGCCCGCATGCCCTCCCAAAAGCAGTGCCAGGGTAAACCTGGACGCCGCCGTGGCCAGTAGCACCAATATGGTCATCGACCCCAGGAAGAGGTTGACGAAGACCATGTAGGTGGGTGGCACGCCAGCGCCCCTAAGAGTACCGGGAACGAAGTCAAGCGCTTCGAGCGCCCTGTTTACGGTTCCGGCATCCTGCCAGATTGCCGCAATCAGCACCCCATAGGCAAGAGCGGTCGAGATAACAAGAAGCAACCAAGCCCGGATTGAGGCCATGCCTCACCTACCTTTCTTTCGTTCGTTTCCTTGTATTCAGGGGATTTTCACCCCTCTGTTGGAATTATACCACCTTTTGCATATTTTGCAAGCATCTCCTCTTTCCGGGCTTTGAGAAACCCCATGCTAGAATAACGACCAATGACCACGCAGTTTCATGACCAAAAAAGTGATGAGCGCCTTGAGGTGCTACACAGACGCGAGGAGGAGGAACTGGCGAAAGTACTGTCAGGAAAATATGGTGTTGAGTATGCTGATCTCACCAGTAAATCTATTGATACTGATTCTTTGAAACTTATTGCAGAGCCTGATGCCCGCTCAGCGGAGATTGCCCCGTTTAGAAAAATTGGGAAGCGTCTATTCGTGGCTGTCCGTGCACCAGGTCGAGCTGACACAGTGGTTCAGGTAAAAAACCTAGAGAAACTCGGGTACCAAGTCCGAGTGTTTATGGTTTCTCGCGCATCCCTCGAACATGCATGGGACAGATACCACGACCTCTCATACGCGACCGAAACAGAGGCGGGAGTCCTGACACTCTCAAACGACTCTATACAAAAAATGCTTGCGGAACTTAAGACTGTCCAGGATGTTTCCGGGCATGTGACCGAGGCAATAAAAAGCAAGGACACACATCGTGTGTCCCGAGTCTTGGAAATCATCATGTCAGGAGCACTTTCACTGAACGCATCTGATGTGCACCTTGAGCCTGAAGATGGTGGTGTGCGCATGCGCTACCGTCTGGACGGTGTTCTTATGGAAATCCTGACCTTCGACCACCTGACATACGGCATGGTGGCATCTCGTCTTAAGCTCCTCTCTGGGTTAAAGCTCAATATCAAGAACATGGCGCAAGACGGTCGTTTCAGTATCGTGGTCAACCAGAAAGAAATCGAAATTCGTACCTCAATCCTACCAGGGAACTACGCCGAAACGATCGTGATGCGTGTTCTTGACCCTACCACTATCGCTCTCCCACTGGACGTGCTTGGTTTCGACAACTATCTGATGGCTATGTTTATGCATCAAATCAACCGACCTAACGGAATGATTTTGAATACTGGTCCAACAGGTTCAGGAAAAACCACGACATTGTATGCTTTTTTACGCGCGGTTCACAAACCCGAAATTAAAATTGTGACAATTGAAGACCCTATCGAATATCACCTCGCAGGTGTTGTGCAAACACAAGTATCAAAAAATTACACCTTCGCGCAGGGTTTGCGTAGTACTTTGCGCCAAGACCCTGATGTAATCATGGTGGGTGAAATCCGTGATGGTGAGGTGGCGACCACCGCCGTCCAAGCCGCCCTTACCGGTCACTTGGTTTTCTCGACACTCCACACAAACAACGCTGCGGGCACATTCCCTCGCCTTATAGATATGGGTATCCAGGCTGAAATCCTCGGCTCGTCAGTTATTGTGGCGATGGCCCAACGCTTGGTGCGTCGGTTATGCAAAGAGTGTCGTGAGCCACACCCAATTGACGGCAAAGAGCGAGAAACTATGGATAAGCTTCTTTTTGAAATTCCCCACCCTGAGGATATGCCTGAGAACAAAGACACCATGTGGCTCCCGAAAGGATGTGAGAAGTGTCGTGGGGTTGGTTATAAGGGGCGAATTTCTATTGTTGAAGCGATTTTGATGGATGCGCAGATGGAAAACACCGTGCGCTCTACTTCGAGCGAACGGGAGATATGGAAAGATGCGCGTCGTCAGAAAATCAGACGCATGGCACAGGATGGCGCCGTGAAAGTACTGAAAGGTGTAACCTCTCTTGACGAAGTGGGTCGTACAGTAGACCTTGAAGAAGATTTGAACCCAAAAAGTTAGGGCTCGTCCTTGGTTTGCGCACATCTCTCTTGTGTTGCCTGTCACTCTGTCAAGAGTTTTCTTTTGGTCTGTGGGTGTTATCTTCGCGAAAGGAGTAGAGAAATCTTGTACAAAACCTTCCCCCACCCTGTGTGTTGTATTTTTTTGCTGAAAAGCCTCTATGCAACAGGGTGAGTACCACAAGACCTTGCTTGGGGAGCACAGATCTCTCAACAATGCCTCCAATGGGTATTGAAAGACGGGTTCGCACCTGGGGATGGGAGCCGTGATATCCGCACGGGGCGGATATACCGCCACCGTCCCTGGGAAAACCCTCCATTGTTGAGAGATCTGTGAGCCTCGTCCAAAAGACACTGTTTAGAATGCTTTGGTTTTTCTATTTTTACTGCTCTGTCGTTATTCTTAGTGTGCTACTATTACCTAGGAGAGTATATCATGTATAACATATAATGTCAATACCTTCCTTTGTATGGTCGCTAAAAAGACACTTTCATCCACTACCCACAACCGCTCTCTCGACCAAACACTGCGGCCTTCTGCGTGGGACGACTATGTCGGCCAAACGACAATAAAACAGAATTTGCGCGTACTTATTGGTGCCGCCAAAGAACGCGGCGATCAACCTGAACATGTTCTTTTGTATGGTCCACCAGGGCTTGGTAAAACCACACTTGCCCACCTTATGGCACATGAGATTGGGTCAGCCTTAAAACAAACATCAGGACCTGCCATAGAGCGCGTTGGTGATTTAGCGGCTATTTTGACCAACCTATCCCCCGGGGACATATTTTTTATTGACGAAATCCACAGACTCAACAAGACCATTGAAGAAGTGTTGTACCCTGCTATGGAATCTGGTGTTTTGGACATCGTTATAGGTAAAGGGCCTTCGGCGCGAACAGTCCAGTTGGAACTCCCTCCTTTTACCCTTGTTGCAGCAACTACACGCATATCACTCTTGTCTGCGCCGCTACGATCTCGTTTTTCTGGAGGAACCTTTCGTCTTTCTTTTTATTCCACAGATGAAATTGCGCAGATTTTGAAACGCTCTTCTGATGTCCTTGGTATACAAGCGCCCATCGAGTCTCTTTTTGAAATTGCGCAAAGAAGCCGGGCAACTCCACGCACAGCGAATTACCTTTTAAAACGCTGTCGCGACTATGCACAAATGCAACAATCCGAAATGACGACAAATACCACACGGTCGGCACTCGAACTTTTAAAGATAGACCACCTTGGTCTCACCCAGCACGACCGTGACATCCTTTTGGTAATTATAGAGAAATACGCAGGTGGGCCAGTTGGTCTTTCTACTATCGCCGCTGCGCTCTCTGAAGAAGAAGGTACTGTAGAGGAGGTGCACGAACCTTTTCTTATGCAATTAGGTCTTATAGAACGAACACCTCGCGGGCGCATGGTGACAAACAAGGCGCACGAACACCTTGGTGTTCGTAAAAAGAAACCTTCACTTTTGTAATGATATGGCCGGTCACTCGAAGTGGGCGCAAATCAAAAGAAAGAAAGCGGTTACCGATGCTGCTCGTAGTAAGGTTTTTGGAAAATATGCACGACTGATTCTTGTTGAGTCCCGGGCTTGCGGTGGCGATACTTCTTCCCCCGGTCTTCGTACTATTATCGAGCGGGCAAAATCTGAGAATATGCCAAAAGACAGTATCGAGAGAGCTGTTGTTAAAGGAAAGTCAGGAGGTTCCACTGCGTATAACCCGGTTACTTACGAAGTGTACGGACCGGGAAGTGTCGCGGTGATTGTAACAGCTCTCACCGACAACAAGAATCGCACCGCACAAGATGTCCGCATCATACTTTCCAAACACAGCTGTTCACTTGCCACCCAAGGATCTGCATTGTGGGCTTTTAGCAAAGCTGTTGATGGAAGCTACACCCCTACAACCACCACCACTATCCAGGATACTGAAAGTGAGGCACTCCAAAAACTTATCGATGACCTGGAAGATAATGACGATGTCCAACATGTCTACACCAACGCACTATAAAAAAGTCCGTACCCTGGCAATCGACCCCGGGTTTGATCGGTGTGGTGTAGCGATTCTTGAACGAAGAGGTGGGGTTGTAAGCTTGATTTATTCAAACTGCATCGAAACAAGTAGGAAGGATTCATATGTCAGTCGCCTTGTATCTGTTGGTGATATGGTCGCAGCTACTATACAAAAACATAAACCTGATCATTTTGTTTTGGAAAAAATTTATTTAACCAATAACCAAAAAACAGCAATGCAGGTTGCAGAGGTCCGGGGTATGCTTTTGTACATCGCCACATCGGCCCACCTCCCTATCACTGAGTACACTCCTCCTGAAATAAAACTAGCGGTCACCGGATGGGGCCGTTCTGATAAAAAACAAATTATCTCCATGGTTCCTAAGTTAATAAAAATTTCAAGTCCTATTCTTTTAGACGACGAGTATGACGCTATAGCAATTGGCATTACTCATCTAGCCTCTTTGCGGGAGTATTGAAAAATGTGAGGTGTGTGGTATTGTCACATTATTGATGTATGTCTTTGTTGCCTCGGCAAACCGTGCGTGAGGTTGCTCACGCAATTAAACACCCGCGCGAAACATGGGATTTTCTGCGCACCACACTATCCCTCTTTCGTATTTTTTTCTTGACAGGGTTGTTTTCACTACTACTTGGTGGTGGTGTTATTTTTTTATGGCTCATCACTTTAGATATCCCTAGTGTTGATGGGTTCCACACACGACGGGTTCCTGAATCGACAAAAATATATGATCGTACAGGAAAAATACTTTTGTATGATGTTCATGGAACAATCCGTAGAACCCGTGTTTCTCTCGAGAATATATCCCGCAATACCCGGAATGCTTCAATTGCGATTGAGGACACCGAGTTCTATCACCACATGGGTATAAAACCGACTGCTATTTTACGCGCTCTCTTTACGAATATACAAGACCGCCGGTTTAGCCAAGGGGGCTCTACCATCACCCAACAGGTGGTTAAAAATACCCTTTTAAGTTCGGAAAAAACTATTACCCGAAAAATTAAAGAGTGGATTCTTTCTCTTAAAATTGAACAGATTCTCACCAAAGACCAGATTCTTGAAATTTATCTCAACGAAACACCTTATGGAGGGACTGTGTATGGTGTTGAGGAAGCGTCGAAATTCTTCTTTGGTAAAACAGCTTTCGAAGTCTCGCTTGCAGAGTCGGCTTATATAGCTGCTCTGCCCCAGGCACCCACCTATTACTCCCCTTTGGGAAATCATCGCGACGAACTTGAAAAACGCAAGGATCTTGTTTTGTCTCGCATGTATGAGACTGGTTTTATTACTGCTGATGAGTATGAGGGTGCTAAAAAAGAAGTTGTTGAGTTTGTTGCCCATGACGACAACAGTATAAAAGCCCCGCATTTTGTATTTTATGTGCGTGAATATCTTGAGGAAAAATATGGTGTTGAAATGGTGAACGAGGGTGGTCTTTCAGTCATAACAACTCTTGATAATGATTTACAACAGAGGGCGGAAGAGGTGGTGTCTCGCCACGCACTAGAAAACGAAAAAAAGTTTAACGCAGAAAACGCCGCTGTAGTAGCTATCGACCCACACACTGGTCAAATACTTGCTTTGGTGGGGTCACGAGGTTACTTTGACGATGCTATTGATGGGAAGTTTAATGTGGCTCTTGCAAAACGACAACCTGGTTCTGCTTTTAAACCCTTTGTGTACGCCGCAGCGTTTGAAAAAGGATACACACCTGAAACTGTTGTGTGGGATGTAAAAACACAGTTTTCTTTAAACTGTCCTGAGGATGTGCTCGAGACCAACACTGATTGTTATGCTCCTGAAAACTACGATGGTGTTTTTCGAGGACCTACCACCCTCCGTGATGCTCTCGCACAATCAATCAATATTCCCGCTGTAAAAACAATGTACTTAGTTGGTGTAGGTCCCTCACTTGAAGCGGCACAACGAATGGGAATTACCACACTTACTGAGCGTTCATCTTACTACGGCCTCCCTCTTGTTCTTGGTGGTGGTGAAGTCACTCTCCTTGAAATGGTAAGTGCGTACGGGGTTTTTGCAAATGAAGGAAAAATGAGCCCTAAAACCCCTATTATTAAGATTGAAAATAAAGAGGGGGATGTACTTGAGGAGTTTATTGATCCTGTACCCACTGATATTCTCCCCACCAACACCGCTCTAACTGTTTCTGATATTCTGTCCGATAACGAAGCACGCACTCGCGCATTCGGCTCTAACTCATCCCTATACTTCCCAGGATTTGATGTTGCGGTCAAAACAGGCACAACAAACGATTATCGAGACGCATGGATTATCGGATACACCCCTGATTTAGTACTCGGAGCTTGGGCTGGCAACAACGACAACACCCCTATGGAAAAAAAGGTTGCTGGTTTTATCATCGCTCCTTTATGGAACGAGATTATGCGTTTTAGTCTTGAGCGCGCATCTCAAAAGAACTTCCCTCCCCCGGAAAACGAGGATACATCCCTTCTGCCACCAGTACTGCGTGGTGATTGGACATCTGTAGGTCCACACTCAATCCTTTATTCTATAAACAAGGAAAATCCTCGTCTTCTTGCAGTAAACCCACAGGTAGACCAGCAGTTTAGTCGGTGGGAGTTTGGTGTTAGGAATTGGATACTAGGTAGTCCTCTGAGTGGGGCATTCTTGGGGTCTACAACCCCCACCACTACACCTGCTATACAATACCGAACAACCCCCCCTACCAAGTTAATATCTTTCCCAGTGGCAAATATGGTGATTGAGCGTGGGACCCCTACTACATTCAAGATAGAGAATTCGTTTGGTGATCAGATGAGAAAAGTTTCCTTCTTTCTGGGTGGTGTGTATTTAGGGGCTTCAGAAGGTGAGCCTTTCAGTCTTTCAGTTGTACCAACAACAAGTGGTCCTACTACCTTGCGTGTTGTTGCAGAAGGGTTGTTTGGGGTTATTTCAGAAACCGTATCTTTCTCAATACAATAAAGGCCTTTATCTTAGAATGAGGGGTTGTGCCTATTCCAACATTCCACTCCTTATCGCTGTAATACCACTAACAAATATCTATAACGGAGACCCCTCTCATCTCTTCATTTATTTTTTTTAATAGCTTTTCTTTTTGAATGAAGATTGCGTGTTTTATTGTTGGCGGCGCTTTTAGAAAAACGATGTTGTTTTTGTATTCTACATCAATTGGTATGTTTTTTAGTGAGAGCTCCTTTGTAATCACTTGAATAGCGGTTTTTTTTACAGTTATCTCTATTGGTACAAAAAGAAGAAATCGGGAGAGGAGGCTTTTAACATCCTTCATATTAACGATTGAGAGGCATAACAAGGTAAGTAAACCCTGTGTTGGGTGCTCCTTGCATAACCAACGGCTTACCTTGCCCGAAAAAATTCATTTTTACACTATCAGTACCAAATGATTGTAGTGCGTCATGTATGTACGATATATTGAATTTGATATCAACATCCTCCCCTGAGGCCGCCACTTCCATCTGCTCATCCATCTCTCCAATTGAGTCACTCTGTGCTGTTGCTGTGTATATCTTTTTTTGTGGATAAATATGAACTTGAATATATTGTTCTTGCCCAGCGAATGCTCTAGCTTTTTGTAACAAAACAGATAGATCCTCCTTAAGGATAAGTGCTTCGGTGGTTGGTTTTTTTGGGATTATCGACTCGTAGTCTGGAAATTGTGCATCTATAACACGAGACATAAACGATGTATCTTTGGTTTCAATGTGAATCTGAGACTCGGTAATCGAGCAGGTGATACTGTCTTCGTGTATAGTTTCAAGAAGATAGGTAATGTCTGAGGCGTTTTTTGCAGGGATTAGTGTGTCGGGGATTCCGCCAGGGTCTTGGTGCTTTATTTTTTTCTCCGCTAACCGAAATGAATCTGTTGAGACAAAAGTGAGGAAGTCGTCCTTTTGAGTGATGAAAACACTTGAAAATTCAGGTCGGATCGTAGAAACTGATGCCGCATATGAAACTGATCGTATTCCTTCAATTAAAGCTGTTCTTGGAAGCGTGAAGGGTGTCCCTTCTTTTGGTGGTGTCAGGTAAGGAAATTCTTCGTGAGGTATTGTTTTTATCCTTGCTGAACCATTGTTGGTCTTTATTAAAAGTACCCCTCCATCAACAGAGAGTTTCACTTGTTCTCCTTGGGCGTTTTTAAAAAGTTGAAGAATTGTCACTGCAGGCACAGCAACAGTACCCTCTGCCTCGATTTTTGCAGGAACAAAGTATGAAATACCTGATTCTAAATTTGTGGCCTGCAGCGTCACTCCTCCTTTTCCAGTTTTGAATAGAATGCAAGAGAGCACCGGGAGGGATTCTTTTTTTCCCACCACACGACTCACTATTGTGAGTGCATGTGTTAGCTTTTTTGTTTGCAGTAAGACATCCATACTATATCCACAGAGTGTGTATTATTTTTTTAAAAAACAGATAATTACTATGAGTGGTGTGGATAGGTAGATAAGTCTTCAGAACTCCTGAATCCTCGCACAAACCAAAGGGTATATCAATCTTAGTTATTCTATAAAAAGTGGTAGAAATACACACACTTCCATAATTAGTTCATAAAAAAGCTGTAGCCGCCTATATCCACAACACTATACCCACTTCCCGCACTACTTATCCACAAGATTTACACAGCTATAACCTCCTTTAAATGGTCTATTTCCTGAGTTAGTACAGGACTTGTTCTCATTTCTCCCTTTATTTTCTCACATGAGTGGATAACTGTTGTGTGGTCCCTACCGCCTAACTTCTCACCAATACTTGGGTAGGATATATTGTACTCCTCTCGTAGGATGTACATGATCACCTGTCGAGGCTTCACCACCTCTTTTTTTCTTGTTTTTTCGTAAATACTCTGTTCATCTATACCATAATATTGGGCTATTTTCCTTACTATATCAGCTACAGAAACCCCCTTCTGAGACCGGTTTGAGTTTTTTATAAAAGAAGAAACTTCCACAAGAGATATATACCCCCCTTTAAGTTGGGCTTTACATACAACAGAATTAAGTATTCCTTCAAGTTCACGAATGTTGCCCGAAACCTGCTCTGCAACATGACTTACCACATCATCCTCAAGAGAAAAGTGATACTGCTCTAGTTTTGACCTAAGAATAGCGACTCGAGACTCGAGATCCGGCTCGGGTATCTCAGCTGTCATCCCCGCAGCAAAACGGCCGCGCAAACGATCTCCAAAACCATTCATAAGAGAAGGGTGTTGATCAGATGAGAACACAATCTGCTTGTTGTTGTCATGGAAAGCATTAAAAAGATGAAACAATTCCTCTTGTGTTTTATCGGTCTGAGCTATGAACTGTACATCATCCATTATAAGTACATCATACTGGTGATACTGTTCTTTAAGGCCAGCGGCTCTTCCCGCCCGGATAGCGGTCACAAAATCATTTATAAAACGGTCTGCCGTGATGTAAAAAACCTTCTTACCCAGATGTGCTTTTTTAAAAGCATTACCAACAGCCTGTATAAGATGCGTTTTCCCATGACCTGTCCTTCCATAGATAAAAAGAGGGTTATAAGTAAGTCCAGGGCGCTGGAGGACTGCTTGGGCTGCAGCGTGGGCAAGTTGGTTAAAAGGACCCACCACAAAGCTTTCAAAAGTATATTTAGGGTTAAGGTTATCGCGCTTATCTATATACACATCCGGGATTGGGAGGGTGTTGTTCCCATATAGATTTGTTCCCGAAGCACCACCATTTCTTTGTTGTGGTCGAGGGTTCTTGTGAACGACATACTCGACTGTTCTAATACTCGGATCTAGGTCACGCAGAGTTTTAAGGACGAGTTTGTGGTGTTTATCACGAAGCCACTCTTTTATAATCTTACTTGGTACAGCAATGAATACGACACCAACCTCTCTACGGAGTATATCGGTTCCCTTAAACCAGGTTTTAAAACTCGCTTCAGAGGTAGCAAGCTCTATCTGCACTAAAGCGTTTTGCCACAATTCTCTATCAGTCATCATAGGTGTATTTCTTGTGGATAAGTATACCTGACTTCCTATTAAAAAATGGGTAACAAGAAACAAAAAGTGAAATACACAAGTATGAGAGTGCTTGTTGCAAAAAAGAGTTCCTAAGGTAGAATCGGTATATGAAAAGAAACTACCAGCCTAAAAAAAGAAAGAGGGCAAAAACACATGGGTTCCGTTCTCGCCTAAAAAAGGCTTCCGGACGGAATACTCTAAAACGAAGACGAAGGAAGCAACGGACTAAGTTGAGCGCATAAACACTCCTGGCTACAGTATATGGTCTGGGAATTTTTTAGTTTTCTTGTCTATACCCCCCTCTACAACACCTTGGTCTTTCTTATCGACACTGTCCCTAGTGGGAATGTGGGTGTTGCCATAGTTTTGCTTACAGTTTTAGTAAAAACTCTACTCTTTCCCCTTGCAAAAAAAGCCATCCATACACAAGTGGCAATGAAAAAAGTTGCTCCCGAAGTAGAAAGAATCAAAAAAGAGTTTAAGGATGACCAGCAAAAACAAGTGCAGAACATGATGGATGTGTATAAAAAATACAATGTAAACCCACTTGCGGGGTTCGCTACTATCCTTGTACAAATCCCGGTGGTTATTGGACTCTATTTAATTTTCTTTAAAGGAGGTCTTCCTAGTATCGATACAACACTCCTGTATACATTCATATCCTCTCCAACACAAGTATCCATGTCTTTTTTTGGGATTGATCTAAGTGGTAAAAGTATTCTCCTTGCCCTTTGTGCAGGTTTTATGCAATATCTCATAGGAAGATTTAGCTTTGAAGCACCAGAACTAAAAACACAACCAGGTGAATCACTCAAGGATGATGTTATGAGAACACTACATCTTCAAACAAAATACATGCTTCCTGTTCTTATTACCGTTTTTGCATACACATTATCTGCAGCAATAGCTCTTCACTGGACGGTTGGTAATATTTTCACGGTAATACAAGACTATTTTGTAAAAAAGCGATTGTATGCTAAAGATAGCAGGTATGGAACAGGAGATAAAAGATAAAATTTTAGAACTTTTAAAAAAAATAGGTCTTGAAAATACCGGGGTGTCAACAGCAACTATTGCCAACCAGCTTATATTCTCAATTGAAACAACCCACCCGAGTCATATTATTGGTTTGCGGGGCGACACTATCTACGCAATTGACTACCTAATCAAAAAACTTGTCGAGAAAGGAAAAAAAGAAACACCACACTTCGTGGTTGATGTTGATGGGTACCGCTCAAAAAATATTAAGGAAATCCAGCAGCGAGCCTTGGTTATGGCCGAACGAGCACGATCATTTCAATATAATGTCGAACTTACTCCAATGAACGCATACGAAAGGTTAGTGGTTCATGAGGTGCTTTCCAACTCACCAAATGTAACCACTGAGTCAGTGGGAGAGGGAAAAGAACGGAGGGTTGTCATAAAATACAACCCAGCATAAAAAGACACCACTCCTTCACACCAACTTCTAAACAACCGGCAAAAATGACAGCTAGGGGCCTAGGACCCTACCCATAAAGGTGTTTGTGCTGGTATCAGCCCCAGGAGCAGTGCTCCCAGGAAGAAAGGTGTTTATTTTCAGAATTTGAGGGTTGATTCGCGAGAGTATAAGCACGATTCCCAACAAAAGAATCAACCCAAGGACAGCATCACGAATTATGGTCTTTGCTTGGGATTTTTGTGTGAACACATCAGTTGTCATGTACAGGAATCCTGCGTACCCAATGCGCATTACCGCAAGAATTGCACCAGCTGAGATTGTGATAATAAAAGCCGCGTTCAAAAACTGACCCAAATCAGCTGATTGAATCGCTTTACCAAGCGCAGGCACATCATTCAAAAGATTTGGAGTAATGGGTTTGAACTGCCCTAATTCTGCCACAGCGCCAGCAAACAATACTGGTGCGCAGATATTGTCTTTTCTTCTAAAAAAACGCCACATACGCACATTATATAGTAAGGACCCATCCTGTCCCCTGCACTGCATCTGTGAAGATAATGTATTGGCCGGTCGGATCCATTTTTGGTCGAACCACATCGATAGATGTGCCAAAATCAGACTCGGGGCTTACTATTTCCGAAACACTCCCATCTCTCCCATTTATCGAGAACCATCGATCGTTTGTATGAACTTCGCCTCGGTACCACGCGTCGGGAAGCGATGTTTCTGGTAGTGCATCCGGAACTGCGCAGTAAGCGGTGTCCCCATTCCCCCACACACACTTGTCGGCGAAGGTAGTTATATCAAGAACATGATCACTGGTAGTGTTTTTAAGATACAACTGAACTTTTCCATTAATTGCGGTGCTGTACAGAAAGGAATCACCGCTTTGGCTCGCGGAAACCGAAAGACCATCTTTGTTCCCGATAAGTGAAGACAAAACTTTTTCAGGAAGGGAAAGAGAATACGAGCTCCCCGAAATACCTTCCGCGGACTTTTGTCTAAAAACAACCTGCTTTTCAGAGACCCAGGAAAGAACCCATCCTGACAAGGAAGATGCCCAGACTCTCTGAGGGTTTTTAAGTTTTATATCAGAAGTTACCCCTATGGAAGATCCAGATTTTTCGCGCACCAGGTATAAAAGCTGCGGAGATTTTTTTGCAGGGTTTGTTGCTACTGAAATCGTCTCTTTTGGAAGATAGGATCCTTGGAGTGTTGCTACGGAACTTGAGGATGCGGATCCTGGTGTGGTGGTTGGGTATGAAATAACGGCCGCAAAGTATAAGAGACCAAGCCCACTTTCATCAGGATGGCGCAAGACTAGTGTTTTCTCATCAAACCATTCAACATCTTGGACATAGGGGATAAGGGTATTTGTAACACGGACAGGCTCTTTTCCAGGGGAAGTTCGAAATATGTTTCCAGTTGCCCTATCCACAAAAAAAGCAGTCGCGGTTTTCTTTTGAGCTACCACATATACTCCAGCTGTCGGCACCTTGCTAACCCTCCATAGTTTTGGTGGAGGTAGGCTCTCTGTTGTCGATGTTGCTATATCTTTCGTAACCAACTCCCCCTCCGTGAATGTTTCCTCCATGTTTCCCCGCAAACTCCCCCCTATCCCATCAAACGATGGGATACTCGCCCCCAAGCCCCGAAAAGTAGACTCGTTTGTAACTTCACTTTGCTTTTTACTGATATAAAAATACCAACCACCGAAAGCGGCTGCTATAAGCACCAAAACCATCAAACCAACAACAAAAAATATTTTTGTGTTCATAAACTATCAACCGACCTAAAGAAAGGGTTACTATCTGAGCTGCCAGTGTCTTGGAACGACAAGTCCCACGATTGAGAGACTTCTTCTAGGAAAGAAACAGTATTGCGGAAAACTAAATCAAGTTTGGTTGTCAGCTCACCACCTGGTGGAACAACTAATGTTAAGAATGACGGGTGTGATTTGTCTAAATCAACTAGTTCGCCACCAACACGCCATTCGTATGAAAGTGTGGTGTTTGTAGGATCTACAGTGGTGGTAAAGAAGGGTGTGGCAACAACAGTCACATCAGAGAGACCGATTACCCCTCTTGATGGTATGGGATGCTGGTACTGTATTCCTAAAAGCGGGTCAGCGCGGTATAAGACAACTAAAGGCTCGGTAGAGGGAATGCGCACCTGCCTTTCCGCACGGAACTTCTCATCCAAGGATACGGCCTCAACTGAAAGAATATCTTCACCAAAAAGAAGTGGCGCAGGAAAGGTTGCGGAAGACCTGCCTCTCCCTGAAACTGAAGAGACACCTTTCCCATTAACTAACCAGGTGTACACAATGTCCTTTTCCGCAACAGGAATGCCGTTTGGTCGAACAAAACGAACGCGCGCCTCTGCGACCACTTGGCTACCAGGCGCAGGGAGCGCGCGACCCATGTAGAGTGGTGGAGTATAGCTCCGGGCCTCCCAAAGTAAGTCTAACTCGACTGGACGAATTGCCACATCTGCGGTTGCCTCAACTCCAGAGGGGTCTTGAATTATGACACTCACCACAGACTCTGATCCTATTACCCCGGTATGAAACTGAAGAGATCGCAGGTTCCGGTTTTTAAACACTGACTTACCATCGATAAACCAATTGATTTGAGATTTATTTAGATCCAACAAAAAACTATCGATACTAACAGTTACATCAGATTCTGGTTCGACTATAGCAGGTTTAACTGAAAGTATAATTGGCTCGCCTAAATTGGGGAGTGCCAGCGCATGGGCATAGGAAGATGTGGTTACAAAAAACAGCGTCAGTAAAAGTAAAAAACGCATACTGCACAGTATACCCTAGACTTCTATAACGAAGCCCCCTGTCCCCCACATCTCATGAAGCGATTTCTTGCGAAGATTGTAGGTCTGCTTTTGCCTTGCGTATCGCAAGTATTTGGGAGGGGTCAGAGGTAATGATCTGGTCTTCTGTGTATGAGGCAATTACCTTGATTGCCACATGTTTAAGTCCTGCAAAAAAGATTCCCTCACCCACATCTGACTCGAGGAGAAGATACTTCTCCTCGTCGGTGAGTTTGAATGTTTCCTGGATAAGGTCAATTGATGTAGGTGATTGTCGGAGTAGTAACTGGATAGATGAGTTGGTAATCATGGCGCGACCATATGCAGAGTTAAGGAAGTCGGCAACATCCTGAGTGATGGTCGAAAGGCCAAGGTAGTATTTTCGGCCGCGCTTCGCGATACTAAACAAAAAAGAAGCGGTGTCCTCGGACTTCATCATCCACCATGCCTCATCGATAACAAGAAGCCGTTTTTTGAGCTCTTTGCGCACCATATTCCAGATGTGGTGCGTCACAGTGTACATAGCGACCGGCTTCAAATCGTCTTCCATGTCGCGAACAGAAAACACAATCAGCTTTTTGTTCATATCTACATTTGTTGGGCGGTTCATAAAACCAGCCCAGGTTCCTTTGGTGTATTTTGAAAGGCGTTGCACAAGCGACTCAGAACCTTCCATACCACTCAAAACTAGTTCAAAGTCGGAAAGGAGTGGAGGATTTGCGGTAGAGAAGTTTGCATCAGCAGAAATGTCTTTCAGTGCATAGGTTTCAGTAATTGCTTTGTCGATAATTGCATCCTCTTCTGGGGTGAGGCCCTTAAGCATTATGCGGAACAATCCCACCAACGAGATGATTTGGTTTCGCAGAATGTCGGACGGGTTTTCATCCTCTCGTGGAACAGGAAGGTCAAATGGATTGATGTGGTGTTCGGACGATAGAGAGATATTAAAGTAGCGTCCCCCCACTGTTTCAGCGAGGTACTCATACTCTCGTTCAGGGTCGATTACAATCACTTCGGTTTCAAACATGAGTGAACGAAGGATTTCGAGTTTGGTTGTATATGATTTTCCTGCACCAGATTTCGCAAAAGTCACCGAGTTATAGTTTTCGAGCGAAAACCGGTCGAAAAGTATAAGGGAGGAGTTGTGGCGGTTGATGCCATGGAGGATTCCCTTGTCAGAGGTGAGGTCGAAAGAGATAAAAGGAAAAATACTCGAGAGGGGTGCAGAATTCATCTTACTGTGTACACCCAACTCGTCGTTTGCAAGAGGGATAATACTCCGAAATCCCTGCTCCTGCTGGAAAAGTGCGGGGCGGATATAAACCAGTCGCGACTCCAGTACGGAACGAATTTCTGCCTCGGCCTTATCCAATGACTCTCGAGTATCGCCGTAAATGGTGAGGTAGAGTCCTACTTCAAACATACGCTCTTGCGCTTGTTGCAGCTGGTCACGAAGTTGTTCCAGGTCGGCATAGGCGGTGTCGAGGATAGGGTCACGCACCATCCCTCGTTCTTCCCTGAGGGATATCTGGCTCTGCACCTCAGCAACCTTTCGTTGGAACTTACGAAGAACTTCGTTGGTGTCAAGTGGATGGATAAATATAGAGATGTCTATCACCTTATCCATGTTAATAATGGGAGAAAACCACCCTGTGGTAAGGAATCGTGGGTAGGAGATCACAAAAAATGTTCTTGCAATTTTTTCACCCAAATTAAGCTCCCGGGACTCTATGCGTAACGCATGTGGCGCAATGACATCCTGTAGGTCGAGTACACCTTGTTGATAGATTTCTTCGGGGAGAACAGGGAGGACGGGGGCATGCTCGGCTGAGTCAGCCCCCCTTTTGATTTTAAGGAGTTCAAGAATTCCCATACCAATAGTATACCGCGACAATTTTAAAGGAAAGACCGTGAGTGTAAAAAATGGTTGATGAAAGCATTACTTTTTCCTTGATTCTTCAAGAATAGCCAGAGGTTTACTACGCTCGCCTGGGTTAAAAAGTTTATAGAAAAGCTCAATAATCTCCTCACTTCCCAACTGAACGGTGCGCACACCACAACGCACAAGGCCTTGTTGTGCAATGGAGACGCGTTGTTCCAGTTGTGAAAGGTTTTCTTCGAAGGTTCTGTTTGCCGCGAGAGGATCAACCTTCTTTTTTCCCCAAGGAAGCGCCCCTGAAAGTATACCCTGCCCCACCACGAGTGTTGGTGGTGAGTATGGGACTACCACAAAGAAACTTTTGGTCATAATGTTTGCTGCTTCGGTGAAGTTTTTTATGAACTCTATGTATTCATGTATCTGCACACGCATAAGGTCGTCCAGTTGGGCTTTGTAAGCAACCTCAAGGGAGGCAATGTAAGGGCGAATATCAAGCATGCGAGACTGGACGAATATCTGCGTAGTAAAGTCGAGCGAGTTAAGAAAGTTTTGGAACTGGATGATGAAAGCGGTCTGTTCGTCCTCGGATTTAAGGGCAAAATTTAATGAAGATGTCATCAAGACGGCGCGCATCCCACCATCCTTGAGGATGGCAACACCGTCACGAACTTCAGCGATGGGAACAAAGTCCTGAGATGCTTTGTGGGACGCCATTTGTGGAGGTGTGGATGCCATAGTGACTATGCTAGTGCGTCACGCGGAGTAAGAAGGCCAGGGATGGATTCATTACGAGCCACAAGAGCCTCTGCACCCCTTGAGAGATCACGAACACCCCCTCGTTCTATCTTCTCTTTAATATCGAGTGACCAAGCGAGGTCGTGGAGCTTGCTATCTGAAAGGTGTGGTACATACACTTCGGCGCGTAGCTCGTTTTTCTTCGCCGCTTCAATTGCTTTTTGTTGCTTGCGTTCATGACTCCACACATATAGTTTAGTTCCAATCAGATAATAGAATGATGCTTCGAGCGATAGAATGAGCGGGCGGTTGTTCCATTCAAACAAAGCAAGCGCTGCCCCTGCTGCGCCCACAAAAACAATTGCTGGGCCGGAAAGGAAAATAGGCAGAGCGCGCCACAGAATAAACGCCGCGCCACATGCCCCGGCGATATAAATAAACTGCTTGAAAGTGAGAGGGCCAAATATTTTGTCCTCAACTTCAATAAACTGAGGAATCTGGAACTGCATGGGTATATTATACCATCTCCAACTAATCTCTGAACACCAAGTCTTGAAAATTATGGCTATAGCTCGAAGAAAAAAGCTCAATGTATCTGCGGATATATTTCACTTTTTTCTTCCTCGCTCTACCCACAATTTTCTGCGACTTTTGTTCAGACCTTACTTGTCGATGGTATTATATACTTAAAAAATTACGAATTAAGAACTGTTTCCGCAACTCAAGATACTGACATCGACCCAGGAGCTGTCAAAGGCTCAACAGACTCTCTGTAAGGATCTGCTTTTGTGTCTTTGCGGTCAGCACTCACCTCTCCTGGGGTGTACCCCGCGGGTTTTTCCTGCTCAACAATAGGTGTTGCGGTGACTGGTGGAACGCTAGGGTCAGTGACTACCGCTGTTGAGGCAGCCGCGTCTTTCAAGATTGACTCCGTCATGTCCTCTATCGGATCTCCTAGTTTTGGTTGTGCCTTGGGGTGCGCAAGTCCTCGCTCAAGCTCTTCACGAATTGGCTGGAACACAATGAGAGAAATGTCGCGTGCAAGCTTGTCACCTGTTTTTTCGTCCACTCCTACCTGGGTGACGAGGCTATTGCGCAGGTCCTCCATAGGTGAGAGGCCTAATAAAGTCATGATCACCTCGTTCTCGAGCACTTGCCATTGGTCGTAGTGGAGTTTGTGGGTATCTGCAAGACGACGGAGGTGAGCCTGTACATCAGCGCTTGTGATGGCGTCCTGTACGGACTTGGGGAGAGTGTCGAACCGTTCTTTTATCTGCTCGGTCAGTATCTTTTGGTCAATCATAAGCTAGGTGGTTTGCGCCGGTGGTTGTTGAGGAGGAAGTGGGCGAGCGGCTAGTTGCTGGGCGGTAGGTGCGGCGACCACAGGTGTTGGTTGGCTGGTTTGGTGGTCCTTCAGCATACCGCCAAGACTATTCAAAATTCTGCTCCCCTCTTTGTCTTTTTCAGTCATGAGTTTTCTGATTTCTTGCTTCAGGTCTGGTGCCCATGTGTTTCCAAGCGCCCTCTCTACCGCACCTCGTTGCACAATCGCTTTTTGGATGTCACTGGTCTTTTCGTGTATTGCAGAGTCAACATAAGCTGAGTTAACACCTGAACTGCGCGCGTCAACCTGCTTCTTAATCTCGGCATCCATCACTTCCTGGTGTTTTTTAATTTGAGTATCGGCGCGTACAATGTTTTCTTCGGCGGTTCTCATTTGTGTCACTTGGGTGTCCATTGTTTTCTTCATGTCAGTTGCCTGTTGGCCGGTCATGTCTTTTATCGCGGTCATATTCTCTTGGTGGGCGGTCTTCAGAACATCAACTTGTTGTTTTAGGATCTGTTTTTGTTGCTCGAACGCTTCTTTTTGCATGTTTGCGGCTTGGTAGTTTGTTGTTCCTGCAGCCGCGCTTGTTGCTTCCGCACGCACGGCCTTTAGCTGGTCCTCGCTCAACGACAGTTTCTCCTCCTTATCTTTGGCGCCCTTTGCTTTTGCTGCTAATATCGCTTCTATACCGCCGGTCTGAGAACCACCGGTTGCCATCTTGCCCTTGAGGCCTGCCACCCCAGCAATTTCTTTTCCAAGACCGGTGCGCATCGCATTAAAGTCTTTCTTTGCAATCGATTGCATACGCCGTGCGAAGAAGTCGGTGGCGTTCGAGCGCCCGGTGTTTCCCGCCTCGCGCTGTCTGGCGGCAAGGTTTCTAAAGCCTTGGGCAGTCATTGAGGCGCCTCTCCCAACAGTGTTGCGCCCAAGCCATGCACCTGCCATTGCACCGCCCACCATCGCAGCCCCGGGGATTTTTGAAGCAAGGTTCATACCCACAATTGAGCCAGAAAACATACTCGAAGCTTTGATAGACAAATACAACATACCGGCAGTAAAGACGAAAAGGAGTAAAGCGACCCAGTTTTTTTCATCAGCAGGATTTTGAAAGAAAGCACCAAGGGTTCCATTTGAATTTGCTGGGCTGGATTGGGCAAGAATATGTAGTGACGCCCACAAGAAAAGCATGAGTAGTGGTCCAAGCAGCGCGCCTCGGATTAGGGCGTCAAGCCACCCTTTCCATCCAAATTTATGTTCTTTAAATTTTGGTATGAGGTATGCACCAAGTGCAAGTGATGATGTGACCAGGAGAAAAACAAGGAGTATCGCACGAGAGGCAAGTAAAAAACTCCCGTAAAGGAATGACACAGAAAGAGCGAGCATGAAGGTTGCGATTGAAACGGCATATACCAACATTCCGGTGATCCCCCCAGCATTCTGCGCTCCAATATCTGACAGTTGACGGTAAGTATCAAATCCTCCGGTCAGCCCCGAGCGATACAAGAAGGCCCCCGCAACATCAGGCTTTGTGTTTGTGGCGGTAACACCAGCTGGTATCGATGCTTGTTGGGCGGGTACTGCAGTAATCAATCCTGCATAAAATTGTCGCGCGGCAATGTTCGAAACATCGATGGTGAGTTTGGTAAAAAGGAGGCTAAAGTTTATCAATACTGCAACGACTAGAATATGGGCGACAAATTTCTTTTGGCCGTAGGCCTGGAGTCCAAGAATGATTGAGATGCTGACAAATACGAACATTCCAATAATGGTGATATTTGCAAGGTCTCGAAAGGCACTCCAGACAAGGTCAATACCTTTGTCTATCCCAAATGTGGCAAGTGTCCCCCCGAAATCGACCACAGTAAACTGTATGAGAAGATTGAAAAGCGAAGCGGAGTAGAACAAAAGATATCCGATAAGTGCTATCAAAACCTCTGCAAGCTTGGCCATGACAGGGTTGATAATCCAGTCAAGGCCAGCGCTTCCCGCAGAACTAATCCATCCTGCAATGGTTTCACCGATTCCCGCCGCCGATACTGGGATAGGAGTTAAAAAAACTACAGCAGCCATCCAGAGGAATGGTGGTGTTTTTTGTAAGTTTCTAAAAAATGACATAGTTATCTATCAGTCCTCCAGCGGTCGAGCCACATCTGCACAACATTTGGGTTGTTGACATTGCACCACCCTCCCCCCTCGGTCCACTCCTTGACCGTGTCTTCGACCAAGGCCTGCACAGTACTCTCGATATCCTCTCGTTGGCGTTCGGCAGTCTTGAGGTCGTATGCGGTGTGGATGGCTCGTTCGGCAATCATTGTATCAAGTCGTTCGAGTGCAATGCGCTGGGCGGTGAGTGATGCGGTGTTGCGAAGGTCATTTGCGAGCTGTATCAACAAAGCGAGGGCATTGTCGGATACGGTCAAATCCTTACTTGCCTGTTCATGCACTGAGGTGATTTTTTCCGTAATGACACGATCGGCGAACTGACGGGCAATATCCACAAGAAGAGAGACGGCTCCTTGGGCGATTGGAGACACGGCTGTGAGTGGGAAGCGTACATCCCCTATAGGGAGTCTTTGTCCTGGGCGAAGTTTGAACGAGAGTGTTCCTGCGGCGAATGGTGTTTTTGCAGTTGTTTGTATCCCCGCCGTTCCCCCCGTTGCAGGTGGGGCGGTTGGTCGTACCGGAAGGCCCACATCAAGGAAGGTGCCGCCGGTGGTGGTTGCTTGGGCAACAGCCACGATAAATGAGCCGCTCTCAATCACTGTTGACTGGGAGACACCCAAGGTGATGGATTGTCCGTTTGTGAGTGTTGATCCTGCAGAAACACGAAGCGCAATCGTGCCTCCAGTAATAAGTTCGGTCGAGGTTGCGATACGGAGTGGAATGGGAGTTGGTGTACAAGGGCCTGTTGGGGGTGTTGGGCAGTTCCCCTGCGCCGCGAGGGCCTTTACTGCGGCTTCAACCTTGACCCAACACTGCTCTTCAGCAGATCTGAGTTGGGCCATTGCTCTTTCGAGGATGGCTTTAATCTCTCGTTTCTTTCCGTTGTACTCCTGTTCAACAGCGATTGATGCATTAAGGACACTCACACCTGCGTTTGTTGCACTGTCGCGCAGGCGAGCAGAAGCCTCAGCTGATAGTTGTTCAAGATATGGTGGGCGCCCCACCTTGCTTTCAGAGAGGCCGCGTAAGCCTCGGATATCTGTCATGATTTGGTTGGTAATACCTGAAAAGAGCGAATTCACAATTTGGTCAATCTCGTTTGCACTTTCAAGTTGTCGATAGCCAGAGCCCACAGCTTGCTCGAGAACACTACTGACCAGGAAGCCAGGTGTGAGCGTGCGGCGCTCAAGACGGGTTTCTCCGGTGGCTGTCGGTAATTCAACAACCTCATCACGGGAATATACTCCACGACCCCAGTCCCACTGGGCGCCAAGAGAGGCTGACTCTATCGCGATGCGCCTCCGTGCTTCCATTTGCGCTGTGTTGTAGCTAAAAAGAGGGTTGGAAGCGGGTGAATTTGATACCAGTTGTCGGAAGCTGTCCCACCCACGAAACTCACCTCGGTACAAAGAATTTATTTCATTGGGCGCAAGACCAAGTGAGCAACGATACGCGTCTTCGGGGCTACGAGTTTGTTGCATGTATTGTCGTGCAACCGCTACACGAACCTGTTGTTTAAACGGGGCGCAGATGTTTTTAAGGTTATATTCCTTAAGAAACTCTAGAATAGTTTCATCGGCCCTATCGCGGATTTCATCAGGTATGCGCACGGGGAATTCAGGGGCACCGCCTCTTCCCCTATTTGCCGCGTTCAAAATACTTTTCACAATGGCGCCCGTTGCCGCTTCGCGCATGGCCACTACTACACCGTCAAGAATACACTCCTTGTACACCAAGTAGCCGGTGTTGAGGGTAACTGCCGCGTCGTTGACAGGAACATAGACACCCCCGATTGCTTGTAGTGTGCCTACAGCCATACCGTATTGTCCCGCTTGGCATCCAAAAACACCTTCGCGAAGGAAACCACGATTTTCTTGGGGGATACTAAAGACACCACGAGCCGCCGCCGATGCACCGATACTATTTCCTGCCGCGATATAGAATTCTTCCCCACCACGCACATCACGCGTATCAAAAAGACAGGTAAAGTTTCCACTTGTATCCGCGGTAGTCTGGCACTGTTTGCCACTCACTGTAAGGCCCACAATACTCGCGCCTGGTTCCGCTGTACCAATTACCTTGCCACCCTCGCTCGGCGTGCGCACGGCTGGTGCGTTTGGGGGTTGTGTCGGGGGAGGTCCTACTGGGTCATCAAAGTCTATTTTGTAGCACTGTTTTGGTCCGGGTGGGTCTGAGGGAGTTATGCACACCTCCTGCTGAGCGGCCTCTACACCACCCCACCATGCACCAAAGGCAATGGTGATCATCAAAGCGACAAAAACTTCCTTGAACGCGGTATGAGTTGTTGTCATAGTGTGCGGCCCGAGCCGGTAGCACCTCTCTGAGTATATTCACCACCCCCCAAAAAAGGTGCGGGCATATAATTGCGGCGCTCGAAGAAGGTGAAAGGTTCCCCCCCACTCTCTTCTCGCTTGCGATTATAGAATGTATTTAGGCCCGCGAAGGTGGCATGCACATAGTGCTCGGCCTCTGTATATGTTTTAAGGAGAGCAATCGAGGCGATAGGGTCCTCGGCCTTCAAAACCATTACCTCGAGGACGGTACCAAAAAAAGCAAGGGAGTTTGCGACTTCCAAATGAACAGAAGCCATTTCTTGTGGTACTGGGACGGCCATCACCGCTGACGCAACGCGTTGATAGATACCGGCCCGCTTTGCCAACTCCTCTAATGCAGTTGTGTTCTTGTCTTCTATATAACGGCCATACAGCACAAATTCAGGCTCACCTAAATCTAAAAAGGACTCAAGGGCAACCTGCATACGCTTTCGGTGTTTTTCGATTGCATCGGCTGACGAATTTTTTGTAATAGTAAGGGCGTCTGCGGTGTAAGGGGTGAACTCTGTGCGTGTACGGAAGTAACGACTCAGGTCGGTCGCAATGCGGTCTCCTTGAGAGTTGGTATAAATACCATCATGTTTTAAGTACACATACTGCTCGATAAGGCGACGACCAATGGTGTCGGTAAGCGTCTCAGGCTCATCCTCAGTACTACTTGCGTTTTTGTCGAATAGTGAATAATCGACAGGGGTTGCACTAGTATAAGAGTCGTTTGTACCGTCCCCATCAGAGTCTGCCTTTTTTGGGTCAGTTCCTATAAGAGATTCTTGCCAGTCGGGAAGACCATCTTTGTCTGTGTCGGCTTCCTTTATGTATGAGCGCTCGTTGAGAAGTAACGGACGGGTTGTGGTGGTGATTGGCGCACGCGCTGCCTGGCCAAGTTGTACCCCGACCGCTCCAAGCAGTATCGCAAAAGAAAGAGCGGCGAGTATGTGTGTACCAGAGCTCAGCTGGAAAGCTGCCATGCTATTTAGTATAGCAGAGCAAAAAGACCCAATTTTTTCTGGAAAGTTTTTTGTGCGCAAGTATCCCCCGCTACACATCACTCAAGAGAAGAAAAAGAAGACGGAGTGAATACAAAGACACGACCAGGCTCATCGCTACTGAATGTTACTTCGTTCAGTGAGAAAACGGTGGCAACCGCGAGGTAGGCACGCGCAAATTCGTCTGCACTTGTATTGTAGTCTTCGATTGCAGAAAGAAGTTCGGTGTCAGTGCGTGCCTCGGACACTATTTTTAGCTTACGCGCTATTATTTTATAGTATGCCGCGAGTTTCTTGTGTTCGTCCGCGATATTTTCTGGGATTTGCCCCATTCGCTTCATGGAGTCGCTGACCTCATACAGTCCACCAACGACACTTTCAACGCCAGCAATTTTTTCAGGATTACTTCTGTCTTCTATAAAATTACGAAGAATTTGCGCTTGTCCGTTGCCGTAAAAGTTGAAATAGCTCTCGATGGCACCACCGGCCTCGTTGCCATAGTCATGCAAGAGGGACTGTTCTCGAGTCATTTTTTTCTTGAGCGGAGTGGTCGTTCCTATGATTCCCGCGGGAAGAAAGCCATACACATCTCCAAGATCAAGGGGGTCTTCAGGGTTATCGTAGGGAGCTACCTGGGACGATGGCTCGATAGATTTTAGCAGGTCTTCTACAGACTGGTCGTTGAATTCGTATGGGAGGTGCAGTGAGGATGTGGCAACGGGCTGAACCGGTCTTTGGGGGATGGCTGGGCCACTGGGGACAAGAGATGCGAGGTATCGGTCAGGGTTATTTTCGAGGGAGTTATAAAGGTCTTGCACGGTAAATCGCTCGCCAATAGCAATACCTTCTCGTGGTGACCCAGCAAACGAATCACCAGGGACAAATCCTCCAGCGTCTCCATAAGCACCCCATGAATCAAGTGATCCGCGGCTGGTGGTGGCAAATTTGTCAGAGACTACGACCGCACCCGCAATGATGACAAGCGCAACCATGATTCCATAAATCAACGATGTGTGTGAGCGAATCCACTCCATTTATCCACTATAGCATGGGGCTAGAAGTAAAAATGCTATACTCACACTATGAAGTCGGTATTGAAGCGAGGTGTGTTGCTCAGAAATATTTTATGGGCAGTCGCACTTTTTCTTTTCTTGGCAGTCTGGACAATTCCGCAATTCACCGAAGCATTTCCTTTTGGTGGACAGGCAGGTATTGTGCGCCCTTGCTACAACCAAGTCATCTATGCAAGCTTGGGCCCGCCCGTGGGTGGCCCTTATATCTGGTCAAAGGGTACGCGCACCTATTCGTTTGGCCCTCCTCGACACGCGGGACAGTGGTTGCTTGGCCTCGCTGGGGCTCCCTATTTTTGTATTGTGATTTTGCGACCACTGACTGTCTGGCCTGGCACGCACATCATGATGATGGGCTCGAGCCAATAAATTCTTAAAACGCGCGCATTACTTTGTCGCGCTACAGAAAGCGAAGCTCATCGTACTAAAAGTACGGCTCACTCCGCTTTCCTTGCGCTCCTCGTACTGCATCGCGTTTTAAGAATTTATTGGCTCTCGGGCTATGCCCTATCGGGTCGCGGAAATTTTGTGTCAGCAAAGGTATCTGTGACCGCCTCATAATTGAGCGTACTGCTATTTCAATATGCGAGTGAGCATCCCCCACTGCTCGAGTGAAACATCTTCAGCTCGGATTTTTGCAGGGATACCACAAGTGGCCAGTGCCGTTTCTACCTGCTCACGAGATGTCAATTTACTGAGGTTCCCCGCGAGAAGCTTGCGCTTGCTTGAAAAGCCAGTTTTCACCAAGGTAAAAAACCTTTCTTCAGAAACATCTTTAAAAAAGTCGCGTGAAATGGTGTCGATAAGCAGAATCGCGGAATCAACCTGTGGTGGAGGTGAAAAACATTCAGCTGAAACCTTCTTCACAAAAGTTGGAGTGCCATACGCTTTTACCGAGAGGGAGAGGATGCTCTCTTTCTCACTTCGCGCCACCCTGTTCGCCACTTCTTTTTGCACTAAGAGTGCCATGCGTACTGGTTGATTTTTTGAGGTAAGAAACGAACGCATGATCTCTCCGGTGATGTAGTACGGAATGTTCGCGGCCACGGTGTATGTTTGATGCGCCAACCCTAGTGACTCGGGTGAAACACTACGGATATCATTCTCGACAACGGTAAGTGCGCCACTCGCGATTTCTTGCGGAAACCGCTCATGCAATTTTGCAACCAAAGCTGAATCTTTTTCGACAGCAATTACTTTTGCTCCCAAGAAAAGGAGTTCCTCGGTAAGATTTCCTGTGCCAGGACCTATTTCCAGCACGGTGGTCTCCTTTCCTACTTGCGCCGCTTGGGCAAGCGCTTTTGCCGCCCAGCGCGCTTTCAAAAAATGTTGACCCAAATGGGCGCCTTTCTGCTTCATACCACACAACCTACGGCAAATATCGTAAGACACAAGTTTGTGCCCCCACACACTCTCGGTGAAATCCTGCAGAAATAAACCTTTTGGAGTGTAGGACTGGCCTAGCGGCCTTGGAGCGCACTCCAAAAGGTTTATTTCTGCAGGGTTTCCGCAAAAGAAGTCACGGTCTACCGAATAGTCCGTTCAAACACACTCCCGCCATCTAAAAGACCTGGCTTTTGTTGCTCGACAAGGTCGGGCGAGATATCAGAAAGGAATTGTGACGGTACTGACAGGGTGCGCGAGCCATAAATGGTGCGCATACCCGCGTGGGTGAGAAATACCTTTTTGCGTGCCCGCGTTAGTGCCACATAGAAAAGTCGTCGCTCCTCCTCGTCATCCGATCCTTCGTCATGTCGCTCGTGGGGGAAAAGCCCCTCTTCCATTCCCACAACAAACACTACATCAAACTCAAGCCCTTTGGACGCATGGACGGTCATCAAGGACACCGCATCTACCTTTTCGTCCATGTTATCTTGCTCACCCATAAGCGCAGCATCTTCAATAAGTTTTTCGATACCGCGCGGCTGGTCAGGGCCGGGCTCTTCGTCGTATTTTGTCGCGAGTGACACAAGTTCCCTAAGGTTTTCCAGTCGCTCCTGGCCCTCTTCTCCCCCACCTTTCAGGCTCGCCTCTAATCCACTCCGAGTGATTGTGTACTTAACTACCTCAGATACTTTCTTGGTCTCAATAGTCGCTTGGATATCTGACAAGATGCGGAAAAATTCCGTGGTTTTTCCCTGCGCCGCACCAGAAAGTTCGTCCCGCTTCCCTTCAAGGATTTTGGTAAGAGTCGCCTTGCCGATACCTCGTGCGGGTGTACCAATGATTCGCGCAATATCGACACGGCTCTCAGGATTCGTTGATGCTCGTATATACGAAAGGATATCTTTCACTTCCTTGCGGTCAAAGAATTTTGTACCCAGCACACGATAGGGGGTGCCGACATTCAAAAAAGCCTCCTCCAAGGTCCGGGACTGAAAGTTTGCGCGGTACAAAACGGCGATTTCTTGCGGGCGCGTGCCCGCGGATATAAGTTCGGCGGCGCGCGACGCCACAAAATAGGCCTCGTCGGATTCATTCATTGCGTAATAGACAGACAAGTTCTCCCCCTCACCGTTTTCGGTAAAAAGCTTTTTTTCAATGCGTCGTTTATTTTTCCCAATGACATCCTGTGCCGCCGAGAGGATGGTCTGTGTTGACCGATAGTTTTGTTCGAGCAGGACCACCTTACTTCCGGGGAAAGTGCGTTCAAATGAAAGGAGATGCTCGATGTCAGCTCCGCGCCAGCTGTAGATGTTTTGATCAATGTCTCCCACGACGCAAATATTGTTCCGTGGGGTAGCAATCAAGCGTGCGATTTCAAACTGCACACGATTGGTGTCTTGGTATTCGTCGACCGTGAGGTGAGTGTAACGCGACCGGATTCGTTCAAGAATTGCTGGGTTTTCTCGGAAAAGGACCAGTGTTTTCAAAAGGAGGTCGTCAAAATCAAGCGCATGGTCTCTCGCCATCTCTTCCTCATAGTAGCGCCACGCTTCGGAAACGGTGCGTTCGTAGGGGTTGCGCACCTTGCTCGAGAATTCTGTCTGCGTCAGAGCCTCTCCTTTTTCACGAGAGATGCGCCCCAAAATAGTTTTGGGTTCGAATTCCCGCTCCATACCCATCTGCTCGAGCGCTCGTTTTACTGCGCGAGACGAGTCACTCCTGTCCCAAATGGTGAATGAGCGAGGGAGGTTGAGTGCGTGGGCATGTTCGCGCAAAAGGCGCACGCAGAGCGAGTGAAAGGTGGCAACGAGAGGCAATCGCCTGTCGGCACTCATGGAAAGTGGCGCGTTTCCTGTAGGGAGTGTATGCATCATTTTCTCAACTCGCTCGCGCATTTCGCCAGCGGCCTTGTTGGTGAAAGTAACTGCGAGAATTGCATCTGATGGTGTGCCGGTGGCAACCAAGTGTGCAATACGATGTGTAATGGTTTTTGTTTTTCCTGCCCCTGCCCCTGCCACAATCAAGAGCGGCCCGTTTGAATGGAGGACAGCCTCTTTCTGTGCCGGATTGAGGCCATCGAGATAACTCATCCGCGAAACTATAGCATGGACATAGAAAAGAAAGACCTACGCACATGGATGTAGTTCGAGGCGCACAAGGAGTATGGGCCGAAGCGCACAAAGAAATACGCCATGAACGCAGGTCTTTAAGGATATAAAAAAGCGGCGCACAATGTGCGCCGCCTGCTTGTAGTGCGTGTGCGGCTTAGCTCTTGCCGCGCTCGGTCTGCATGGGGTTCTTGTTCCACGCAGACACCGTGTAGGAAATGCTGCCGATTAGGCCTCCCGCAATGGCGACGAGGGCGGAAATGTACTCGTAGTACTGCAGGTCACCCTTGCCGTACTCGATCCCTGCGAAGATGCCGAAACCGACTCCCCACAAGACGGCGGTGAAGGCGTCGAGCACCATGTGTGAGGCCTTGGTCGCGAGCTGGGCGATCAAGATCTCGACGACGATGAACGCCGTCCCGATTCCGCCAATCAGCATTGCCCCTCCCTTAACCGAGTCGGGGAATGCGAGGAGGCCAACGACCTTACCACTCAAGGACGGCATTGCTGCGCCGATCCCATAGAGCACGAAGGGGTAGACGATCAGCAAGAGCAACCATGCCCAGCCGATCCCTGCCAAAGCAGCCTTGAAACCCACCCTGTAGGCGACATAGAGCATGCCCAAGATGGCAAGCCCTCCCATGCCGACGGCGATGTGCCAGAGATATGGCGTGATGTAGGCCATAGTTTTTCCTTCCTTTTCCGCTTTCAGACAGCAGGCCCCCCTCGATACAAAATGAAAAGGGCAAGCTCTTTTGAACCTAGTACAAATATTGCAAAAGTCAAGTAAACGTAAAGTATCATGACCTTGTACTCACTTAGCAGTTAAAGTACTTGGTATATGG